>Ga0265299_10004588_pt1 | contig 13011 bp, 6 predicted proteins | sample AusTroGonzalo_MG_4_FD_193485 | JGI IMG/M metagenome (GOLD analysis project Ga0265299, IMG submission 193485) | Bovine rumen microbial communities from tropical cattle in Woodstock, Queensland, Australia - Gonzalo_02 | ecosystem: Host-associated > Mammals > Digestive system > Stomach > Rumen ...
CGCCAGTCATCGGGTTGTAATCGAGCTTACGCGAGAACATCTTGGACTGGTCTTTCATATACTTTTCGGCGGTCGCCTTGGTCATACCAGAAACGTCGCACTTGAGAACGAGCTTTTCAGAACCCCAGAGAACACGGTACATCACCACCGAATCTTCGATGGTATTCAGCTGGTTATACGGCTTCATAGCCGGTTCAAGGATAGAACGAGGGTCATTGATGCCGCCCGGACCGGCCATACCGAGGGAAGCGTAAAGAATCTGTTGCGGAGAGAAATCAATGTAGTTCTTGCCGTTGGTCTGCTGCGATACCGGACCGGTGAGCATCTGTCGGAAACCAATGATAAGGTTGTCCTGAACCACTACAATCATATTTTCTTCCGGAAGCATATTCAAGCCGACAATCTTGTTCGACTCGACGTCATAAATAACTTCGAAAAATATACGGCCACGAGTAAGGAGGTACTTCATGTACTCCCAACCCTTGCTATGTAACTTGAAAATACGTCGTAAGACTTGCTGACGGAAAATCTTGCCAATCTTGATTTTCACGGCATCGCCAATAATGGCATCCGGGTCAATCTTGAGAGAACAGATTTCGTCAAGGTCATCCTTGTACATACCCTCGTTACAGAGCTGGATCAAGGATTCATTCACTTCCGAACGGCAAGCGACCGTATCGTACTTCAATGCACGCTCGACGTTCTTGCGCCAGTAAAGCTCGACTTGGTTTTCGGCGATGGCGTTCTGGATGCGCTGTGGGTCAATCTTGTCGGTCGCGATACCCAAAGCTGGCATATAGCTGCTGAAACCGTCCGGCGAGTTGCCGTTCGGGTACATCATCTGGCTAATGCCTTGACCCACTATATTTCGTGATGCACGGATTTGTCTAACCACGTCACCACGGTTGAAAATTCGGTCAAACAACTGACCCTTTTCGTTAGCGGCACCGTAATCTCGGACGTGTGAAAGCACGCGAGAGGCCACCGTATCTGTCTTCGGTAATTTTTTCGACAGCATAACTACCCCCAGGACAAAACTAGTCCGTTGTACTCAATGACAAACTTCGGTACGCGTTCTTTCACGTAAAAGTCCTTGAGTTCTTCTGAATGAATGTTCTTGGAAAGCAACCTCTTCTGAAGCAAGAGGCAGTTTGATATGTAGATGAAATCGTCAGCACCTACGTGAAACAAAGGCTTTCCGTTATAATTATCCGCCATACGATGCCAGCTGCCTCCATAAGCGAGCATAGTTGTCGCTATCGTCCGTGTTCTTTGAGCACAAATCATTTTTGATAAAATACTTCGCGAGACGAACGGCCAGCAAGTGGCCTTCGGGTAGAAGCTGACGATAATCGGCCAGACCACCCTTCTTCAAATAATCAACTATTTCGTTACGTGAACCGAGCGAGCGGACGCTGAAAGTCGACTCGACAGACGGCAGAACATAACGAGCATATGAATCGTCTGAAACAAGTTCGCTGTTATTCCTAATTGCCGCCATAATAAAGTTGGCAATGGTCAATGCACGTTCGAGACGCTGTTCCTTGGACATTCCGTCGGCCTCCTCGTCCACATACTCGCCACGTCCACGCTGTTCCGGTGGAAGGTAGGAGGTTTCCTCGACAAGAGCTATAACGGGTTCGAATTTCTTCCAGTAGCCATCAGTCTTGCCGCCAGCCATCAGATACATCGCGTCAAGGTCGTCATAATCAGCGGATAAGGCTGCAATACCCTTTTCACCGAGCAGACCCTTGAGCTGCATAATGAACTTATCCAGATTAGTATAAGCCCAAGAACCGGTCGTCGCATTCGCTATGGGGTTTCCCATATCGTCGATAGCGCCAGAGAAGTAGGAATCGCTTTTTTCGATAGGACAACGCAACCGCTTCATAAGGTATGCATATACCATATCATCAAATTCTGCTTTTTTAGTCTTGTACAGCTTTGCCATAGTTATACCTACTTTGTAGCCTTGAGCACTTGGTCATGCGTAAACACCATGTCCCAAGCGTACTTGTTTTTCATATTGTCGTTATTCATAAAGCAAAGGACCGTCGGTTGCGGAGCCGGACCGGAACTGAGCGGAGGATGCGGCTTATTCTTATCTTGCCATACTTCGATATGGAACGCCGGGTCTTTGACTTTCGGGCCACCGTATTCAGCCGGACCGAAGTAAGCCTTGAGATATCCTTCGAGTCGAGCCTCGTAACAAGCGTTATTAAACCGTTTTAGCTGTTCCTCATTGTAATGGAATTCCTTTCTAGTAGAGGTCGGACCCATATCGACCGCTTGTACGATTGTCTGGTCTTGTCCGTGATTAGAGACCGGCGTTCCGGCCTTCATCAAATCCTCGCATTTTTTCTGCATCTTGCGACGTGCTTCTTCAATGTCGGACGATTTTTCCAACCGTCTAAGCACGCCGTTGTTTACGCGTTTCGATACGTCTGTATACTGCTGGTCGACTTCTCGACCGGCAGCACCATAGTTAACCGCTATTTGTCCATTGTGGCTCTGCCTATTATTGAGCATTGCACGTGTCTGTGCTTCGGGGCTTCTATATACAGACGTGATAACGACACCGGGAAGCTGAGCCTTGGCCAATATGTAACGAATAGTATCGAGAGTTACATCCGATACTTCGTTCGAACCCTTTTCAGCATAGTTCAATATTTTGAAATTATTCGGATCGATAGGAATTGGGATATTCTTGTTTTCGTAGACCTTGATTGTACCTTTGACCAGCCAGCCAAAATTTCTTTTTAACAGCTGAGACATGGTATGATCAGTCTTTACCGGAATCTGTCCGAACTCAATCACATCCAGTCCACATTCTTTATAAATCTTGTTGGCCTCGTCAATACGGCGCTTGCGAAGTTCATATGCATTCGGATTCGAATCGTAGGTCATATGCGATAATAGATCGGCAACCAGTTCAAAATGCAAATATGCCAGCTTACTATCCTTCGGTACCCCATTAGCGACGATTACATTCTTTCCATAATCAGAATAATTCGCAGTAACAACTTGTCCATTATCATCCAAATAAGTCATATCAGGTAGCAAATGCAATGTCATTGTCTTTGTAGAACCAGTAAGATACGCCATACCTACGTTAACGCAATACGAAATAAACCCAGATTCCGGACAAATCTTCGGATCAACGGCAAGTCCGTTTGTCTTGAGATAGCTGCATATAGCGGTTTTTACGGCTTCTGGGCAAGAGTTGTGGGTAATGCATCCCCAGTGCAAATAAGCCCAGTTGTTGTCATTTTTTATTGCACCCCAAAGCAAGAGCTGTATCATCTTGAAATAGGCCAACTGGAGTTGTCCCTCTGTAAGTTCGAATTCTTTCTGTTCATCCGTCAGTTCAGCATAGATCTTGTCAGAAACTTCATATATAGTGTTAAACTGTTCTGCGGTGACACCGTTCTGCGCATCGCCGACTGGATTCCCTTCACCGTCGATATCAGGAACGGAAAAAATCATTTTAAGTACAAGTAACCTAGCCACGCCGCCAGTATTCAGCTTGATTCCGGCACCAATAGCTACACTACCGTCATCCGCCTCATAGAACTTATTCGACTTAAACGTTTCATGGTCATACAAAAAAGTCCAATCTGGCGGATAGGTTCCTTTTTTGAACGCATTAGCGAAACTAATCGGAAGTCCGCTAAATCCAATACATATTGGAGGAACTACATCTGGGTCAAACTTACATCCACCTTGGATAGACGCAACCAAACTGGAAAGCGATTGTCTAGTTGCTTCAGAAGCGCCACCAGTAAGACCACCAAGAGCAGCACCTATACCATCGAGTTCGGCTGCCGACATTGCGCCACGCTGGTCCAGCTTGTTAATAATTCCTTCAACACCTGGATATAATACACCATATTCTTCATTACCCAAGTAATCTTGCAATATTTCGGCAATCGCGTCACACAAGTCTGATATTCGATGCTGGTTATATTCAGGAACACCAGCACGTTGCCACGCGGTCAAGTTATTGGCCTCGTCAGCGATATCGAAAAAACCATGCTTAGTCATGATTTCGTAAAACTTGCCGGAAGTGCCTTTTGCCTTCTCGGTAGCCTTCTCAAGCATTCCCTTGGTTCTTCCAGAAAAATGTCCATTTGGCATCGAGTTCATATTCCGCAGTTTATATACTTTTGCCAATTTTCCTTGAAATTAGTCCATTTACACAAAAAAGCCGCTCCTAATGGAGCGGCTTTCGAGGATACTATGATATGATTAGGAATTGCGTACAGATTCTACGATAGCGTCAAGTTCCTTCTGAAGTTTGTCACCTTCAGTACGCTTTTCAGCTTCAGTTACGATAGATTCCAACTGAGCCTTCGCGTCAACTTCCCTCTTATCCATTGCCGCCATAGCGGATTCAATCATGGAGATTGTTTCGACAACGGAATCAGACTTCGGTTCGGACTTTTCCGTAGCATTTACTGACTCAACAACAACATCACTTTTTTCTTCTTTACTGGTCTTGACATCGATAGATTCGAGGATGCTGTCAAGCTTACCCTTTAATTCGGCGTCTTTCGCAGCAATAGCTTCAAGCTGAGCCTTATAGGCGGCTTCCTGTGATGCCTTCGCAAATTTGGAAACGATTGCTTCTACTTTGGCGGACTTGTCGCGAGCCTTTTCCTTCGCTTCAAATTTAGCAATCACTGAATCAAGCTGAGCCATCGTCTTACTCTTCTTTTCCTTAGCCTCGTAAGCTTCGATTTGTGCTTGTACTTTTTCAGCGATGCGATTAGCACGAAATGCCTTAGCAATAGCTTCTACCTTTGCTTCAGCGTCTTCCGCATTGAAACTTTCTTGGACAACTTGTTTTTCAGCAACGGCTGATGCATCAGTAGCTGGAGCAGCTCCGCATTCTTCGGTTGCCGGAACATCAGCAGTTGCACCAGCTTCTTCAGTGACCGTAGCTTCACCTTCCGGTACGGACTCGGTTACAGCGGTTTCTTCAGCGGCATTTGCCGTATCTGCAACATCATCGGCACCTTCGGTCAATGCTTGGGCTTGCTTCGCAACGGCTTCAAAGTCGAAATCGTCATCTTTTTTTTCATCCTTGTCGGATTTTTCATCCTTCTTGGAATCATCAGATTTTTCCTTCGGCTCGTCCTTCGGTTCATCAGCTTTCGGTTCGTCAGCCTTCGGTTCAGATTCTGGCGTAGACGCATCACCTTCAACCGGAGCAGTTGCGTCATCTTCACCAAGACCAAGGTCATTATCCAAAGCGCCAAGATCATTATCGAGGTCGTCGAGACCATCAAGACCACTAGCATCAAGTTCACCACCCTCAGCAGCGCCTGCCGCCGGTGCCGGTTCGCCTTCTACACCAAGGTCATCCGGAACGCCAACATCCTCGATACCAGTATCAAGAGCACCGAGACCATCATTGCCAGTCAACGGATCTGCACCAAGGCCGTCATCGACATTCGGTTCAAGAGACGGTTCAGTCGGTTCGACTGTCGGTTCAACTGGGTCCATAACCGGAGCGGGTCCACCCAAAGCATTCGGGTCTTCAGCTGGGGCTGGGGCAGCGGCATCGTCAGCAACCGGTGCAATGTCGTCGGCGACCGTACCATTCGGTTGCGCATCGGAAACATTCTGAGACTGCTGAGCGTTCTTTGCCTTGGCAATAGTATCCTTGATAAATCCAACAAGGTCACCCTTGATAATTGTACCACCTTGTGCAAGCTGTGCACACTGCACAGCACCGCAAATGTCGGTGATGTCTGCGGCAGTAATCGTTGTTCCCGGACGCTTTGCTGCTTCCTCGGCAAACTTGTCAATCACAAACTTTTGTGTCTGTTCATCCTGAAGGTCATCACCAAGATCGGCAAATTTTTCAGAAGAATCGCCATAGTTGGGATCGGTAGAAGGATTGACCGTCATCAACTCGTCAAAACCCTTCGGTTCATAATCTTCTTCCGGAGGCAGACCAAGATCCAACTGGCTACCAAAAGACTCTAGCTGAGCCTTCGCATCGTCAATTGCGAAGATGCTCTTCACTGCGTTCTTGTTAAGTTCTGCTTGTGTCATTGTTAAGTATCCTTATTTGTAGCCAATTAGGCTCATTTTCCGAATAGTTTATAACGTGTCCCATATTTTTAATTTTCGTCATATGCAATTGCAATATCTGGTACACAGTAACCAGGGTTCGAGTTTCCACTTACTTCGAGTTGCAGATATACATAATCCGTTTCACCGGCTTGCAACGGGTTATATATGCCGCCGTCTACACGGCACATGTTATACTGGCCGCACATGAACAACTGCTGGTTAAATACGAAGCTTCCCATACCGGGTCTTGACACACACTGATAGGCATTGATACACTTCCCAGCTTTAAGAACCTTTTCAGGGTCGACTTCAATAACTTCCTCATTCGTCCCCCCTTTATGTACGACTACACCATCAACGACTACGTCGTTCACATAGTTCGCAATAGGAGAACGAGGATTTTCAATAAATCGAAGTGGATACTTGGCACCAGAATGATTATTAAACCGGTATATCTTGTTCAAGTCAAATGTGAGCATCGGGCATCGTATGCCACCAACCATATAGCTGAAATGTCCTAACTCATCACACTCAGCGGACACGTCATATACTTCATACATCTTACCGTTATGTGGAAGCGAACTATCATAATAAGACCGTTCCGACTCAGCAACACTAGTATATACTATACGACCTTCAGAATTAAGATCTGTAGTAAACCAACCATCATTAGGAACATATAAATCATGTAATGGAGTTCCTGGTCGAATGAAAGTCGGCACGAAGCTTTGGTCTTTAGTATTCATCAATCTAGCGGGAACTACTATATGTCCAGTGTTAAACCTAGGGTCTCCATTAGGTTCAGCCTTGATTTTATACACTAGACCATTACAACCATCATTACTAATAAGGTCTATTTTTTCTCCAGTAATTGGGTCATTCCCGTACACTATTAAAAACAATGAATTATCATCAATTTGTATATATTTTTCATCAAGCGGTCTGGTAGGGTCAAATTTTCCATCTATATATGGGAAAAACTGTATCATCGAATCAGTCGATGTCAACGAGTTATTTACAAACTCTATACGTATCGGTTCACCGGTTTCCTCAACGATACGGTCAGGGTCTGTATATGACGGAATTGGAATAACCGGTTGTCGTTCGCCATTAAGATAGATAACATTGCCATATCCGCAATCCTTGTGCTCGACTACATACTTCTTGCATGCCAGCCGATGGTCTGGATACTGACCGTACAATCCAGCAACCGTCAAATAAAACGGATGTTCCTTACTGTAATTCCAGATATCATTTACAGCAATACCAGATTTTTGGTTAGTTGGACGGCTATACGAAACTGAATTCCCGATGTACAACCGGGCAGCAAGAGGATCAGTTGGGCGTTCGCCTATAGGATATATACGAATATTGCTGAGCTGTACATCGGGTGGATTAATCAAATGAATTTTGAACACACTTTCCATCGAATATGCATAGCAATTCGGGTCGTCTGGTCGATAAATGCAATAAAGAGCCGCTTCACTAGCGTCATCGGCTGGTATAGTCATTCCAGTACCTTGCAAATGTTCAGAACTATAGACCGACGGTACGCAAGTATCAACTCGCTTCAGACCGATGGACGACACCGGAGTTCCGAAATCTCCATCCTTGCCAGTATATTTCTTGATAATTACGCCAGCTGACATAAAACCCTGCGAAGTGTACTTTCCTCGCAGTTTATATAATTTTCATTTTCTAGCGTTTCAACAAGTCGTTCGCCGACGTCATCCTACCCTTTGTAATAAGCTTGTACAACTGCTCAGTAGTCAAGGCGGTTGCACGAGCGTCAACGTGGACATGCTCCTTGGTAAGTGAAGCCTTGCGTATTCCGGCCAACTGGGCATTCGACACTACTTTTTCGTAAATTGACTCATCGCCGTCTTCCTCGTTGGCTCCAGCACCCTTGATAGAACCGTCCGTCGACTTCGGAGCGTTGTCGTTGATGTCCTTCTGCTTATATATATTACGAAGCTTGTCGAAGTCAATAAGGTCTTGACCAGCAATTAATCCGAATTCATTTTCTAGCATTGACTCCATAGTCGCGTTCGGACCGTCCTTGAAATGGTCGTACATCAATTTTCCGCCAAAATTTTCGAACATTTCTCGAATCTTATCAAATTCGTTCTTAATCTGTGTAGCAATTAAAGAATGTATTAAACGAGCGTCACCTCGTTCAACATTTCCGTCCCGGTCAAACCCTTCAATGAAACTTTCATCACTTACAGTTTCCACTTGGTATCCCATAGCTACAAGCTGGTCTTCGGTATAGAAAACACCCTTTATCCACATACCACGTTTCATATTCTGCACATTGGCTTGCTTCTCTCCAAAGAAGTTCCCCTTTGAATTAGGGTTGTAGTCAGGAACCAAATCAGTCGTCTTGATATGAATTCTGCCGTCATTTACAGAAATCCATGCGCCGCCGTCACCGACGGACTCAATATATATCTTTGCATCCGCATACAAGCTGCCAAGGTAATCTTGAACCATTGCAACATAGTCTTCAGAAAATTTGGAATCGACCGTATTCCGGTACTTCTCAACATATTCACCAGCAATAAGAGCCTTTGCTGCAGATAGACTTCCTATCATGCCATAATACATAATAAGTTGCTTATATGAACGGTCGTTAAGCGACTTCCACTCAGTCATACTTGCACGGGCGGTCTTGGAAGTACCATTAGCACCTTGCTTTGCGTTTACCAAGTTCACAAATTCAAGTATGTTCTGCAAAACCAAATCATTTGGAACCTTGTAGTTTCGAATATTTGCTGGGCTTACATAATGATGACCGTTAATAATGATAGCATTCGTGTAAGCAGACCCCTTCCGCAGAACATATGGTATCTTTGTATCTGGCGACTTGTCATACACATAACCAGCCGCATCTACGTCTACGAAACCAAGCGACATAACTGGGTCTTCTTGGTTGAACATAGCGTCGCGAAACTTAGGAGCATCCTTGTGATTTACACCAATAGGCAAAAATTCCCAATCAAATAGGTTGGCACCCATCTTGAGACGACCGCACCATACGACATTCAACGGCTTTCCAAATGCACCGTTAGCACAAGCCACGGTAAATCCTTCAGCAATGTCGATAAGTTTTTTCATGTCATCACTACCGTCCTCGATAGCCAATCCAGTAATCGGGTCGTTAATTAAGATTTTTATTGCAAGGCCATAGTTATGCCATGACAAAAACGTGCTTTCCGCACTTCCAGTACACAATAGAGCTTGGTCATCAATAGAACGCATCGTATCGACAACTTCGACTTGACGAGCACCGTAAGTATTACGTAAAATACCAAGCAATATGGAAACAGCGTCATATATTCCAAGCTGTGCTCGCATGTCACCTATACGCTTAGAACTCGGTCTGAAAATTCTCCATCCTTCCGTCTTGTCATCATTGGCCGGTACTTCGCGTGAAATACTCGCATACTTACTTTGGTCGAATGCTCCGTAACTCTCAAACGCCCATCTACGGATTTCACTGTCGTAAGGTAAGTACGGCATCTTGTACTCAATACGAACTGGAGTAAGTTCATCTGACTTGCTAGTCGGATCAAGAGGTAAATATGCACCGTATACAAATACCACAGAACCTTCGGACAAATTACCATTTGTTATATGAAACTCGCGAGACGACTTTGTAATAGCAACGGTAACACGAACTCCTTCGGCATTAGTCAGAACAAAATCTGAACTCTTAAACTTAGTTATGGTATGTGGCTGTATCTGTCCAGTCTCATTACCTTCTAAATCCATATCAAACACTAATGAACCATTCTTGACATTAGCATTCTTATTAATTGGAACGAACTGCTGTGGCTCGTTCGTATTTTGTGGATAAGATTCATAAACATCATTATCTACAAATGTCACTTCAGCCCATCTGACTCCAATTGAACGCTTGACCATCTTGTGACGCGTACGGAAAAATTTACGATAGCGAACACGAACCTTCTTATACATCAGCACCGGAACCATAAACCGAGCTGGCATATACAAGTAAGGACATGGACGGTCGTTACGATTATCAACATAAGACTTGTTATCAAATACCGACTCACCTGTAAACGTCTGGTACCAGCGTATTTTATTAATGGTGTCCATTAATTCAGCATACTTTTCTTTGGCTTCACGCAGTTTCAACTTCTGCACTAACAAGTACGCCGGCCCGAAAAACAGTGACTGGACGGTCAGTATATTATCAATTTCGTCAATCGATTCATCCATTACATCGGTAGCAAATTTGATACAACCATCGATATCAGAATTCGGTATATCGCCTACATTGTCATACTTATCATATGCCGGAACAAAATCAGATTGCGACATTACATAACCAGCCAAAGAGCACGAATCCCACTGTACCACTTTTATTTCAGTGTCATCAGTTAATCCACCATTAAATGCAATAGACTCGCTCCCAAATTTCTTGCGATTTATAGCATCCAGCATGCAAGTAATATTCCATTCGCATATATCAGCGAACTGCTTAGCCGAACCTCCATATTGAACCGAATCATTATTAAATTCAGCGGTCAAAGTCTCAACGCCTTGAATCGTGCTATTACGTTCATTAGGAGCGAATGTTGGATTTACCGGCTTTGTCAAAGTTACCGAACCAGCATCGCCAACCGCAGTGATATCAACAAAAAATCCAACGTTACCTTCATATTCGCCATACCACCATTTTGAATACAAATGGTCGCCTTCAGATTTTCCATTTTTCTTGTTAATCATCACTGTAAAATAGTCACACAGTTCCTTCTTAATTTCCGCCCAAGTCATCTTCTTCGACATAATAAGATTGTTTGCATATGCATTTGCCGATGACAAGCTATTTGTCGTGGAATAATACATCCACGGTCTATCAGACCGATTAGAAACCCCATACGTATAGTTAGGAGTCCATACATTTACCAAGAATTGGTGCGGCGTCACTGTATAATTTGCTTTATGGACATCCATAACCGTGCCGCCATAATTAGCAATAGCACGAAAATGGACGTTTTCAAACCCATTTGTTGTCGGATATGCCGATATATATCCAGCATCCTTCATCTTGTCAAGTACATTAACACAAGAAGCCAAGTCTATGTAATATGTAACCTCTGTCCCCGGTGCAACCTTCTTCATAAGCCGATCGCTTTCACGACGTAACTTTCGACGAAGCGATGAAGACATGAATGTTTGTACTCCACCGATTTCCATTATACTATTGTATGTATCGAAATACCGGTCGTTGAACTCATCAGCAAGTTCGTCCGCATGGTAAAAATACTTCTTGAACGCATCAGAGACATTTGGAATTAGAGCCGTAGCATTCTGTATCGTATTTGTAGAACCGTCAGAACTAACGACGGTTTCAGTACCCTTCATATTAGGCAATGGGTTATTATCGCCACGTGTGTAGCACTTGTTCACAAACGAATTCAAACGAGGGTAATAATCTTCCCATTTAGCACGACGGTTGAAATCCTTATCGTACGTCCAATCACCGGGTTCAATAACATTCCCGACACTATCGCGTACTGGTTCAGCAAACGAATCGTCGTAATAGGTCACTTTTAGACCCATGTTATTCTGTCCCAAGATTTTAGACATATCATTCAATCTGCGAACGAACGTATCATAACCAATTACCATTCCACGTTTTTTTGTTTTAGACTGGTTGACACTACGAGCGTACCATTTCCAGCCAAGATAACGCGAACCATAGAAACCAAGAGCACCAAGCGCACAGTTCACCCAGTTTTCATCAAAATGCAAATCCCAAGGATTCTGATTCGTATCGTAAAACGACGGATCTAGTGGGTTCATCTCCAAACCGCCGGAAATCGGTTCGCGTGTCGCCACTGATTTTACTTTTGTCAGGTTCTGCAGACGGACTCTCGGAACAAATGACACTGTAATACCATAGACTGGCGTCCGAAAACCGTCCTTACTAATGTACAGATTGTCGATAACAGCAACCTTATCTTGACCATCTTGAACATCGTACGCGGCATGTCCCATTGTCAAACTAACGCTTGGCATAGGCGAACTAGATTCTGGTATCTGTATCATGTTTGCTGACACTAGCTCGTCAATCGGACAACACTCAGCAATAGTTAAATTACGAGAAACATCCTCACCATCCAAATGGTACTCGATAACTACCGACGCGTTCACGTCAATTAACGAATCTCCATACTTTATACCGCTGATTTTGTACATCACGTTATTTGTGACATACTCGTTCATACCGACATCGTCGGCTGTGCCATCTTCATTACCGGTTTCAGAACTGGCTGTACTTTTTAAGTCGATACCGCTCAGATCGAGATGAATCTCGGTCTTAACCGTTTTCTCGATGTAAAACTTCTCGAAATCAAAAAGGCCAGCCATCTATGTACCAATTTAAACTACTCGCAGTTTATATAATTTTGGCTGCTACACCTTCTGGTGCATCGGCAAAATATCGCCCAAACGCGAGTAGATTCCGTTGTAGTTCACTTCGAGGTGATAGTCGAACTTGTCGGCCACGGTCTTACCACGGTGAGTGATAACCATAGCGCAACCGATGTCGGCCATCATCAACTTTGCAAGGTCGAGCATTTCGCGCATAGCGGTGTCGTCGGTCGAAATGTCAAGCACTTCGTCAAGGGACAAGAAGTTGACATTGAAGTTTCCGACCATAGACACGAAGTCACGGAACGCCATAGACACGGCAAAGCCCAGTCTACGCTTCTGACCTTGGGACAACATCGTGTAGTTCGGCGAAAGACCCGGAAGCGTCTGGAACGTGTAATCCATCGCGTCACCGAACGTGACGATGAACGGAAGACCAGCCTTCGCGAGGTTACGAGCCACAATCTTGTTGAATTCCGGCACGAACATACCGAACACCATTTTCTTCATACCGTCGTCGGC
>Ga0265299_10004590_pt1 | contig 13008 bp, 13 predicted proteins | sample AusTroGonzalo_MG_4_FD_193485 | JGI IMG/M metagenome (GOLD analysis project Ga0265299, IMG submission 193485) | Bovine rumen microbial communities from tropical cattle in Woodstock, Queensland, Australia - Gonzalo_02 | ecosystem: Host-associated > Mammals > Digestive system > Stomach > Rumen ...
AAAGGCTCCCTACTTTTCCACTGCGGCACTTCATTCCGCGACGGAGTGGTCATGACCGCCGGAGGCAGGGTGCTCGCCGTGACAGCGACAGCCCCCGATATCGCCCAGGCCCGGGAAGACGCCTATAATGCTGTCGGAAACATTTATTTCGAAGATTGCTATTACCGGAACGACATAGCGAGCGACCTGCTTGCACTAGCCGGAGTTGAAACTGACTGATGAGCTCGCGTAACGACATAGGCAGGTTCGCCATTCCTCTGGTCCTTACGGCACTGATACTGCTGTCAAGTCTGTTTTACCTTCAGCCGTCAGCGTCCGGCACTCTCGGGTTCTCCTTCGCCGGGCAGTATTTCCGTATAGGATGGATACTTGACAGCCCTTTGCTGTCGCAGATTGTCTCTCTTTTGCTGCTTGCAGTCTTTCCTTTCATGTTTTTCGTTCTGGACAGGTACTACCCGCTTAAACTCGACATCAGCATGCCTCTGCTCTATGCGGTGCTGGTGTTCGCATGCAAGGATGCATTGTCGCTAAGCCCTGTTCACATGGCGTGCTTCTTCCTGACATGGTCGGTTTACGCCAGTTTCAGAGCCGCTCTTGAAACTTACGACATCAACTGGCCCTTCATTTCCATGCTTTTGCTGTCCATTGCCTCTCTTTTCTATGTACCGCTGATATGGATGGCGCCTCTTATGGCCTTCATGGACAACAACAATTCGGCTTTCAAGGGGAAGACTGTCGTAGGCTCCATATGCGGCCTGCTGCTGCCCATGCTCTTCATCACAGCAATAAGCGCGATCGCTTCCGGGTTTAAGGACATAACAGGCCCGCTAATGAATTATCTGGGTATGGCTGTCGCGACTGACTCCGGCATTCCGCAGATTATCCAGGTTTCTACCATGGCGAAGGTTCTGGTGCTGACTATAGCCATCGCGTGGGCTTCCATATCGTTTGCCGTTACTTTCAACACCCTTGACATCGCATCTGCAAGATGTTTCATACGCTGCGCCATATACGGGCTGTGGCTCGTTGTGACCGCACTCGTTTTCGGCTATTCAGCAGGCTCCCTGCCCTGGATACCGGCTCTGACGCTGCTGTCATTGTTCCTGTACTCCTTCTTCAACCGTACGGACCAGCGCAGAAGCGGCAGCTTTCTGCTTGTCATCCTGATGCTGCTGACTTTGGCGGAAAGGATTGTAACCCTGCTTTAGGTATTAAACGGAAACTTACATGGTCATTCCGCCATCCACGGTAATGACCTGACCCGTTATGTAAGATGACATGTCGCTGGCGAGGAAAAGGCAGACATCCGCGATTTCTCCGGGAGTGCCTCCCCTGCGCAGGGGAATCTTCTCTTCCCATGCCTTCAGGATCTCAGGCGGCATAGCGGAGGTCATGTCAGTCAGTACGAAGCCGGGGGCTACCACATTTGCCCTGATACCCCTCGAACCGATTTCCTGGGCTATGGATTTAGACAGCCCTGCAAGGCCTGCCTTGGAAGCGGAGTAATTGCTCTGCCCGGCATTTCCGTGCAGTCCTACCACAGAACTGATGCTGATGATGGAGCCGCTGCGGTTGCGGAGCATCGAAGGTGTCACCGCATGGATGAAATTGAAAGCACCCTTGAGATTCACCGCTATCACCTCATCCCACTGCGCCTCGCTCATGCGCATCATGAGTCCGTCTTTCGTAATGCCGGCATTGTTTACCAGTATGTCAATCCTTGAGAATTCGGAAAGCACCGTTTCGACAGCCTTGGCAGCGCTGTCGAACCCGGAAGCGTCGGATTTTATGGCCAGCACCCTTGCGCCCAGGGCTTCAAGCTCTCCGACCGTCTGCTTCGCCTCATCTTCCGATTTGGAATAGGTGAAGGCTATGGACGCTCCTTCGGCAGCGAAGCGCAGGGCAATGGCCTTGCCTATGCCACGGGAGCCGCCTGTAATCAGCGCGGTTTTGTTTTCGAGTAACATTGTTCCTATATGAATTGTGCCGTGAGGTCGTACTCATCAGCGGCTGTTATTTTCACATCTGCAAAACCGCCCTGCATGCCCCGGGGCATCGCACCGGCGGGAATAAGTATTTCTCCGTCGACATCCACCGATTCCTTCTGGCTGCGGGCATGGATGGCCGAGTCGCCGAAGCTGTCTATCAGCACCCTTTCCACGGTCCCTACCCTGCTGCAGTTATAGTCGAGCGATATTTCGCTCTGGAGCTCCATAAGGGCGTCATACCTTTCCTGCTTCACCTTCTGAGGAACCGTATCCTTGTAGTGGAGAGCACCGTAGGTATTCTCCTCTTCGCTGTAGGTGAACGCGCCCAGCCGTTCGAAACGATACTGGCGAACAAAGTCGAGAAGGTCCCTGAACTCCCTTATACCTTCTCCTGGATGACCCACTATCATGGTGGTGCGAAGAGCTATTCCGGGCACAGCCTTGCGGAACTTGTCGACAAGCGCCCTGGTCGCGTCACCGTCGATGCTGCGGTGCATCATAGCCAGAACCTTGCTGGAAGAATGTTGCAGCGGAATATCGAGGTACTTGCATATCTTGTCGCAGCCTGCCATTATTTCCAGCACGTCCTCGGGAAAGTCCGCAGGATAGCTGTAATGAATCCTTATCCATTCAATCCCCCTTATGTCCGCAAGACGCTCAAGCAGCTTGCCGAGCATCCGCTTGCGGTACAGGTCTATGCCGTAGAAAGTCGTGTCCTGGGCAATCAGCAGCAGCTCTTTCACTCCCTTGGCGGCGAGCATTTCAGCTTCAGAGACCACATCTTCCATCGGCACCGATATGTGCCGCCCACGTATCATCGGGATGGCGCAGTAGGCGCAGCTACGGTCGCAGCCCTCAGATATCTTGAGGAAGGCATAGTGCGACGGCGTGGTCAGGTGCCTTTCCAGCGAGATGGAAGGGTTGTATGCCAGCCCGGCCGCATTCAGCATGGCCTCTGCGTCATTTGCGCCGAAGAAGCCGTCCACCCCGTCTATCTCCTCCGGCAGCTCCTTGCGGTAGCGCTGGGACAGGCAGCCGAACACGAACACTTTGCCGACCACTCCCCTTTTCTTGGCTTCGAGGACAGTGAAAATCGCCTCTATCGATTCACTTTTCGCCGATTGGATGAAGCCGCAGGTATTGAGCGCCACAATGTCGGGGCGCGACATGTCAAGCGGCTCTTCTTCCGGCACAATCACAACCCCGGCCTGCTCGAACTGACGCAGCAGGCGCTCTGAATCCACTCGGTTTTTTGAGCAGCCTAAGGTTATGAGCTGCAGTTTCAAATTAATTGGCCTTCCTTTGAACTGATTTAGTCGACTTCTTGGTGGAAGCAGCCTTGGCTGTCGCCGCTTTTGCAGCAGTCGCCTTAGCAGGAGCCTTTGCCTTCTTCGAGGCGGCTATCTTTGCTGCAGACTCGGGTTTTTCCTCTTCCTTTCGGACTTCAGGTGCTTCTTCTTCCTCATCGACGAACTCGAGGGAAGCATACTTCTTGAGCAGGTTGTACCACTCCAGCACTTTCTTCATGTGGGACAGATAGAAGCGGTCGCGGTCGTAGTTTTCCACAGCCTTGGCGAAAAAGTCCCGGATGGTCTTCTCGTCTGACTTCTGGGAAGGAGCGTCCTCGTCTCCGAGCGCTGCATTCATCTTCCTGAAAACTTCCTTGAGAGGCAGTTCCTCGTCGTTTGTGTATATCGATACGTCTGCGAGGGTTGTCATTTTAAGGGAGCCCGAAAAAGCGGTGCGATGGCCGGTGGCCATAGCTTCTACTATCACTCCGTTCTTTGACTGTGCAAGATAATTGAAAAGGCCGCTCTGACCGGTGATTGACAATACTTTCTTTAAATCTGTTGCCATTTCTGTATTATTGATAATAATTGCGGGACAATAGCGTCCCTGTCGTTTGTTTCCAATATGCAGTCCGCCATTTTGCGGCGGTCATCATCACTCATCTGGTTTTCCATCCTGCTCAACACTTCTCCGCGAGTGCAGCCGTCCCTGGACATCACACGCTCTATCCTCACCTCCTCAGGCGCCGTAACAAGCAGCACGTAGTCTGCAATCTGACTCAGACCGGGCTTGTCGAGCAAAATCGCTGATTCAAATATAACCAATTTTGAAGTCTGTCTGCCCATCCAGCCATGAAAATCTCGCAGTACAGCCGGATGAACGGCAGCTTCAAGACGCGAAAGCATGGCTTTGTCGTTGAAAACCTTTGCTGCCAGCCGCTTTCTGTCGATCCGGCCGTCGACAACCACATCGCTGCCGGCGATGGCTGCAACCTCACTTAGCAGCGCTGCGTCTTCGCCGTAAAGTTCTTTCGCCCTGCGGTCACAATCATACGAAGGAACGCCAAGGCCTTCGAAAGCCCTTACGACAACGGATTTCCCGCTGCCGATGCCCCCTGTGCATCCTATGATTGCAGGCCTGCTCATCGGACAGTAAGAATGCACTCCAGAGGCAGAGGAGCTATTTCGTAAGATAACAGGTTGTCGCCTGCATTCATAATGTGAGGAATGACTTTTCCCGAACGCGAAGCCAAATAGTCATCATAATCTACCGCAACCTCAGGGATGAAGGAGGCGTTTTTATCAGCGAACGCAGTCCTGTAAACCACAGTCACCTTGGAAGGCAGCACCAGCAGCTCACGGTCGGAGGGGGCATTGAGCACGGACACCTCCACTTCGGCGGTCTGCTCGACATACCTCGCTACGGAGAAAGAATAATTCACCCTATCATACTCAAGACGCAAACCCTTGACGGGTTCCAGCGCCACGCTTCCGGTTTCTGAACGGTCAACAGAAGAAAGCGAGAGGAACTTGGTTCGCACCACATCGACGCGGGCTATATCCTTCGTATTTCCGTAAATCCTCACATATGCGGGAGTGACCTCGACCTCGGAAGTCAGCATATACTGGCTCTTGCAGCTGACATTGCACTTCACCTCTATGGGAACAGTCTTGAAAGACTGGGGCGCGAAATCGAACGAGAGCCGTTTCGTCTCGAAAAAGTCAGGTTCAAAACGGCCGCTGAGCGCCTTGGCCACCTCCATTCCTATGTCTGACGTAAGAAGGTAGAACCTGTCGGGGACATTCTCATCGGGATGCAGCAGCGAGGGATCGACCTCTATGCTTATCCTGTCCGTGTTTTTGCGGCTCAGCTTCTGCAACAGGATATAATAACCGTCCCCCTTGCCCTGCAGGACAAGAAGCTCGTTCGAAACTGATTTGTCTTCGTAGCCGGGGATGGGGGAAGTCAGTTCTACGCTGTACTGGATGAATGTGTCATACCCTACGGATATGCCGTAAACAATCCATATGAAGAAGGACAGGACAAGCGCCGTGAGCAGGATGTACCAGTCCGACTTCAGCTTCTTCCAGCGTTCTGACTTCAATGCCGGCATAGAGCATACTATGACTGCTGTGCGTCAGTGAAATCCTTTACTACAGAGGCCTTGTCGACCTTGATCTTCACGTTCTGGTCGATTTCCAGAAGGAGTGTGGTTTCCTTGACTTCAGCTACGGTGCCGTAGATGCCTCCTACAGTCACCACCTTGTCTCCTTTCTTCAGCCCCTGACGGAACTTCTCGACTTCTTTCTGTTTCTTCTGCTGGGGGCGTATCATGAAAAGATACATTACAACGAAAATGAGAACTATCATGAGAAGGAAGCCCATGTTTCCGCCCGTCTGAGCGTTGGCTCCCGCAGCCTGTGCCTGAAGGAAAAAAGTGATGAATTTCATAATATTGAGTTTTTATCGTTATTGTTCTTTGTTTACACGCTGACCGCCGTCGAGCAGGCCACGGCCTGTCTTCACTATCTCGCCGGAGGCGACCTTCTCCTGGATTATCTTGTCGAGCAGTCCATTGACGAATACGCGGCTGTTGACAGTGCTGTAATACTTCGAAATCTCGACGTATTCATTGATGGTAACCTTGGCCGGGATATTCTCGAAAGCAGCGGCCTCCGCTATACCCATCACGATCAGAGTAGCGTCGGTCGATACGAGACGGTCTGAATCCCAGTTGGCGAGGTTGTCGCGCACAAGCTCGAAATACTCGCCATAATGTATAAGAGACACTTCCAGCAGTTTGAGTACATAATCCCTGTCTTCGTCCTTGATGAAAACGTCAGGGAGGATGAGGGCTTTGCCGGCGCTCATGCCGTCGATTGAATAGAGTATATTGTTCAGCACATAGTTCACATCATCTATCCAGTACAGGGAAATATCCTCGAGAATCGCATCAAGCGAAGGATTGTCCTCGAATTCTTCTTCGAACAAGCGTCTGGCGAAGGCGCAGTCCGCCTGAAAAGAATCTTCCTCCGACTCCATGTATTCCATATAGTAATCGGAAGCCGTGACTGACGCGAGCAGTTTTCTCACGAAGATATCATATTCTCCCCAGAGCAGGCCTTTTTTGCTGCAATACTTCTGGAATCGGGCGTTGTTCTCGATTGCAGAGAAAAACCGGTTGTTCACGAATTTCAGATTCGGGTTGCGCTCGGCTTCCGTCGGATGGAATTTGTTGCGTGCTGCTTCTATCTTGTCGTATGCAACCCGGCGCAGACTACCGCAGACGTTCAGCAGGAAATAATACAGGTCCAGAGTAGCCTCGCAGGAGTGCAAAAGCTCCTTTTCTGCTATATCAAGATCGGCCGGGCCGTCCTGCCAGTGCGAAAAAAGAACTTTGAATGCCTTGATACGTAACAATCTGCGATTAAGCATAAATTTTCTTTTTGTCAGGCAAAGATAGCTTATTATAATAAAATATTTTATCTTTGTTCAAGAATTAATTTAACAACGAAGGCAATGTATTTTGAAGATTACGACAACCATGGCGGACAGGAGAGAAACGGTGACGACGTTTTTTCAAAGCCCATCAGAGCGGGGAAACGCACCTATTTCTTTGACGTCAAGGCCACAAAGGGCAATGACTACTATCTGACCATTACAGAGAGCAAAAGGAGAGTTGAAAGGGACGGAAGATTTGTCTATGACAAGCACAAAATCTTCCTGTACAAAGAGGATTTCGAGAAATTCTCAGAAGGGCTGAAGGAAGTCATCGACTACATCAAAGCCAACTGTCCGGTCACGGAGACACGCAGCTACGAAGACAAGCCGTTCGACAAAGACTATTCAGACGTAAATTTCGACGAGCTGTAACAGCTTCCGACATAGAGTCATAAAAAAGCCGGCGTCCATTCGCCGGCTTTTTTTATCTTTTCTTCTTATTCAATTTGGGATATTCAATCCGTTCGTGATATATCTGCTGAAGGAACCTCTTGAAACTTTCCCTTACTGTGGCTATCTCCTTGAATGTAATCTTGGAGTGCGCTATCTGGCCGTCCGCAATCTTGGCATCGATAATGGAATCCACAAGCTTGGATATCGACTCGGGATCGTGGTTCTTCAGAGTCCTTGATGCAGCTTCGAGGCTGTCTGCCAGCATCAGCACCACTTCTTCCTTGGTGTACGGATGTTTGCCGTGATAGCGGAAATACTTCTGGTCGGCAGGGTCGCCGCCTTCATTGCAATACTTGTTGTAGAAGAAGGTGGCAAGCGACGTGCCGTGGTGACTTTCTATGAAAGCTATTACAACGTCGGGCAATTGGTTCTTTCTTGCCAGCTCCACACCGTCATCGACATGCCTGATGATGGCTGCAGCGCTCTGCCTGGCTGTCAGTCCAGCATGATAATCCACTCCGGAAGTCTGGTTCTCTATGAAGCACTGAGGGTTCATTATCTTGCCTATGTCATGATAAAGGCCGCCCGCTCTGACAAGAACCGCGTTGCAGCCTATCTCCCTGCAGGCTCCCTCCGCAAGGGATGCCACCTGCAAAGAATGCTGGAAAGTGCCGGAAGCTTTCTTCGACAGTTCGAGGAGGAGAGGATTGCCGGTGTCCGTCAACTCCCAGAGCCTTGTTGACGAGACATACGAAAATAAGTTCTCGAAGAGGAAAACAAGCGGGTATCCTGCCAGCAGCAGGAGAGCATACCCGACAAGACAGGCTATCTCTATGGCGTGGAATCCGCTGCCGGATGACAGCGCGAAGGCCACGTACAATGCAATCATACCCACAGCGACAAGCACGCCGGTTAGGAACTGTATCCAGCTCTTGCGGGAATACTTGGCTCCGCTGACCAATATGGAGCCGGCCAGCATGTTCATCAGGTATGGCTCCATGCCGCCGTCGTGTATGAACAGCAGCGGCAACAAGGCCACGAGATATGTCACATAAGCAGTCGAAGGCTTGAGCCATGACTGGGCAATGAGGACATACATGGCAAGGGGCACTATCATCCGCAGATCCTCCCTGATGTTAAGGGAAAGGGTTATGCCGACATAAACCAGAAGCACAAGCAGGGCTATGAAGACAAGCTGCCTTCCGTTGCGGAAAATAAGGCTGTCCGTCAGCTGAATGGCACATGCCAGCAGCAGAAGCATCATCAGCACGAACAGCAGATGGCTGAAAAAGGATGCCAGCAGCGAATCGTTGTATCCGTAATGGGAAAGATATTCGGCCTTGTAAGAATCAAGCAGCTGGACTATTTCCTTCGTCACGATTTCACCGCGGGACACTATGAGCTGTCCTGTATATACAACTCCGCTGGTGGGGGAAATATAATCTACCGCATTGCGGTGCACAAGCATGGTGGTCGCCTCGTCGTAGCTCAGATTGGGAACTATATAATCCCGCATGTCAATTGAGTTGAACAGTGAATCGGTCATGTACTCTCCGAAAGATTCGTACAGATCTTCCTTGAGGCTCACGTAAGCGTCTTCTTCGGTATAAAGTTCGGCTCCGGGCGTCTCGACGGCGCGTTTCCCTTTCTTGACGAAAACCACCCTGTCCGCAAGGTCGCCCGACCTCGCAGCGCCTATGACGCCCTTGTCGTAGATCGACTGGAGACCGGAGGCCGCCGCGTATATGAAGTTCTTCTCAGAGGCATCCTCCGCGGTATAGGCCGCCTGCCTCAGGGCAGATACCTTTTCGTCCGAAATCCTGGTCTTAAGCTCGTAGTAATCAAGCACCTGTGAAGCTTTCTCTTCCATTTCCATCAGGCGCTCCTCCTGAGTTTTGAGTATGGGGAAGTCGAAAGGCGCAACCAGAGTCTCGTACATCCATGTGTCGCCAGTGTAATAGCTGTATTTGAAAGTCCCTTTCTTAGGGAATATTGCGAGCATGGCCACGCCCAGTACTGCAAACGCAACTGCGGCCTTATGCTTGAGCACAAAATGTCCTGGCTTCATAGTTATATCAATTACCGTTAAGGCCTGGCAGCGCGCCGAGCAGGGCCTTGTACATTTTCAGGCATATCCACGCATCCGTAGCTGCATAAAGCTGCTGAGCCTTAGACAGCTCGGAGGCCTCCCAGTTCGACAGCTGCTGGGCCTTCGACACCTTCCTGCCGAGTATTATCGCGGTCAGTTTCTTCACGCTCTTGTCCTTGATGCCGTATTGTTCAGAAAAGGGTTGCAGGTCCATGAATCTTGCCGGGTCAAAATCGTTGTAACGCTGCAGTCCCCTTATGTCATCCGCCACTGCCGCTCCCACTTTCGTGATGCTCCTGTCCGCCATTATATCCGCAAGTTCATCCGGCAGCCCCAGCTGCTGGAGGCGGAAGAGATAAGCATTGGTTTCGCTGGAGAGCTGGAGCAGAGCCGTGCCGTTGCGGTGAGCCTTGCTGTTGAAAATGGGTTTGGTCTCCGTGTCAAAACCGATAATCCTGCACTCTGACAGATGTCCTACCGCTTCATCGAAGTCAGCCCCCTTGCCGGTTATTACGGAGATGGGGCCTTCGAAGGCTATCAGCTCCATCTTTTCTATTTCTTCCGGTGTAACGCTTTCCTTAAAAACCATAAAAATAACTGACTTTCTGCCTTTCGGCGCGAAGCGCGAGGTTCTTGCTGCTCCTGAGTTCTTCATAGCACTCAATCGCAGCACACAAAGCCGGATTGATAAAGATTATCCTGTCCGCGAGGATGCTTTTATACGGATAGGTTCCGTTCTCGAACTTGTCGCGGTAGCGGTCGAGAAGATAATTGCAGCTCGCAATGAATTCCTCATCGGCTCCGTCCATCAGAATCACCTTGAGGGGGGACTTGGAGTTGATGTCGTGCAGCCTGCCTATTAACCGTTCCAGCCCTTCGAGGCTGTTTTTTCCGCTTATTATCGATATCGTCCTCGGATTGTCCTGCTCAGCTGCTATCTTTTTTATAACCTCTGAATATGCAGGGCGGGCATTCTCGCTGCTGTCGCACAGGCAGGCTACTGTAAAGGTGGAGATGTTGTCCGTTGCCAGCCTGTCGAACATCTCCCTTACGCCGGCTTCTATCGAAGTAATCACCTTTACCCCGGCCTCATTGTGCTGCGAAAGGGCCGCCATGTCTTCGAGTCCATGTTCTGCCGTAAAGAAACCGTCGGCGACAACTATTTTCGAACGCTCTTTGCGGAACGAATTCCAATATCTGTTCTGCATCAAAAAAAGCGTGCTCTGGAAGCATTCCTCGTCGCTCACAGCAGTATAATACTGGAAATGCTCCCCTGCGAAATCGACTATACCGTCGCTTCTCCTCGCCCCGGTAATGTTGTCGAAGCAATCCATCGACATGAATGTTTCGAGCAGCGTCATACTGGTGGAGTCTGCGTCAAACAGACCTATGGGAAGATACCTCAACTCTCCGTAATCGGAGAAATCCACGAAACTGACCGAAGACGTATCATACATGGCAGCATGCGCGGCTTCCGGCAGCTCCACCAACGAAGTGTCGGCGCCGGGTCTGCATCCGGAAAGGAACAGTGCGCAAATACAGAAAACGGCGCACAGGCTATTTCCGATACGTAAATTTTCCATATTGAGATTCTATGATGACTTTTGTATCCTGAGATGCCTCCACCCTGCCGATGACGCGGGCTTCTATGCCGTATCTCTCACTTATGGCAACAAGGCCTGCCGCGATTTCCTGCGGCACATAGAGTTCCATCCTGTGTCCCATATTGAACACCTTGTACATCTCGTCCCATGGCGTGCCGCTCTCGCGCTGTATCACACGGAACAGAGGGGGTACTTCAAACATGTTGTCCTTTATCACTGCAACCCCGTCCACGAAGTGCAGCACCTTGGTCTGAGCCCCGCCGGAACAGTGGACCATGCCGTGTATTTCGCGGCGGTAGCGGGCGAGCATCTCTTTAACGACCGGAGCGTAGGTACGTGTCGGAGACAGCACCAGACGGCCGTATGTCATGCCTGTCTCGGGCTCGATGTCGGTGAGTCTGCGGCTGCCGCAATAGACATATTCGTCCGGCGTACGGGCATCGTAGCTTTCCGGATATTTCTCCGCGAGGTATTTGCCGAACACGTCATGCCGTGCGCTGGTCAGGCCGTTGCTGCCCATTCCGCCGTTGTAGCTGTCTTCATACACTGCGCGGCCGCAGCTTGACAGAGCCACTATCACATCCCCGGCCTTTATAGTCGCATTGTCGATGACATCCTCCCTGCGCATGCGGGCCACTACTGTGCTGTCGACGATAATGGTCCGTACCAGATCGCCCACGTCAGCGGTCTCGCCTCCGGTAAGCACCATGTCGATGCCGTACCCTCTCATTTTTTCGATGAAAGACACGGAACCGGAAATCACTGCAGAGATGACTTCCCCCGGGATCAGGTTCTTGTTGCGCCCTATGGTGGATGAGAGCATTATGTTGTCAGTCGCGCCGACGCACAGCAGGTCGTCGGTGTTCATGACTATCGCATCCTGCGCTATGCCGGCCCACACGTCCGTCTCGCCCGTCTCCTTCCAGTAAAGGTAGGCCAGCGAGCTCTTTGTCCCCGCTCCGTCGGCATGCATGACCACGCACCAGTCAGGGTCGCCGCCGAGCCAGTCAGGTTCTATCTTGCAGAAAGCCTTTGGGAAAAGCCCTTTGTCGAGCTTTGAGATGGCTCTGTGGACATCTTCTTTCGACGAAGAGACTCCTCTGTGCGCATATCTGTTCGCTTCAGTGTCTTTCATGGCGGCAAATTTAAGAAAATATTACTACTTTTGCGCAACTGTAAAAACGCAAGAGCATGCTTACCGTTTCCAACCAGGCCCTGAACCTTCCCGTATCAGCCATAAGAAGATTGATTCCCTATGCAGACGCTGCCACCAAACGCGGCATCAAAGTGTATCACCTCAACATGGGACAGCCTGACGTAGACTCGTCTCCCCAGGCTCTGGCCGCCGTGAAGGAAAACGACATGCATATCCTCAGCTACACCAATTCAGCCGGAGATATGGCTCTCCGCGAAGGGATGGTGAAGTATTACAAACACCTCGGCATCGACATCACCACCGACAGCATCATCGCCACCCACGGAGGCAGCGAAGCTCTCCAGATTGCCATAGCCGCCACATGCGACCCGGAAGACGAGCTGATAGTTTTCGAGCCTTTCTACACCAACTACAATACCTTTGCAGTCCAGAACAACGTCGTTCTGCGCCCTATCACCACCCGCATCGAGGACGGATTCAAACTGCCCGAGATGTCAGAAATCGAGAAATACGTCAACAAAAAGACGAAGGGCATCCTGTTCTGCAACCCCAACAACCCGACGGGTTGCCTTTACAGCCGCGAAGACATCGAGAAGATAGGACAGATTGCAAAAAGGAATGAGCTCTTCATCTATTCAGACGAAGTTTACCGCGAGTTCTGCTATACAGACGACCCGCACTTTTCTGCCTTGCAGCTCGAGGGGCTTGAGGAGAATGTCATCCTGCTGGATTCAGTATCCAAGAGGTACAGTCTCTGCGGCGCCCGCGTGGGCTTCGTGGTTTCCAGAAATCTCGAGGTCATGAAGTATGTGCTCCGCTACGCTCAGGCCCGCCTTTGCATTTCAACCTACGGCCAGATAGCATCCGTCGGAGCCCTCGACACTCCTCAGGAATATTTCGACAGTGTCCGCAAGGAATATATCCACCGCCGCAATATCCTGCTCGAGGAGCTCGCCGGCATTGAAGGTGTCATCTGTCCTGTCCCCA
>Ga0265299_10004592_pt1 | contig 13008 bp, 9 predicted proteins | sample AusTroGonzalo_MG_4_FD_193485 | JGI IMG/M metagenome (GOLD analysis project Ga0265299, IMG submission 193485) | Bovine rumen microbial communities from tropical cattle in Woodstock, Queensland, Australia - Gonzalo_02 | ecosystem: Host-associated > Mammals > Digestive system > Stomach > Rumen ...
GGATTAAAAAATGTAGTAACAAACTTTACGGATACTCTACTAACAAAGACTTCGACGGTTCCACTGACGGACCTTCTGCAGTATTCAAGAAAATGTTAGCTAAATATCCTAAAAACTACTTGAAAAACAGAACCAATCTCAGATTCTATGTAGGTTCAGAATTATTCGATGCTTATATTGACGAAGTAGGACAAAGAGCTACCGTAGTAGGTGACGAAGCTACCGGCAAAAACATTGCAAGACCATACAAAGGAATCCCTGTAGTAGAAGCACCAGTACTTAACGATTCCGAAGGTGCACACACCAGTAATGGTTGGGGTAAAGTTGCAATGCTTATGGATCCTAACAACATGGTATACGGTATCTTCCATGAAATCGGTATCGAACCTGACAGACAACCTAAATTAAGAAAAACCGATTACGTATTCAGTGCAGAATCCGACCAAGGCTTCGAAAACCCTAATGTCGGTGTAGTTGCTTTATACAACATCGCTAAACCCTAATACTCAGAGGAACATCAAATTTGTTGTTTCCGATGGGGAAAACCCAATAACAGGTGCAACTGTAACAATTGGAGAATCTTCAGAAACCACTGATTCCGACGGTGAAGCAACCTTCACTCTAGACGATTATGAGAGTGATCCTGATACCTACACTGCAAGTATCAGCAAAACCCATTATGTAACCGCTACAAAGTCTTTCGAGGCTACCAAGGATGAAACCTTTAACATAGCCCTTGAGAAGACCATCTACACTATCACTTGTAGTATTGATGATGGTACTGACCCTGTTCAAGGTGCAGTAGTTACCTTCACTGACAGTACCGATTCAACCATAGTTTATACTAGTGGTGCTAGTGGCAGTGCTGGTGGATGTACTGTGAAACCGGTAGCAGGAACATATGTTGTAACCGCTGAATGTGAAGGTTATGAAGATTACACTCATGCATCTAATGTTACAGTTAGCGACGATGATACATTATCAATAAGTTTAACTGAAGAAACACAAGGAGACGGATAAAGTCTCCTTAAATTTTTTTTAATGGAGTATTATTAATATGTGGATTACTATAGATGAGGTAAAACATTTTACCGGATTAAAACCTAAGCACCTTAAATTATCCGCAGAAGATACCGGCACATTCAATAGTATAGTGACTTCTTGGATTTTACAGAGCGAAGATTTAATTAAACAGTATACTAATAACTTTGATTCCACAGCTGATAAGGACATTCCTCCTGCAGTCAGGAATGTTTGTCTTCGTTTGACTAGCAATATGGTTGCATTGTCAGTTGCAAGACGTGATACTCCCATTACACAGCCTAACGATTGGACCGTACAGATATTGTCTAGTGAAATCTTTAGCCAGGATTTGAAGGATGACTTGGAGCATTTTGTTAAGGCCCATGTCAGTGGAAAATCTGATAATGTCATTGTGTTTGCAGTTACTGGAGAAGGTACAGATGGTTAAGTTGCAGATAGAAGTTGATACCACACATCTAAAACCTTTAGGTCCAAAAACTGAAGAAGCCATCAAAAAAGGAGTTAATTATACTGCAGACTACACTATTGAACGATTACAAGCTAACTCTCCAGTAGATACCGGTCATTTGAAAGGATGGTTCCGCTACAAAGATGAAGGAAGCATGGTAGATATTCGTTCACCTGCTAAATATGCAATCTTTCAGGACCAAGGTACATACAGTTACGGGCCTTTAGGCAGAAAACCGAAAACAAAAGATGTTGGAGGTATTAAACCTAAAAGGTTTGTGGAAAAAAGCATAAATGCGACAAAGGGAAGAATCAACGGATTCTTCATAAAGGCAATTAAAGAGGTGTTAGAATGACAAACTTAATAACTGGCCTGGAATCAATCACTAAGACCATAAAAGGTTGTTTACTAGCGGAGAATGTCAACAATGGATTATTAGAAGATGTAGAAGACATTATCACTGTATACAATAATGAAGATGGTATAGAGGAACCCGCTGTTTGGATGGTGCAACATCCTACAACTGCAAGGGATAAAGTGGACCTAAGGCAACAGTTAACACTTGTCTCACCTTTTGAATTCGTATGTGTGGAATATGATCAAGACCCTGAAACTGCCGAAGAGAAAGGTCAGAACCTGGCCACACGTGTGGCATTAAGTGTTTTAAAGAATTACCAATCTGTACAGGAAAGCCTAGGTTACACTAGGACCATAAAGGCAATAGAGTTCAACACTTACCGGCCAGTAGGAGAGATAAGTGTACAGGGCAAATCCGAAAAGGTACCAGTAACCGGCATAATATTAGATGTTGTACATGTTGTAAACTGGATGAACTGTTGTAGGCAATTAGAGAGTATCAGCCAAAACGAAGCAACTGGTACTACTGAAGATAACGATAACGAAGAAAACGATGAATTAGGAGATGAATAATAAATGGTTGACAGAGGTTTCGGTATAGAAATCGAAGGGAGTTATGGAGACACCACTGTATCCACTGCCAGTTTTGACCCTAACTGGTGGAGCGATGCAGATTCCGTTGACTTCAAACTCAATGACGAACCAGTCACCAAGAGTGGCGGTTCCCGTATGAACAAGAAGGCTAGAGCAGGAATTGCTAAACCTACAGGTACCACAAAGGCAGATGCGGACCTCCAAAGGTTAGGACATTACTTCTATGGGTTCCTTGACAATTACGTTTACACTGCAGGAGCATCAAGCAGCTACCCAAATACTCATGAATTCTACGGTGGGGAATCAAAAACATTGCCAAGTTTCCGTGCTATCGCAATGTTTGACATGCTCAAGAAATACTACTTTGGTATGATTGAAGACCAATTGAAACTTGAGTGCAGCGATGACAGCATGACTGCAGAGGCAAACTGGATTTATAAAACAGAAAAAGCAGGAATCATAGGTTCCAGTGGCGAAAGTTTCACTAGGCCTGATGACTTAAGCAATGATTATTTCATCATGTTCTATGACATTAGCCTTAAACTGAACAATACTCCATTAGATGGAGTAAGCACCAGTTTCACATTCGATGGTAACAATAACCATAATGTGGACCAAACTATAGGGTTCGGTTCCCGTTACCCACAGAAAAGAGCTAATGCTGGGAAACGTGAGATTAAATTAAGCTTAAAAACCACATTGACAAGCGACACAGTAAGAAGCATTTTAAATGCAGAGTATGGGGAAGTGAATGCTTTAGCACCGTCCAGTTGTAAGATATTGCAAGTTCCATTAGAAGTGAATATAGCATTATGTGAAAACGCTAACATATCTTGTAAGATATTGTTCCCAAAATGTACCGTAAAGGCCACATATGACATGTCCGGCACTGATGACATTGAAGTAAGTATGGATCTACAGACTCTCGGAACTGGAAGTGTTACTTTAAACGATGGTACCACTAGTGTGGATACTGACATGTACGTCAAGCTTGTAAACAATCAAGAAAAACTTGAAACTAACGATGATTAAATAAAAATTTCATTATTATACGATTTACTGGAAAAACACTAAAAGAAGCATAGGGAGTGTACAGTGATGACAATATTAAAGAAATCAGATATATTACTAGGAATAGACGAACCAAGGAAAATAACTATAAATTCACTTGGCGGAGAGATTTATCTTAGGCCTTTATCCAGTAGCGAGATAACAAGAATAACCACTATTGAAGCCGAAGGTTACGGAAGCTTCGAAGCAAGCAACATTAACAGGGAAACAAAGGCAAGCAGTAAGATGAATCTTGCTAAAATGAACGAAGCAGCAGCAAAGGCACAGTACGAAGCAATCCTCTTAAGCATTAACAATCCAAAGAATGAGGAATGGAAACTTGAGGAAATCAAATTGCTAAAGAAGGATGCAATAACTGAATTATATGATACGATAATGGAAATCAGCGGGGCAAACACTACAGAGGCCGACATCAAAAGGTTTCCTGAAGACAAATGAAGGCCGAAGCATCATAATCCTAGATTACTACGGTTACCATTTAACCGATAGGCAATCTGATTTAACATTAAACCAGAAATTATTCATATTATATGGGCGTTACATGTTAGACAAAGAATTATATGATAATAAGGGAACATGAAAGAACATTTAGTTTCTTTTATGTTCCCATTTTTTTTATAAATGGAGGGAAAAGGAGGTGTATAATTGGCATCTCAACAATTAATAGATATTATAATCAAAGCACAGGACCAAGCTTCAGCTACAGCAGAAAAGGTACATCAAAGCCTTAACAAGATAGGGAATACTGTCGGAGGTTTCGTTAATAAGGTTCCGGTGTTATCCAGCTTAAGTGCTAAATTTGGGAACATTGGATCTACAATCCGTGCGAAATTCGAACCGGCTTTGACTAGGGCAAGGCAAAAACTGGAAAGTTTAAGCAATGGTGCAAAGGGATTCGGAAGCATGTTAGGCCCTTTGAAAGGTGCCTTGTCTATGACGGTTGGTATGATTGGATATGATCTTGTCAATGGATTAATATCCGCTGCAAGGGCAAGCATAAATGCAAACTCACAATTGGATTATTTCGGCAAAAGATTAAACATGACCGGTGCAGAGACTACTAAGTTCCGTAGCGAGATTGACAGTTTACAGAAAGAGTTCCGTAAGGTTGACATGACAGCGGTCGGGGCTACTGCAGAGGAAATGGCGGTTAAGTTCAACTTACCTAAAAAGAGCATAGGTGACTTGACAAGGATGACAGCGGTCTTGTCATCCACATTCGTAAAGGAAGGCCGTACTCAGGAAGATGCAATACTAGCAGTTAGTGACGCATTGGACGGCCAGTTCAAAAGATTACAAGAGATAGGCATTACCCAGGACACATTAAAGGCCAATGGATGGAACGGTAACCTTGAAGACCAGGACTCCCTGATTAAGGCATTGAACAAGAGCATGTCTGAGATGGGGTATGAACAAACTGCAAAAGACATAACCAACTTGGATGAAGCATGGGGAGCATTGACCATTGCAGGAGGCCAATTATTGCAAAAGGTATTGGTCCCTATAACTCCAGTGATCATACAAATGGTGGATGCTTTCCTAAAAGTTGCTGATGCAATAGGACCTATCATTGAAGGTTTCGTTAACTTCATAAGCAATATGCCAGATTGGGCACAGTTAGCAGGGCTTTTAATAGCATTCGGAGCAGCTATCAATTATGTTTCAATTATGATTTGGGATGATTTGATTGCTTCTTTAGCAGCCGCTACTTTGGCAGCTTGGGATTTCGCAGCGGCAATGTTGGCAAACCCATTGACTTGGGTAGCATTGGCTTTAATAGCTATAGCTGTAGCGATTTATGAAGTAGGTAAGGCCTTTGGTTGGTGGACTGATGTTAATTCAATGTTAAGTGCAATATGGGCCGGGCTTAATCGGTTATGGTCAGCATTCATTAATCATCCTGATGTTCAAGGTTTCATTAGTGCAATGATTCCAGTATGGAATGCTTTATCTGGAGCAGTAGGCCGTGTTGTCAGTTGGGTAGGAAGTTTCTTCAACAAAGCAAGCGGTAGCAAATTCGATGCAGTAAGAGGATTCATTGAAGTTGTAGGTGTTGCCTGGAAAGCTATGACCTTACCTATAAGACTTGTAATCAATACAATTGTAGCATTGTATAATTACATTCGTTCATTGCCTGGTAAGATTAGAAGTGCCTTGAGTAGCATTGCAAGCATACTGACTGCTCCGTTCCGTAGCGGTTACAATAGGATTAAGGGAGTAATTGATACAATCAAGAGCGTTACAAATGGCCTTAGCGGGGGCATTAGCATTGGAAGCATAACCAGTAAACTAACTCAACCTTTCACTAATGCGTACAACAAGATTATTGGCATAGTTGATAGCATTAAGGCAAAGGCCAATAGCATACCGGTTATCGGAGGATATTTCGGTTTTGACTTTGAGGAACTTGCAAAGGCCAATAGCAAAAGCACATTAGACATAAACCTAAACGTTGACTTGAAGAACGTGCCAGCAGGCACAGACACCGAGACATTGATTGCAGTGCTAACTGACAAATCCGTACTACAAGCATTGACTGGAAACAGTGATTTCCAATATTACGATAACAAGGCAAAGAGCCGATTGTTGGCAAGGAACAATAGAGCGAGAGGTGCATAAGATTGGCAAGCATAATAAAATATTGTGGATCAGTAACACAAACCACCGGAGGAAACTATAGGGATTTCAGTAACCTAAACAACATCAAGACCAGTGCCGACACTTGGGCAACAAGCAACGGCGTTATCAGGTCTAAGAGTGGAAGCCCTAACAGGCCATCAACTATAAGCTGTACCAATTTCAACTTTAGCTTGCCAGAAGGAGCAGAGCCTACCAAGGTAACAGTAAGCTATCGTCACGGAAAATTAAAGAGTGGAAATACTGTCTGTAATATTCCAGCACCGACAGTCACACTTCTTGGAGTGTCTGGCTTTAGCGGAAAAGGTGTTGCACCTTCAACCACCATGACAACATCAAGCAACAGTTTCACTGGATCTGCCTTAACCCGTAACATTGTAAACAGTTCCAGTTTCGGTGTTAAATTGGAATGGGGAAGCAACACTAACACCTATGAAGGAAGGATGACTCTCCGTTGGGTTACAATTGAAGTGGAATATAAACTATCCAGTTACCAATTGGGAATTGCAAAGAGCGGAGGTTCCGGTGAAGGTTTCGGAGCATACAACAATGAGGATTATAGCGTTGCAATATATTGCGGTAACACTAACCTAACCAGTTATGAGCCGACATTAACCTTGACGGCTCCGGCCGGATTTAACTTCGTATCAAGCGAAGGTGCTGGAACAATAACCAATAACAATAACAACACCTATACCTGGCAACCGAACCTTAGCAAGCAATCCGGTAAAACAGCTTACTTGACTTTCCATCCTGAGATTACGTGGACTGGCGGAGCGACAAGTGCAACGTTCACTTTCACATTATCCGAATCATTGAACAGCACATCAACCGCTCTCACTGCAACAATCACTGATAGGCCAGTAGTGGAGGAAACTGTTGACGAAGCTACAAAGACACAAACAATCAACAGTGAAGATGTAACCCCAGTTATGATAACTGCAGATGTTGGAGAGTACACCGACACTCAAGTGTTCACAGTAGCGGATGACAGTTTCAGTGCCTTGGACCGTGTTGACTTCTATGTTGATGATGCAGACCTTGACGTTAGAAACTTCACATTGCAATATTATAGAGAATCAACTGATTCATGGGTTACTGCTTCAGGAAAGAACCTAGCTTACCTAAAGATCGGTTATCTTGAAAAGGCCAAGTTCGACACCACTACAAAATCGATACTTTGGCGTATCAAATGCACCGATGCAGGATTATACAAACTTCAACTGTATCTTTATAATGGTTCCTCAAGTGATAACCCATTCTATAATGATGTGTATTTGAACAGTATCCCTGCAAGCCTCCAGGCACCGGAATATGTGGTATTGGAGATGACAAGTGAGGAATGCAATCGTCTAGGGGATGGTTACACTTACAATGCAAGGGCAGACAAGAAGATAACCGGAACCGAGACACCATTCAAACATGATTGGGGCCGTAACTGCAGGATGGGAATATTCAACAATGCAATACTTGCCAATGTGACAGTTACCACTTCAACCGTGGATGGTGAAACTGTAGAGACCATTACCGATAGCACCGATTACACCAGTTTAACCAATTCACAAATCTTCGAGAATGCGGAGTATTGGAGTGAATACGGAACATTGGAAGTCGATTTCCCATACAACCAGAATTACCCATTATACCTTATATTCACTGGGGATTATGCAGAAGCAACCACTGGAGGATATTATGGTGTAAGCAAAACAGACATGGGCTTTGGAAGTCCAAAGATAAGCGAAAACAAGGAATGGAAAAAAGGCCCATACCCTACACCAATACTCAATACTCTCTCTAATGGTGGCGGTGAATTGACAATACCTGTCAATGATAAAAGCCAAGGCATAATATATTATGACTTGCCTCTCGGAGAATATGAAGGGTATGCAATACAGGGCTTGGAATTGACTGCAGAGATAGATCATGCAGACCAAGTCAGCGTGGAAATGGAACTCTCCAGTCCAGAAGGCATAACCGGCCAAAGAAGCGTTGTACTGAATGATGACTTGACCGTCAACGAAACACTAAAAATCGGTGGAATGGGGGACCTTTGGGGCTACACTCAAGACGCATTGACAAGATTGACAGATTACGAAGCAAAATTGACATTTAACAACATCTTCCTTGATGGGGACTGCTACGTCAATTATGGAAATGTAAAATTGTCTTTCTACCTTGAAAAGATACTTGAACAAGAAATCAATTGCCTCATTGAAGGGGAAGACCTATCCTATTATGGTGCTTTCATACAAAACGTGGATGTTCCTGAAGGATTGGAAACCGACACCAAATTCCTTACAATTGACGGAACAGACACCAATGACGGGTACCAACAGAACATAAGGCAAAAGACCATTACAGTAGAGTTTACTTTAGATAGTTGCGATTTGGAAGCAACAACCCTAATCTTAAGGCAACTGACAAGGTTACTGGTGAATCGTAAGGACAGCCTAAACAGGCCAATACCTAAACGGATGGAATTCTCACATTACCCTGACATATATTGGGAATACATAATGACAGACCCATTGGATGTTTCCGTTGACATAACAGGTTATACTGTGAAGGCCAAACTGGTAGTGCCTGCCGGTACTGCATACAGCAAGGAAGATGCAGTGACAAACAGCACAGGATTCGTTAACGGTTTGGCAGCTGTAAATCCAATCATACAAGTCATAGCTTCATCTAACAATATTGAGATAACTGAAGACAATAGTGAGCAAAGCTTCAAAATATCAAACCTCTCCAATTATGAAGGAAAGATAATTGAAGTTAACACCATTGACAAAAGGGTATGGCTTAAAGACACTAATGATGATCCAAACCCTACAGACATTTCAAGATTTGCAGACTTCAACAGTGATTGGTTCTCCCTTTATGGCCAGTATTCCTTTAGCACAGTCAACTGTACCTTGTTGAGCGTAACTTATACCGAGAGGTGGTAATTTATGGGTTTGACTATTGTAATGCTAAACAATGATGAAGAGTTTTTGCAATTCCTGGACCCCGAGCTTTGCAGCTTGACAGAAACACATGAAAAGGGAGGCCTTAGGACTTGCGATTTCACATATACATTCCAAGACTTCCACCAAGACAAACAATTGTTTAAGATTGGGAATAAGGTTTGGGTTAGTGGAGACACTAACCTAACCGATTGTCTCTATGTCATAAACACTCCAGTAAAGCAGGACATTTATAAGGAGAATCAGTTCAATTGTGAAGTGGAGGAAGTTTTGGTTGAATTGAATTATGCTCCATTGTTCCGCCAGGACCAATTGACAAGCAATAATGGGTTCACATTGTCAACTACAAATGGAAAGCAAGAGGTCACCATCAATTGGAATGCTTTAAACTTCTGGTTTGGAGAATACTATAATATCGGTGTGGTGCAAGATTGCATAAGCGAGTATGCAGGGAAAATAAGCCTATCTGGAACAATGACCTTGATGTCTTTGTTAAGGTATATTGAAGAGGAAACAGGGAACACTTTCGTTACAAGATACGAAAAAGATTGCCTAGACAACACAATCCACAGGTACCTTGACTTCCTAAACCCTATAACTGTAAACAAGAATTGGGAACTGAACATACAATACGATTTCCTAACCAATGATTCAACCAATTACATCTTTGATGATGATGACGAACCGACAACAGACATCTACGAAGATGTGTTTGAAGATGAAGACAATGTAACCTTCGAACCAGTGGAGACATATTCCAATCTGGATCCGTCAACAACAAGATTCCAGATAGTCACCAGTGACGGAGATAGCATCTGCCACTGGGAAGCTTCCAATGTTGGCTTTAGCAGTTCAAATCCTAATGTAAACATACAGTTAAAGAAGATTGGAAACGCCATTAACCTGGCAATCAATCAACGTCAGTTTGTTATCCTTGATGGCGTGGGGGATAATCCAAGTTCTGGGTATGTGTCTACTCAAGGAACATTGTACCAAAAATCAGCTAGTGTGACTGATGATTGTTTCTTTGAGATAGCAAACACAACTACAGGCAAAGTGTTATTCCGTACGAAATTGAATTTCGAGATAGGGCATGTTCATGATGAAGTATTGGATTTCGGCTCTAACTTGGAGAATGTGGTGTATGAGATAGACGAAACGGAAACATTCACAGCAATAAGCCCTATACTTTCTTTAGAGCAATCCGGCGATGCAACAAACAGCCTATCCCGTACCGACATGACCAAGATAATCACCGCTTGGAACAATCTAAGCATAACCAAAGGTGACACTATCCCAATGATCTTAGAGAAGGTTAGCATACAGGCTGCAAGCCTAATTGCTGCAGAAACTGCCTTAGGAACTTGGAGCGTTAGCAGCAATTACTGGGTAAGGCCTTATAAACCTACTGATAGCATTGACACCAGCACACCATCCAATTCTACTTATGAGTTTTGGAGAGCTACTGCATACTGGAAGGCACCTTTTGACAAGTATGCAGGGGAGTTCCATGTAAGCACCGATGCAAACTTGAACGTTGAATACAATAGCATAAGGGGAAGGCCTGACAGCAGGGACAGCAGGGCAATCATGTCACGTGAAAAGATAGGCACAGTAGAGACAAGTGATGAAAACATTTACGCAATCTATAATGACGTTGCCTTGAAATTAAAGGATAAGATGTATCCTAATGTAGACATTGATGTTGACGTTGCCAATTTAAGGGATTCCAATTTCAACCAGTACGAATTGCATGACAAGGTTTATATCAAGCTCCCTGACACTGAGGAACTGGTGACCGCTAGGGTTATAGAGACAAGCAAGGAAGCCCATGACATCGCAATGAACAAGGTCAAATTATCCAATTATAGTGTGACAACAGTCAAGAACATCCAGGACACTTGCTTTATAGAGGCCACTAACCTAAGCTGCACATACCCAAAAGGAGGAGTGTTGAATATCCGATTGGTGAATGAGGATTATGACAACACAGACAGTTATAGTGTTCATTACTTGTCTAATAAGCTGGTGACATTTGCATTGTATAGCGTTGACAATAGCAGCACCGCTTTGAAGAAAAGTTACACTAAAGTGACTGATGAAAACGGCAAGGCAAGTTTGAGCATAAGGTTATATCCTGGAGATTATAAGGTTATGATCATGTTCGGCGGTGACGAAGAGTTCACCGAAGCAAGCTTAACTGTGGATGTCAATGTTGCAGGAACCGTTACTGTCAATAACACTAGCAAGGCAAGCACCAAGCCAACCACCAAAGTGGCCAAAAAAACCAATACTTCTACAAGCTACAAAAGATACTATACCAAATACGGTGTAAGCCCTGATGGGAAATACCTTATGGGGATAGGCAGACCTTCAGCAACAGGGGAGCTTGGAAAGTATGGATACAAATTCTACAAGACAGTTTTCGTTAGAAAGTGCCCTATGTGCGGTTCCAAGGAATTGTACTGGAGCATTTTTTGGGCTGGCAATGAAAAGGGCAATTGGGGCAAGTTCCCAGCAACTGGAAGGAACGAATCCGGTTCCGCTGAAGGACAGATATTCTGCAAGAAATGCGATGCAGATTATTCCATATTTGGTAAGAACCATAACCCTAGTCATAAAAGCTTGAAAGTGTACAAAAGCAGTGTGAAAAGCACAAAAGCCGAAGCCTATACCTTGAAGAAGGGGAAGATGTACTATGACACAGTCACCAAGACAAATGCTGCTAAGAAGAACACCAGTGCCAAGTCCAGGACAACAACTGCAAGCATACCATCTAGCGTTAAGCAAAAGGCATTGTCAATTGTAGGTAATAGTGAAGGTTTGGCAGCTGCAAAGAAAATCGCATCATGGGTTGGATCCAACATCAAGTATGATTATTATGCTAATTTCCATCGCAAGCCTGCGACTGTGTTAAGCAAGGGCAAGGGGAATTGTTGCGACCAGACAAGGTTGATGTTGACCTTGATGGATGCTGCAGGTTGCACTGAAAAATTGGAATTGAGGTATGTTCATGTTTCAAGGAGCGATGGTGCAGGGCATGTGTTCGCTAAGGTGACCACTAGGAGCAGTGGTTCCTGGAGGTATGTTGACCCTTGTAAGTCTAGCAGTCCTTGGGGGCATTATGTTCATGGTTGGGGCAGTCCTCCGGGAGGTACTAGTGTTTATCCGAATAGACCATTTTAAAAATTATAGGAGTTTGATTAAGTATGGTTAGTTATAGTTTTAATATAGTTGGGCAGCATTTAGTTCATAGTGGTGAGGTTTTTGTTGCTAATAATAGTTTGAATGTTTTATTGTTCCGTTGCACTTTTGATGATGCTTGGACTGGTTTTGAAAGGTATGCATTGTTCCGTAGCGGAGGTGACGCCTATAAGGTTGCAGCGTCCGTTAATGGTGAGTATTATGATTTCCTTGTACCGTCTGATGTCCTCAATGGCAATGGTTTTTATTTCACACTTGTTGGTGTTGTTGGTGAGGGAGATGTTGTTGTTAATCGCTTGACCACCAACCAATACTTTGTTTCATTAGAGGAGTCAGGGTATACTGATGATGTAAAGGCCACTTTCACACCAATAGAAAAGACTGTTAAAATCATATGGGTTGATAATGATGATAGCAAGGGAGTAAGGCCGGAGTATGTGACCGGTTGGCTGAATAAGGATAGTGTGCCTTATAAAGGCATTGTTTTAAGCGAGGGTGTTGGTTGGGAGCATACTGATGAACTGATGGACACTGGAACCGGCACCACCATATTCGCTTATGATTTACAGGTTTTGGATGATTATGCACAATCCAGTAATGTTACTGGTGATTTGACTACTGTCACTTATACCATTAAAAAAGATGTTACTGTTAAGATTGTATGGGTTGATAATGATGACAGTCGTGGAA
>Ga0265299_10004594_pt1 | contig 13006 bp, 10 predicted proteins | sample AusTroGonzalo_MG_4_FD_193485 | JGI IMG/M metagenome (GOLD analysis project Ga0265299, IMG submission 193485) | Bovine rumen microbial communities from tropical cattle in Woodstock, Queensland, Australia - Gonzalo_02 | ecosystem: Host-associated > Mammals > Digestive system > Stomach > Rumen ...
AACCAGCTGCCGCTTGCGACGTGCGAAGTCGTCTTGCCCTCGTATGCGCCGCGCGAATTCCAACTGAGCCAGCCGGGGACTTCGGCGTATACTTGCCTGATTTCGCCGGAGGTGCCGCTGCTCCTGTCGAGAGAGCGCGTCTCAACCGATCCGGCGAGCGGATAGACCTGATGCGCCATCGCGTACGAGTTGCATGCGTTCGCCAGGTTCTTCATGTTCGTAAGGCAACGCGCCGCGCGCGCGACCTCCGTGCCGTTCGCGATAGTCGAGATGAGGACGCCGATGAGGATGGCGAGGATGCCTATGACGACGAGGAGCTCTATTAGAGTGAATGCTTTTTTCATGTCAATGTCAGTCGAGTGGACGGTAGAAGAGAAGCCGCGTGCGGTGCGGATATCCGCCGGTCGCCCCGCTGGACGTCGTGGGGTCGCGCCAGACGAGCGCGACGGCGCGGGCGCCGAGCTGCGGCGGCATCTGGTCCGCCGTGCCGCCGCCGAGCATCAGCGGCTCGGCGCGTACGAATATGAGGAACAGCTGCTGCTTCGCGGCGAAGCAGTCGCGCCAGTAGCCGTAGAAGAACTTGCGGTCGACGTCCCAAATCTCGTCGGTGGTGCCGGACATCTCCATGTCCTGTCCGCCGCCGGAGGCGAACACCTTGCCGTCGCTGCAAAGCCCGTACCAGTCGATGTCGTTCCAGACAGTCTGCCAGCTGCTGTTTCCCGCATTGCGCATGCGCCACATGAAGTGCCCAGCCACCTTCTGCAGGTCTTCCCACGCGAACTTGCCGCCTTCGGAATATTCGTTCCAGGCGTACTTCTTGTTGAAGTCCGCGACGGACATCGTCGCATAATCGGTCACGCCCTCCATATGGTTCGTCGACGCACGGCGCCAGTCGACAGGCGTGTTGGCAAAGGCCGCCATGAGGACATTCGTCGAGTCTGAATAGGGATTCACCTTCATCCCCGTCCCTTCGCTCGTGAACGGCAGGTTCTCGAACGCCGTCTCGTTGTCGCCGATAGGGTCGTATGTCCGCCACATAAAGTTGGCGTTGAGCGTGTCGCCAGCTCCGGAGGCATATTCGTTGTTGTTCCAGTTGTTCTGCGGAATGTTGTAATTGCCGGAATTGCCATAGTTGCCGACCGTCTCGAGATTCGTGAAGCGCGGCAGGAACGCAAGTTCGTAGACCGACTGGAGGTACCCGGCGTCGCTCGTCGCCATGAAAATGTCGCCGTCACGGTCGTTGCCGCCGACGAGGTTGGTCTCGAGCCACTTTGATTTCGTTATGTTCCCCGCGGGCTCGGCATACCAGTTCTCCGGAGCGTGATTGTGCCGGGGATCGGGCACCATGATCGCCGCAGGCGAGATTGACATGTCGGTCGCGGCATTCTCGAGGCTCTCCATGCCGGCAATGCCAAAATCGAATGCGACGCCGGTCCCGAACTTGAGGAGCGGCCAGTACGAGATTTCCAATGCCGCGCTCCCGGAAGTAAGAAGCATAACCGTGGGGTCGTTTCTGGAATTCTGGAAGGCGTCGTCTCTAATGCTCGCCGGCACCATGTCGACAACCTTGCCGTCGGCATCCTTTATGCGCAGCCACACGGCGGCGTTGAGATGCACCCTCTTGCTCCAGCCGGGGTTTGCGCTCAGCTTTTCCGTGAGGGCGTTGTCGGCAAAATCGGCATCTCGGACGCGGGTGTCCGCGTTCAGCGCGGGAAGGGCCGTATGCGCCTTGAGCGTGGCGCCTGCTGCCGCGGGGTCGGCCTTCACCGTCGCGAATGTCGGCGTCCAGTCGGTGAAGCCGCCCTGCGGATTCTGCTGGCGCGTCTGCGTCCACTGGTAGGTGACTTTCAGAAGTTCATTGCCGGGATTCGCGAGGTCCGTAGCAAGCCTGACGCCGGCGCGCAAATCGAGATCGCCTTCCCAGATCGCGCTCTCCTCGTCCGAGATCTTGGCGGGGAAGTTAGGGCGGCCTCCCTCGAGCTTCACCGTCATCACGCCGGTTTCAAGATTGATTCCACTGTCTGGAAGCGTGGTGCTCGCCAGATGAAGCACTTCCGTGTCGTTGATGTTTCTTGTGCGGAACGGAACCGCCGTCTCGGAAGTGAAGAACAGCGCAAACTTGCCGTCAAGCGTCCAGCTGGGATTATCTGCAGCGTCATTGTGGAGAAACGGATATGCGACGATCGTGTGGATGCGTCCACCCTGGAACGCCTGGGCGAAGCCGTCTGGCTTGACTATCCAGCGGACAACCTGCTCTATATTGCGCTCGGTGACCTGGCTGTTGTCCGGCGGGAGCGAGCCGCCATCCCAGCCAGTGGGAGCCATGTCTATTCGCTCGACGCCAAACGAAGGGGACTGCGCAAGCCGCAGCTCGACCCCGCAGATCATCGGCACGCGCTCGGTCGTCGGCACGGCGAGCGAAATCGGGACGCGGTCCGCATCGAGATAGTCGGCAAGCGCAGTCATGCCAAGGCCGCTGAGCCGGTCGTACCACGTCTTGGCCTCCTGGCTTGGCGCCACTTGCGTCTTGTAGAGCGCAGTGGTGCGCGAAAGCACGAGCGGGCCGCCATTCTGGAGATCTGTCATCTTGTACGGCTGGTAGCGTCCGTCCGCGAGGTCATACGTCTCGATGGCGTTGTTGCCATTCCCCGAAAGAGTCTTCTTGCTCTTTGGGAACCAGCCGTCCGTCACGAAAGTCATCGAGGAATACATATCGAGCTGTGCGGTGCCCTCGGCCGGATAGAAGCTGCCCGTCCCAGTCTTGATGTATTCGGCAAAGGGACTCTTCATCTTGCCAATCGAGCCCTTGTCGCCGAGGGCGAGGTTGAAGTCGGCAACCGACACGAGCGGCATCTTCGAGTTGGAGTCGAAGGTTATCTCGAGCGAATTCTCGTCGATGTCGCGAAACCGCTCCATGAACGTGTCCCATGCGTCGGCACCCGACGGAGCCGACCTGTGCCCCGTCGGCTCGAAGAGATGCGCGGCCGTAATGCGGCGGTTCGCGGCAGAGGAGCGCGGATAGTCGGCGACGAGGCGGTTGACGTCGAAGTAGTCGGAGACGTCGAGCGCGCAGTAGGCGTAGCGCCCCGTGTCGTACCCAAACGAACTCCATACGGCCGTAGGTGTCTTGCGCGACCAGTAGCGCGCTTCGTTGACGAGCGGCGGCGGAACGTAGGCAAGGCCCTCGAACGTCAAGGTCGGGGCGGTCTGGGAGATGTCCTGCTCGGCGCCGCCCTTGAAGAACACGCGGTTGCGCCAGGTGTTCGACGGTCTGACTCCGACTCCGGGATGGACGTCGTCGGCGATTGCACGGTCTATCTCGTCGATTGCGCGGGCAAGCGCGCCCTTTGCAAGCTCCCTCGCGGCGACGGAGCGACGCAGATAGCTCGACGGCAGGCGCGCGCGGCGCATGAAAGCGGAGAAGGCGACCGCCGAGACGACGAGAAAGGCGAGAACGCCAAGAACGATAAGAAGCGCTGATCCCCTTCTCTTCATCTGCGTTCCTCCTCCGAGAGCCGATAGAAGTTCGGCAGATAGTAGCAGGTCCCGAGGTCAAGGTTCTCGGGGCGGTTGATCCGGCCCTCCTTGATGCGCACGACATACGGCTTGTTCCACGGGTCGCGCATCTTCCCGCCGGCAGAGAGCTGGGCGGCAATGAGCGTCGGTATGTCGCCGGAGGTCGCGCTCTCGCCCTTCCCGAGCAGGAACGAGAGAGATGAGGAATCTGCCTCCTCGTCGTTCATCTCCCTCAGCTCGTGCTTCCCTCCGCGGGAGTAGTTCTCCCACGCGAGAATCGCCTGGGAAATGACCTTGACATCGCTCCTTGCCTTCTCGAGACGGGCGCGCTCCGCCGTCTTGCCGACGGCAGAGCCGACGGACGCCATGAATATCGCGATCATGGCAATCACGACAACCAGCTCCACAAGCGTAAACCCTCTCTTATTCGAAGTCATCGGGATTGCTCCAAATGTCGTCGTAGTCGTTCAAGACGCCGTTCGGGCCACGGCTCTTTACGTTCACGATCCAGTTCTTGCCGGCCTCCGACTCGCTCTGCCTGACGTCGACGGGGCCAAACGCGTCCTTGGGCTCGAGGTCGTCCCTCTTCAGCTCGCCCTTGCCCTTCAGATACTGCACCTTCGCGCGCTCCTCGACGTCGGTGTTGTCCGTCGAGTCGACGGCGCGTTTCCTGAGCTGGGGCCGCACGCCCGTTCCGCTCTCCTTCCAGATCGAGAGCGTGCGGTGTATCTCGTTGTTCCAGATGTAGATGCTGTCAGCCTCGTCTCGCACGGCTGCGACGTTGTCGCGGACCTCGTCCATGTCGAGAAGCCCTGCGACGCCGGTGCGCCAGGCGATAGAGGACTGGTTGAAGATCATTGTGAGCACCGTCACGAGCATTCCGAGAAGGAGCGCCGCGACAAGAAGCTCAAGTATGGTGAAGCCGCGTCTCATTCGTCCATGACCCCCTGGAACCTCGCCTCAGTGTAGTAGAGCGGCGCCGAGAAGAGAAGGTTCTCCTTCGCGGCGGCCCTGAAAGATATGCGCACGATCGCGCTGTCCTCGTCGTGCATCACGACGAGCGCCGCCTTGAGGTTGCCCGCCTTCTGCTTCGTCACCTGGAATCCGGACGGGAACCCGCCCCCGATGTTGAGCGACGAGATGGTGCGCGTATACGCCGACTGCGCGAGATCCTCCGGGTTGGACACGACCCTCCCCGTGCTGCGGTTCTGGAGATAGTGGCCCCAGCCCTGTTCGCCCGGGGAGTCGGGGATCCTGCGGAACACCGACCACTTTACGTTCGTGGCCGTAAGCGCCGTCACGAGCGGGCCCATCACTGCGTCGGCGTATGCGGCGGAGGCAACGTCTTCGCGGCTCTGGCGCTCTTCGCGAAAGCCGAAGGCATAGAGCGAAATGATGCCAAGGACGCCCACCGCCATCACCATGATGGCGAGATTGACCTCGATGAGCGTAAACGCCTTCTTCATCAGTGCATACCCTCCGTGGGCTTGTCAGTCGTCGCAACCTGCTGAGCCTCGAGCTCGCCCGACTTCCCTGGCCGAAGACTGTATATCTGAATCGTCGACATTCCGGTCGCCCCCTCGTCCGAACCGGAGCCGGAGTTGATGCTAACGTCGAACCACATCGTCTTGTAGTCGCCAGCCGATATCTTGTCCTGCGGGCGCCTTTTGTAGGAACTGCCGAAGAGGTAGCCGTGGGGAAGCTGTATCTCCGCGAACTCAAGCCCGTAGGCGTCGCCTGCGTGCCACTCGCCGGCAGAGCCGGCGTCCTTGAGCACATAGGCGTAGCACGGTATCTCGACCACACGCATCTCGCCAGTCGAAAGCAGCGTATCGCGGTTCTGGTCCGTCACGTTCTTTGTCGTCTGGCTAACGAGCGAACGCCCGTTGCTCGTCTTCGAGTTCATCTTGTAGAGCGGCACGAGATTGTCGTTCTCGGTGGAGCCGCTGTTGACGTTCTCGCCATCCTCGTCATCTGCGTTTTCCACGAGGCGCTCCTTGTCGAGGTCGCCAAACTCGTCGTAGAGGTACGGGTCGAAAAACCGCGAGATGCGCCCGGCGCGCCTGACGGCCACGGCCTTTCCAACCACTATCATGGGCTCCGTGTCGGTTTCCTCGCGGAGAGTCTCGTTCCAAAAGTAAATGGCGACGGGCTGGCGGTCAATCTGAGCGCGGCGGTACGCCGCGCGGATGAAGTGGTTGACGTTCTCCATCACGCCGCGCTCCTCCATGCCGCGCTGCATGGCGCGATAGCCGCCGACGGTGAGCGTGCCGAGGAGTCCCATGATCATCATGACCATGAGCAGCTCTACCAGGGTAAATGCGCTTCTCTTCATCACTGCGTAGACACCTTCATCTGGTCGGTCGGCTTGGAGTAGACAACCTTGAAGTGCCGAAAGTATCCGTGGGACGACTCGGGGTAGCCGAAGTGCATCTGGGACGTAGTCATCTTCTGGCCGTTCGCATCCTGCTTCGTTCCCCTTATGGCCGTCATGAAGTCGAGCCCGAGATGCCTCGTTCCCGCGCGGCCATCGTAGCGCGAGACGAAGAGCCCGGAAATGTCGAGACAGGGATTGCCGTTCTTGTACTCCTTCAGGATGTCGCGCATCATGTCGTCGACGTCTCCCGGATCAAGCACGTAGATATCGGAGTCCGAGCGATACTCCTTGCCTTCGCTGTTCGCCTTGTCGCCCGTTATCTTGGACTCTATGCCGCCAGGCCACTCGCCCTTCTGCGCATAGTAGGTTTCGAAAGCGGCCTGGACAACCTTGCAGCAGGCCTCTGCCTTCCTGATGCGCGCCTGCCTGATGGCGCCGGCAGCTGCCGTCGTCACGATGCCGAGGAGGATCCCCATTATCGCGACTACCATCACGAGCTCGATGATGGTGAAGCCGCGCCTCACTTCTGCACCTCCCTCGTCTGGCCATAGGTCCAGCTGTAGACGTCGTCTTTCTTTAGGCCGGTCTCATAATTCTCGAACTTTCCGTCCTTGCCGCAGCACCAAACGACCGCTGTGGCCCGGATGTCGATGCTCTCGCCGCCGACCGGAACTCCCTCTATCACGCCGTCGCCGTCGAGGTCGAGCGCGTAGCGAAGGACGTGGTCCTGAATGGTGCCGCCACTCGGCACCTTCGTCGAAAGCGAGGCAGACGTGCCGTGGTTCTTGAGGACTGTGAACGCCCAGGGAGATATGACGCCAAAGCGATCATAGCCGGAAAGCTGGGTCCCCGAGCTATTCAGCGTCAGGGTCATGTACTTGCCCTTCGCGAGCGGAAGAGCCGCAGTCTCGTCGAGGAGATGGCTCCCGTTGTGCCCCCTTATGAGGGCCCTTGGCCACGCCCCTTCCTTCTGGTAGAGGGCCGTGAGCGCCGTCGCGGTGTTGGCGACGAGCTCCTGGCAGCGGGCCTTGTCCGCCGACTTGATGAATTTCGAGACGGACGCAAGCATGACGCCCATCAACGTCGCGATTATCCCTATCACGACGAGCATTTCGACAAGTGTGAATCCGCGTCTTTTCATTATCAGTTGCTCATGTGTGCTATGTCGTCCTTGGTCCACTTCGCCGCCATGTCGAGCTCCAGTCCCGACAGCTTGTCGCGGGCGATCCACGGCGGGAACGTCTTGCCGTCAGGGCCGGCGCTCCAGAGAGTGTAGCTCTGGTACGGCGAGCGGGAGTAGTAGTAGAACTCGTGGCCCCACCCGTCCTGGACCGTCACTTCGTCAAGGATGTACTGGTCCCTGTAGGAGCCGTTCCCGTCGGGCGTGAAGCACGCCTCGTGGAGCGCCGGAGCGAGGTCCTCGATGGCCATGCTGTCGAAAATGCCCCTGTCGCGCCAGTAGCCGCTCTTGATGTGGATGCCAAATGGATGCAAGTCGGTGTCGCACCGGCAGATGCCCTCGAGGTTCGGCAGCCACCGCGCGCAGGCCGACTGGGACGGCATCATCTGGAGCTTGACGACGTTTTCGTTCTTGCTGTCGTTGCGCATCTCATCCGCCCACCTGTACAAGGTTGTCCACTCCGTGGTGTCGCCCGTAAAGGGATCGCTCGGCTTCTGGTTGTTCTTCGTCCACTGTGCGTAGCCGCCGGCCTCGAAATACTTGGAGCTGCCGCCCATCATGACAAAGTATCGCGGCAGGAGATAACTCATGACGCCGTACTGGAACAGCTTGATCTCGCTCCACAGGACCTCGTCCCTTTTGGAGGAAAGCCGATCCTCTATGGCGCTGTCGCCTGCGGAGGAAAAGCCAGCGGCCGCCCATTCCTTCATGTCCTGGCTATTGAACACCCCTTCGTACTCGCCCGAAGACGCAGCTTGCGCGATGAGGTCGCTCAATTCGCGTATGTAGCCCGACATGCCCTCGGGGAACGGGAACCGGCAGCCGATCGGCTGCGAACGGCAGACGGCTCGTACCCAGCGCCACGCCTCGGACTCGTTCCCCCAGTTGATCGTCTCTTCCTGATCTCTGAAACTGCGGTTGCCGTGGAGCTTCACGGGCGGATAGCACCCGAAGGCAGCGTGAAAACCCGAAAGGCAGTTCTCGAGACGCTGCATGCGCGTGATGGTCATCGTGCGCGCCTCGGTGTCGGACACCGAGCTCATGATGCGGAACGAGATCGCCATCAGCGTCACGAGGACGGCGATGACGATCATGAGCTCGATGAGCGTGAAGCCCCGCCTCGTCATGCAGCCCCTCCCGAGACGGACGAGATGATCTTGATCATCGGCAGGAACATGGCGACGACGATGGTGCCGACGACGACGGCAAGGACGATGATGAGCGCGGGCTCGATCGCGGCAGTCATGCCGGCGACGGCGTTATCCACCTCGTCGTCATAGGTGTTCGCGATTCGAGTGAGCATCTCGGCGAGCGCGCCAGTCTCCTCGCCGACCTCGACCATCGAGACGACCATCGGCGGGAACACCCAGCACTGCGAGAGGGGCGCGGTCATGCCTTCGCCCTCCTTCACCGCGTCGTGGACGCTCTGTAGGGCGTTGGAGACGATGCGGTTGCCGGTCGTGTCGCGCACGATCATGAGCGACTGGAGAATCGGGACGCCAGAGGAAAGGAGCGTGCCGAGCGTGCGCGTCACGCGCGATACGGCGGTGCGCTGGACAAGCGTGCCGGTTACGGGCATCCTGAGCGACAGCCAGTCGAACGCCGTCGCGCCCTTCTCGGTCTTTCCGACGATCTTCTTGAGGACGACGAGCACTACGACGCCGATGCCGATCGTGATGTAGTTGTGCTGCACCCACTCGGAGGCGTTGATGACGAACTGCGTGACCGCGGGGAGCTCGGCGCCGCCAAGCATGTCGTTGAACACCTGCTTGAACTTCGGAATGACCATGATAAGCAGGAACGCCGTTATGCCGATGGCCGCAAGGAGGACGACGATCGGGTAGATCATCGCGCCCTTGACTTTGTTCTTGATCTTCTCGCTCTTCTCGGCGAACTCCGCAAGACGGCCGAGGACGACTTCGAGGACGCCGCCCGCCTCGCCGGCCTTCACCATGTTGATGTAGAGGTTGTCGAAAATCTTCGGATAGGCCGTCAGAGACTCGGAGAAGGTGCCACCGGCCGAGATGTTGTCGCCGATGCCCTCTAGCGCCTCCTTCATCTGCGCGTCCTTCATCTGGCGCTTCAGGACCTCGATGCCGCGCATGAGCGGAAGACCGGCGTTCACGAGCGTCGCAAGCTGGCGCGTGAACTGGGTAAGGACCTTCGTCTTGATCTTGCCGCGCATCCAGTTCGGCAGCTTGATGTTGAGCTCCATGTTGAGCGCGCCGCCCTTCTTCGCCGCCGGCGCGGGAGCAGGGCCGCCCCTCTTGGGCGCTTTCTTCGGAGCCGCCGCGGGCGTGGACGCCGCGCGCTTAACCTCGCCGAGCGCCGTCGGGAAAAGACCCTGTGCGCGAACCGCCGCGATGGCGGAATTGCGGTCTCCGGCCTCGATCTGCCCGCGCGTCTCGTTGCCCGACGCATCCTTAGCTATATACTGAAATGTCGCCATGTTCGGAATAGACCTTCCTCAAGTTTGAGTAAATTATACCATCTATCGCGCCTTAAGGCAAATGGCAAAATCACTTTCCAACGCAAAAACGGGAAAAGAGAGCATCAAGCATATCGGCCGAGTAGGTCGCGCCTATCGCCTCGCCAAGCCGCCCAGACGCCGCCCGGACGCGATTTGCGAGAAGGACGAGGTCGGGGAGTGGGTCTTTAGTCCCAACTGGGGGTGTGGGGGCGAGGAGCGCGCGGGCCTCAACAAGCGCCGCCGCGTCACACGCAAGGACAGAATTGGCGTCGCTCGGCTCAGCGGCCTTGCGCTCGAGTTCCGCGGCAATTGCGCCGCGGAGCGCGTCAAGCCCCTCGCCTGTCTTGGCGCTGACAGGAAGAGCGGGCCGAGAGGCGGAAGAACCGAAAAGGTCGCATTTTGAAAAGACTTCGATGACGACGACTGTCCCGCCTGTCTCGTACGTCCCGCCAGCCGGATCGCCATCGGCGGGGGTCAGGTTCAGCACTATGTCGGCCCTTTCCATAAGGTCGCGCGCGCGCGCGACACCCTCGCCCTCAATGGCGTCGGCAGTCTCGCGAAGCCCCGCCGTATCGACAAGCCGCACTGGCCAACCGCCAATGTCAAGCCACTCCTCTATAGAGTCGCGCGTCGTTCCCGGCATCGCTGAGACTATTGCGCGGCTCTCGCCGAGAAGCGCATTTAGAAGAGAACTCTTCCCGGCGTTCGGCGGCCCCGCAATCACGACAAGGGCACCATCGCGGAGTATCTTCCCCTCTTTCGCGCGACGAATCGCAGCATCGAGGCGGGCGGCGATTGCGGCGACAGACGAGGCGATGCCGGAGCAGAAGCCGTCGGGGAGCTCCTCTTCGCTCACGTCAAGCGCGTGTTCGACAGTCGACGAGAGATCGACGAGAGCCTTGTAGATGTCTTGCGTCTCGCGGCGGCTCTCGCCGGTCAGCCCGCGAAGCGCGGCATCTGCGCCGCGGTCTGTCTTGGCGTCGACGAGATCGAGGACCGATTCCGCTTCCTCGTAGGAGAGACGGCCGTTCAGGAACGCGCGCTCGGTGAATTCGCCGCGGTGCGCGAGGCGCGCGCCCGAGGCAAGGCAGGCCTCAAGGACGCGGCGCGGCGTCACGGAGCCGCCATGGCACTGGAACTCGATGACATCCTCGCCTGTGTAGGAATGGGGACCCTTAAAGGCAAGTGTGACGCCATCGTCTAGAAGATGCCCGTCAAGACGGTAGTGGTCAAGCGAGATTCGTCCGGCGCGAGGCGCTCGGCCAGTAAGCCGCTCGGCGACTTGAAACGCCTCGGGGCCGCTTACCCTGATCACCGCGACGCCCCCACGTCCGGGAGCCGTCGCAACCGCCGCAATCGTATCCCCGAGACTCACTTGGCGTTTCTGAAGAAGCGGCGCATCTCGTCGGGCGTCTTGCACGCGGCGAGCCGCTCGTAGCCGTTGTCCGCGCGAAGCGCGCGGGAGATGTAGCTCATCAGCTTAAGGTACGGCGTCTGCGCCTCGTCGTTTGCAACCGTAAGGACGATTATCTGCAAAGGCGAGTTGTCGATCGTCTCGTAGTCGGGGATGCAACCGTTGGCCGTGCCGGAGTTGTCGACGATCGCAACGGCGCCCGCGATGCCATGGACGCTCGGGCAGCGGCCGTGGGGGACCGCGATGCCGTGGTCGAGTCCCGTCGGCATCGACTCCTCGCGCTTCAGGACCGCTTCCACCGCCTCGTCCGCGTTCTTGACGTGGTTCGGGCAGGCCGCGGCGATTTCAGAGACCATCTTCTCGATCGCCTCCTTCTTGGACGACGCGCGGAACTTCGGCAGCATGACAAAGCCCTGAAGGTAGCGGCCGACGCCCTCGTGGCCGCGCTTCGCCGGCTCGCTCTTCGCGATCATCTTGCCAAGGTCCTCCTTGCGGATCGGCTTCGCGATTGCGCGGGCGAGATCGTTCATCTGCGAGGCGACCTCCATCCACGCCGTCATTACCATCGTCTCCTCGGCCTTCGTGCAGGTAAAGCGAATCTTTTTGCCAATGCGGCGAACAGACATGTCGATGTCGTCCATCGCGATCTCCCAGATGTGGTCGGTCTGCGAGAGGAGCGTGACGAAGAAGCCCTCCTTGCGGAACTCCTCGACGAGACGGTTGACGACGAGCTCGGCTACTTCGCGCGTCTCGAGTTCGAAGACGACTTCGCGGCCGCCATCGGCATCGGGCTTCGGATGGCGCACGCCCTTCGCCTTAGGGTGGAAGAGCCCGACGAGCGCAGGCGGCGCTACGACCGTCGTGACGAGGGTCATCAGGATGCCGATACCAAACACCTCCTGGGTGAGATATCCGTTCGAAAGGCCGATGCCGGCTATGATGAGCGCGACTTCGCCACGCGGGATCATGCCCGCGCCGACGCGCAAGGAGCCGAGGACGTTGAAGCCGCAGAAAAGCGACGGAATCGCGCAGCCCACGATCTTTGCGAGGACGGCGAGCGCGGTGTAGATGCCGCCGAAGATAAGAACTGGCTTCGAGCAGAGCGCCGTAACGTCGACCATCATGCCCATCACGCAGAAGAAGATCGGCACGAGGAACGTGTAGAGGTTCGTGAGATTATCCTGGACGAGGTGCTTGATGTCGGTTCGCGAAAGTGCGAGGCCCATTACGTATGCGCCGATGATGAGGGTGAGCCCTAGCGCCTCGAACATGCCGGCAATGACGAGCGCAAGGCCGAACGCGAGCGTCGCGATCGCGGCGTGCGCCTTGAAGAGCTTGAGGAGCCAGGAGATCTTCTTCGCAAGCACTACACCAACGATTGTACCGACGAGCCACACGCCGAATGCCTTGAGCGCCGTCGCGCCGATGGCGCCCCAGTCGATGCCCTGCGCCACGGCCTCGCCGGCCGCAGCCGCCGCGCGCTGGGAGCCGATGATGCCCATGCCGATCGCGAGAACGATGATGCCGAGGACGTCGTCGATCACGGCGCCCGCCATGATCGTGACGCCCTCCTCGGAGTCCATCTTCTTCTTTTCGGAGAGGATGCGCGCCGTGATTCCGACCGAGGTCGCAGTGGACATGATGCCCATGAACATCGCCGCCGGTGAAAGCGCCGCCTGGACGACTTTGCCTTCCTTCACGAGCTCACCGAGCTCCGCAAGGCACTGGATGCCGCCAAGGAGGTCGGGGAGATACGTAGTCGCGTAGACGGCGCAGAGGTCGCCGAGGAGGAACGAGAACACCACGCCGCCGACACCCACGAGGGAGCCGGCGAACGCGTACTTGAGGAACATCTTGAGGTTCGTCTCAAGTCCCGAGAGGAACAGCAAGACGACAGACGCGATGGTGCAGATGCCGTAGAGCTCGGGCGTCGCGGCGAAGGGATTCCCGCCCGCGGCGGCCTGGGCGCGCAGGGCCTTGCCGTAGAAGATGCCATACTGGAACATGCCGTCGAAGCCGGGGATCGGGAAGCCGCCAAGCGCCCACGGG
>Ga0265299_10004595_pt1 | contig 13006 bp, 4 predicted proteins | sample AusTroGonzalo_MG_4_FD_193485 | JGI IMG/M metagenome (GOLD analysis project Ga0265299, IMG submission 193485) | Bovine rumen microbial communities from tropical cattle in Woodstock, Queensland, Australia - Gonzalo_02 | ecosystem: Host-associated > Mammals > Digestive system > Stomach > Rumen ...
CCTCAGCCACAATGGCCTGGGCGAGGATAGTTGCGGTAGTCGTACCGTCACCAGCATCGTCACCAGTCTTAGAAGCGACACTTTTCACGAGTTGTGCGCCCGTATTTTCAAACTTGTCCTCCAACTCAATCTCCTTGGCGACGGTCACACCGTCCTTGGTGATCTGGGGAGCACCGAATTTCTTTTCAATAACCACGTTGCGGCCCTTCGGACCGAGTGTTACCTTGACGGCATTTGCCAACTGGTCGACGCCCTGCTTCAGCAGGTCGCGAGCCTCAATATTGAATTTAATATCTTTTGCCATAGTATTTAACCTTTTTACTTTCTTACCTTTTTACTTTTCAATCACGGCGAGGACATCACTCTGACGCATCATCAGATACTTGGTACCTTCGAACTCGAGTTCCGTACCGGAGTACTTGCCATAAAGCACTTCGTCGCCTTCTTTCAGAATCATTTCTTCATCTTTGGTTCCCTTACCTGTGGCTACAATTTTGCCGTGCAAGGGTTTTTCCTTTGCGGTGTCAGGAATAATAATACCGCCAATTTTCTCTTCTGCCGGTGCCGGTAATACCAGCACGCGGTCTGCTAATGGTTTGATGTTCATAATGCTAAATATTTTAAATGTATTTACCTTATTAATAATATTGGCGGAACAGTCCTCAGACCATTCCGCCAATTCTTCTGCCAAAATCGTGCCAAGCGATTTTGATATGACAACTTGTCAGCGTCTCGTCATTTCGCCATCACCTTCTTCGTCTTACGGTCATTCTCCGTCTCGGCCTCTATGATATAGATGCCTGCAATGGGCAGAGTGAAACTATACTCCGCTGTCTGCGGACTGGCCGAGTGAATGAGTCGTCCTGCCGTATCGAAGCACCTAACACTGACAATCGGCTCAGCAGTCGAGGCAATCACCTTAGCCGTCAGTCCCTCTGTGAATATCTGCAGATGAGTCTCTGCAGCGGCTTCCTCTTGTATCAGACTACGTACAAGATAATAGCGGTTCTGCGTCTGTCCACTGACCGAGAACTGCATACCCGACTGCAACGGAGTCAACGTCTGCTCCACCGCATCGTAGAAGGAGATCGAGTCGCCAAGCATCTCTACACCTTGGAAGGTCAGTACGCAAGGCACATCACTGTTCGACTCCACGCCCACAGGCAGACTACGGAAATCGTGGATGGAGTTAATGGTCGTGGCCAGTCGTCCACAGAGAGTAAAGACCGTCGGCACGCTCTCGAAGTCGGAGGTGATGAATGTCTCCGTATCCTCCTCTGGCAGGAAGTCATTGCTGGCTCCCTCGCGCTGCATCACAAGGGCACGGCTCTGCATATCACTACGTTGTGCCGTGATGACAAGCCCCGGCAGTGTCTCCGATACCTCTGCGGAACGGGTGTTACGGGCTCTCAGCGGGTACTGGTAGTCCTCTTCGCTGGTCTGCACGTAGTTATAAATGGTTACGTCCTGCGTGATAGGTGTGGTCTTAGGCGTAACACCATCTTCTTCGTATACAATTTCTTCCACAGTCACCTGAATAGGATCTGTCGTCGGGTCATCATCATCATCTATTTCTATGGTTTCTGTCTTCGTCACTTGCTCACGGCCAACCTCAATGGTAAAGGTTCTTGGATTACCGCTTTCCACTCCAAAACGCGTCTGAGCCTGCATCTCCTTATTAAAGATAATGGTTGTAGATGCTCCTGGTGTCGTTGCCTGCACGAAGAATCCTTGTCCGGGAGCCACCACGGTATTGGCAGTAACAAAGTCTGTTCCGCTGGGGCTAACCCATTCGTTAGAGTCTGCAGCCTTCTGCACTAAGTGCTGACCGTCGGCTGTGAGTAACCAGTATTTTTTCTCTAATCCTGTGTTTGCAGCAAAGAACATATCCATGTTCAGACCACATGGGAACGGGTTTTCTACCATATAGAATCCCATGTTGGATATGCCAGCAGATACTGCCTCTTGATGTTCTCGAATACCGTCTAACATAGTAGTTAAATCAACTTCCTTCAAAGGAATTCGAGTAATAGTGCGCTCCTCACCATATCTGAGGTCACCATTGAACTTGCCATCAGTATCCTCTGTCCTCTGTGTACTTGTTGGCAGCAGCAGGTCGGTCTTCAAACGACCTCGATTCAGGTTTCGGCTGAGGACATCTCTTACATCCTCAAGATCAGTGTTAGTTCCAGAAATGTCCTTATCAAAGTTCCAGTAGTCGTACATAGTATCCTCCTTAGGCAGACGGATGATAGCCTTCACGTTTTCGCTATTGCCTTTCAGATGGTTCAGCACCATTACCGAGAAGCCTCCTTTTGTGTAGTCGACCGTGGCATCGTTGTAGGTGTTGCTCCAGATACCCTGTATAGCAACATTGGCCTTATTGCCTTCCAAGGGTTTATAGCCTAAACGGTCAAGGTATTCATCTGCTCCAGTAGCATTCCACGAACTTCCATTCCATCCACCCTGCTGTGCAAAGCCAGGCATTGTACCATCATTGTTCAGTTGCTGGTCATCCGGATTGTCACCAGTGTTATATGTAGAACCAACCTCATAAAGCACGGCTTTGGCCTTGTCCCAACTGCGCTGGTATATGGCGGGACTGTAGCGATCGTACTTGGAGGCATCGAAGATAATTGGGTCGTAATACGTGGTTTTCTGCTGAGGGCTGTTGCCTGTGGGGGCATACCACTCTCCAGAGATTGTTCCTTGCAGCGGCGAACCGAGTAGATACCAACGTTTGGTGTCCAACTCATACTCCACCCAAGCTGTGTTGTAGTTCAACAGATGAGCATTGCGTAATTCCGTGCCAGGCTGGAAGGCAATCTCGTCGCAACAGTTAATCTGGTACATCTCTGCGATAAGGTCACCAGAGCGTCCCTTGTTGGGAAGGACACCTTCACCGTAGGTCTCCGACCATATATCATAGAGACGAGCCTGCATGTCGTAGCGCAGGATGGGAGTGGCTGTAGCCTTGGTAATATTGTCGCCAGTAGTGCCGTCCCATCCGTCCTTGTCTCGCAGGTTGGGGAAGGGTGCATTTGTAAGCCTGGAATTGGTCGTTGTGTTTAAAGCATTCCCGTCGATAGCATCATAAAGCACAGGCGCATTGCCCCATTCGTCACTCATCATCAGTACATGAGTACAATATAGCGGTGCAAAGCCCTTACGGAACACACGGTCTTTCGCACTACGGTAGTTCCATGCATTGGTTTTATAACCCTCCAACGGAGAACCGGCAGTTACTGCACCTACATACAACTCATCCGCATTCAGTCCGGTGCTACTCGTCGTATTACCGTCAGCACGTCGCCAGTTCTCGTCGTTGTTCCAGTCAGTGTTGCCGGCAGCACCCGTCCACACCTCATAGTCGGGCACAATCTTCACGTTGATGAGAATGGTACCGTCGCAGGCGTTCTTGCCGTCGTCTTCTTGGAATGGCAGACTGAGCGTATAGTTATAGCCCTCACGAACCGTAAAGACCAAATTGTCATCATCCTCTTGTTCATCAGTTAAATTATCATTTTCTGTCAAATATTTGATGAAATAAATGCAGAGGCGATTCTTATCATTCTGGGCAGCAATAAGGCTCTCTGTCTCTGTTTCATCTGCTCCCTTGGTGTTTGTGGCATACAACTGAACAATCTTTCCTACGATAGGCAGTGAGCCATTACCGCCATTCATTGCTTTGTAGATTCTCTTGTCCCATATCGGGTCGTTAGTAGAAGCCAAGTATACGTTATAATCATCCGATTTCTTGATAACACCAGAGGCAGTCTGGGTCATGGCATTACGAATGGGCAACCAAAGGTAGTGGATTGTTTCAGCATTTGAGGCAGTTGGCTCAACTGGAACTTCTGACACTTTACCATGCTGCACTTTCTCAAACTGTTCTTTCTTGGCCAGCCGTATACTAAGCACAGGGTCGCTGTCGGTAGGATAGTTGTAAGCCGAGAACGTGTTTTCGCCCGGCACGAAGCCAGTCTTCAGCGTCGGTGCCTTGTCGCCAACTTTTACGCGAATTCCTTGGGGCTCATCGCAGTAATAGGCCACATATTCATTAGCCTGAGGATTTAAGGCACGGGTGAAACTGTCGTCGTGGATAGGACAGGCCACAAGGTAGTAATAGGGGTCTTCTGCCCCCGCTGGTTCTGCTGGAACACTGATGGATTTCTGGTGGAGTACCAACTGCCCTAAACCAATCAACTCCTGTAGGTAGTTCAACATGTCTAATGTAAGAGCATGGTTCGGACTTACAGCAACGTGTTCCATGACACCTGTAAGATCTGTTACATCAGGATAGTAGGCGCGCAGAGTGGAGAGTGCGTCATCTAGCCTGATACCATTTTTCGCCTGACTGTGGTAGTTTTCCAGTGTGGCTTTAAGTCTCGGCACACTGGGAGCGTCTGGATCGATTACTATTTGAGTAGGATCATTCGGATTGACTCTTGTGCGATCTCCTAACCACCAATCATAGTTGATGTCTTTCATCGGTACCTCGTTGCCATTAAAGTCATAACCCTTAAGGTCGAGGAGCATTGTGGGAATCTGGCCTTCGCAGACTACATAATCGTTGGTATCTTCAGATTTCTCCAACCCCAAGACGTTATAAGGTGGTTCTATTCTAAACACACTGGCCTTACTACAATTTGAACAAATGTTGAAAGCATCATATACCAGACTGAAATTCTCAACATGGGTATTGGTGGGAACAACATAATAGTCAGTGTTTGTTTTCCATGGCAACTGCGGATAATTGCCATTCAGGATTATCCATTCCACATCGTCCTCAGTTTCCCTGAATGTGGCATGAGTTTTGGTGACAGCCTTATAGAACGAATAAGGTTCCATATTGGCATACGTTTTGTCCCACTTGAAATACATCACACCGGCTCCCATATTAGTAGTTATAGGATCGTCATCAGAATGCCAGATGTTTGTATTACCTTCTGTTCTGAGAAGAGCCGCATTGAATGCGTTCTGATAACGAGTGTCGCTTCCATCAATCACATTGTCATAATAACCAGATTCGACTCTTTCTGCCATCTCATCCAGCGAAATGCTCGTCGCTCCCAATTCTTGTCTTAACGTTGTTAGGAACTTTTCCTTTTCTAAGAATACTAATCCCAAGTAAGGAGTTTGCGTCGTAGAACCTTGCTTGATGGCAGAGGATAAGAGCTTGTTGTAGTCTATCTTCAGCTTCAGGAACCGCATGTCGTACACGAGGTTGTTGTTAGCATCCCTTTCGACACAGAGCGGCGTGTTTATCTCAGGTATCACCTCTGGTACAATGGTGTACACCTCAATGTTGTCCAACATGAAGTCACCACCGTTCGAACTCACACAGTTATTGTTAACCTCTAACCAGTAGCGTTCGTATTTCTTATCCGTAGAAAACTCGAAGTAGAACTGCTGCCACACCACATGGGTGGCGCTATTACCGTTGCCGTCAATGCCTGCATTACCAACAGTTGCTCCTGGCATCTCATAGCCATTATCAAGTTCATATATCTGGCCTGGACAGAAACGGTAGATGGTGTTGGTATTGCCATTGGCATCCTCACCCTTTACCGTCAGCGTGATACTGCCAGGACAGCGGGTATCATTCCTAATCTTATTGGAACCGGAAATCCAGCCAGTACACATCAACTGGTCATTGGCACAGAACTCACCTTCGAACTCCACAGCACAAATATCACCCGGCTGCTCAGAGGCATCAATATAGAGGAAGGCTTTCTGCATACCATCATCAGCATCGATGTCATAGCCGTATGTCTCATCGTCGGCAGGTAAGACCATCCTATCATTGCCCCATGTTGTTTTCTTACCTGTCACAATGGAATATGAGCCCCAGTTACAACCATCGCCGTCGAACGAATAGTTAGTATGGCCGAAGGTCAGAGGTACAGGGCTGGAGTAATATGTTTTATTATTATAAATGGTTTGGATAATACCGCCAGGATTATTATTACCGCCGTTATGTCGCGTCATACCGTCAGTGGATGGACAATCAGCTGTAGATGGGTAATGATAGGTAGCGTTGACTTCACTTTCTGAAATCATCATCTTTTGGGGAAAGTCGAATGTGATTTTAGCAATGGGCAGACCTGCCTTATCCCTCAGTTGGTTGGGGTCACGACTGGTACCTTTCACCTGATTCACGTTGTTAGCATAGGAGGTGCCGTTCTTGATTTCCGTCCATGGACGGGTTGCCATATTCGCATCAAATATGACAGTGAACTGTGCCAACTGGTATTTTGTATCCCCATTCTTCAGATATACCCTGATATATGCTGGTTTATCAGGACCATAATTATCAACAATACCACTCGCAGGATACCTGAACACTACAAATCGACTATTGCCATATTCAGTCTTGGGAGAAGGCGATAGCTTGTCGTAGAAATAGAAGCCCTGGTAATCAGCGTCGTTTCCGTTATTGTTTTCGTCTTCCGAGTTCAGGTCTATATTGGGGTTATAGCCTCCTAAACGAATTCCTGTTTTATTTGGGTCGTATATTTCAACCACTATCTTACCTTCAGAATTGCTGTTGACAGCAGAAACCAAATTGTCATCACCAGTACCATTTCCATCAAACACCCAGTAGTCAGAGAAAATGTGTCGTAGACCGATGAACTCTCCCCTATAACCCACCTTCTTGAATTTAGTATAGGGCACCTGAGTTCTGCCATAGTGGAACGTTTTCTCCTCCAACCACTTACCGCTATTTTCTGTGCAAGCAGTCAAACTGTTGGCCATATCCTTGGCATCGCGCATATTGAAGAGGTAACGCATGGTCAGCGACGGCTCCTCCAAGTCGCCTGCTAAATGATCGGTAGTATTCAAATACTTCAAGTCACTGTAACGCGACACATCGACTGCCACCGTGAAAGGCTGTCCGTCAGAATTGGTGAAATTGAAACGACGCTGTTCATTACGCGCCATACCGCCATCAGGAATAGCAGTGTAAGTTCCGTTATTGTATGTCCTCCAGTCAAGTTTTTGGCCTGTCACCATACCGTTGTTATAGAGGAAGTACTGCACGTCACCGTCATCGCGGGTATCCAGACTGACGTGGGCCTTCAAATTGTCAAGGTCCATGCTGGTGTCAACCTCATCGTAGTGGTAGAAGCGCTGGAAGAAAATATGGTCGTTGTTTTTATTCAACACCGTGGGGAATTCTATCACCTTCGAATTACCCTTCTTCACGTAGTGTGTAATCTCGAAGTGGTTTACATTCTGCGTAAACCCGTCAAGATTGCCATTAAAGTTCTTCCAATCCGAGTCAATATCTGATGACAATCCTTGCTTTTTAAGACCCTCCTGATTGGTAATAACCTGGTCATCAGCATACGTCCTCAGGTACGATTCCTTGTGTCTCACGTAGTGGTTAACACGAATCTCCTTCTCTGCTCTTTCAGTGGGAATATACCATTTCGGGGTGAAGTCCGTCCAGAATTTTTCGTTGGTATTTCTTTCTGCTTTTCTGGCACCCTCGTATGCTTCTCCGTAAGGGTCGTTGGACTCCGTCATCTGGCCATTACCAGAAAGATATTTTCCTGTTGTCGGATTCTTTAAGCGGAATTGCGTATAGTCATCAACCTGCTCCAATTGCCATAAACTGGGATTAGCTTCAGAACTGGGCATAGAAGAACCGTTGGTATTATTTAACATATCCCCCTTATAAAAATAAATCTCTGCGATTTCAATTGCGCTACTTGTGGCTGTGCTAAATATAGTAAAATCAGTAATGGTGGTTATATTACTACCATTGATTTGCCCTGTCAGGTTCATTTCATAATACATACTCCCTTCTGGAATTGCTTCCCAGCCTTGTTTCCAACCACTACCATCAGGAACAATACCATTAATACCCCAACCTGCAGGAACAGGCGATGCGAATCTGATTACTATTTTCTGATAACCGCTCGGTATAGTTAGGGCATTACCGTCTTTGTATTGGAAACAATTCTGCCAAGCACCTGAAGGGGTGTACTTAGCACCAATAATATTCTCACCATCACTTCGAAGAGTAGAGTTAAGGGTGATGTCATCATGTTTTCCTGGATTTAGGTAAATGGGGATTCTGTCCTCCTGAGTTCCATACGGCGGATTTAATATCAGCCTCACCTGGAAAAACTCGTCCTTTTGGGAAACAGGAACTTCCACAGGATAGAAGCCAGCATTCCACCACGAATTGTCATAATAAGGTCCTTGCATGACAAAACTTCCATCTCCATTCAAGTAGGACAAATAGCGTCCTAATCCCCAAAGTGGGCAAACATTATGAATACGTGTATATCTATTAGCAGTGGGCGTTTCAAGCTCAAACTTGCCATACAAATCTTCTTTGTCTCCTAAGATGGTACAATAATTATAATCAGTAATTTGTCTAATAGTCAGATACCGCTCTTCTCCATATTTCTTAATATAGAACTGACCGTCATTGGACGCTTCTTCTAGTACCCAGAGACCATCTTGATGATAAGCGGCAGCTGTGGGCAGCGTCCAAAGGGACTTGTCACTCGGGATAATGGAACGTCTTGACGATACTTCTGAGGTAATAGGAGCAGTAACTACGATATTGTCGAAGTAATAGACGACACCTGCATTATTCTTATACAGGTCGAGGACTATCGTTCGGAAATCATTACCCATGGCCTCTGTAACTGTAATATCTCTTTCATAACGCTTCCACTCAGTTGTAAAATCTAGAGAACCAAAAGTTCCATAGTCACGATAAACTCCTGGTTCAGCATGCGCTTGTGTATGAACTTCACTAACGGCGGCACTTGCCTTATAGTCGAACTCAACATGAATCGTTTTCCCTGCAGGAATCACATCCTTTGAACGAATAAAAAATTGGGTATCCCATTCATGAGGATCGTCGGTTGCACCACTTGTAACACTGATACCCTTGCTGCCATCTACTCCAATGCCATTGGTAATAGTAGCTTGTTTCGGCGTTGTACTACTCGGATCACCAATATAAAAGCAACTCGCATCACCTCCCCCCAAATTTGCCTCTAAATTTCCATTAAAAATAACACTAACTGAAATTTCAGCATCGGCATCAGAACAAGTAAGGTAGTGGCGCGTGGTAGCAATATTAGGATCAGTATTATCTTCCCCTTCCCCTCGGTAATAAATGATATGGGCTGCTGTGGGCTTCAGTTTAGCAAAGCGAACGAAGCCAACTGAATTATTACTACCGACATTAATCATTTGGCTCCACTCACCACCTTTTGACCATCGCCCCATTTGTACGCCACCATCAGTTAGCAGTTCGTAAAAACCAGAGCGGAAACTTCCTCGCGCCTTATAAGTAAAAACTGTTGCATTGGCTTCTGTGGCAGTGGTATAGAATCTATTGTTATCATAATATGCATAAAAGCCTCTTTTGCTTTTTAGTTTGTATTTATATTTATTCCCTTCTGTATCATCTATTTTTACTAATGTCCATAGTCTGTTGGAGGCAAAGGGAAGATAGTCCATCGCCTGCATCTGAACTCCCTCACCCAACTCACCTAAGAAAGACTGATACAAATACGGGGGATAGGTCTCCTCCTTATAAAATTGAATGTAATAATACTCTCCGTCACCGACAACAGGGGTTTTCGTTTCAAAAGCATCAGGCATCTCTGCCGTTATGCTCACGGGTTGTGCCTGTGTCGCTATGTCAAATAAAGCCAAGGCTCCGAGCAGAAGGGCTGTGCGGAGCAAAGAGGGAATATTTCTGAAAAGTCGTTTCATTATCATCGCTTATTTGCCTATATAGAAAGAACTTTTATTACTGTAGTATCACGTTACACGAGAAGGTATAGTGGTATAATAACGGCGACGTACCGAGATCCACCTTGATGGTGATGGTGGTCATAGAGTTCGAACCTGTTTTATCGTTATTCAATTCACCGATGATAGATTTGGTGACATCGTCGTAAGCAAATGCTGTCTTGACAATCTTGCCATTACCAGAGACATTGGTACCATCATTATTCTTCCATGTGATGGAGACGAATGTTATCTCCGAATTACCAAAATCACGCCAAGAAGCATCGCCCTTCTTCTTGATGAAGGGTTGCAAGGCTATCATGCCGCCTGTGCTGAAGGTGGCGGTAAGACCATCACTACTAACAGTCGCAGCAGGATAGCCGGCAATAGGCACAAAGGCCAGTGGCTCGACGCGGTACTGCCAGTCGGTCAGGATGATGGGAATATGTATCCAGTCGTTGCGGCGAATCACATTAAAGCCGTCCTGACCTGTAGAACCATTACCATAGCGAGTGGTCAGACCATAGCGAAGTTCTTCTTCCGTTGCGTCGCCTCGCTTAACCTTAAAGCGTAGCGATATCTCGTTTTCTGTCATCGTGAAAGTGCCGTTGGTCTCGTTGACGTAGAAAAATAAATCACCAGTCGGCTTATCATCGTCGATATTTCCAGACCAAGCACCAAGCGTCAACAGAGGGAATGTCGTTGAAGCCTGATGCCTCACCTTGCCATTTGTGACTCCTGTAGTAGGAAGATTAACACCTCCAACTCCAAGATTGGCTATAGATGTCAGGTTGTCCTTACTAAAAAGATAGACAAGGCCTTCGTTGTCGGGGTTCGTATTAATCGGTTCCACCTCTATACCGTAGACTTCTATCTGTTCTGTGGCCTCGTTGGTAAAATAGAACTGCAACTTACTCAACACACGCCAGACAGTGATGGTACCGGCATTAGTCTCTGCACCCTCAGAAACGGTGACAGTCTTCATCGTGCTGCCACCGACTTCCGTAGTCAATTTGCCCGTCATGGGGATGTTGGACTCACTATAGCCGTTGGAGAACCTTACGGTTGCATTGGGATCAACAACTTCACCCACGTCATAGCCGTCGGCATAGTTGGCTGTGGCATAGATATAATAGTCACCTGTGGCTATTGGTTCTGATTCGAGTTCAGCAGAGCGTTTATATGGGTAAGAAGAATTTCCTGTTACCTCTGTCATCTGCGCTTTGGTGCCAGAGATAATTTGCACCACCTTATTGTCAGACTTATTACAAATCAGGATACGGAAAGTCTGAAGTCGCTCCCACTCATGGTCAGGCTCTTCCCATGGGGTTACGTTGACAGCACGGGTCAGTTCCGGGTTGTTCTCAGGAGTGCAGATCGTGATACGGATACGCCCCATACCTTCTGGCAGGGGCTGAGGCTCGTCGGTAGCCGTGTCGCTGGAGCAGGCTGCCATCAACACCCAACACCCAACACCCAACACCAATTTCCGTATTATATTGTGTCTTGTCTTCATCTTCTTCATTGTCGTTTAGATATAGATTTCAGGATTATCCACATGACGCCATTTCTCTTCCTCTATTTTGATCTTGATCTTGGGTTCCGTCCCCTTCTGCGTGATACGGTCAATAGAGATGCGATAGATGTTATTGCGTACTACTCCATAATTCATGTCTGGACGACTGAGAGAATTGATAGTCTCCGTCGTACTCAGGTCTGCAGCCTCTACAGCCGCATAACTACCGGAACTATTCTCCCCCTGATGACGGAGATAACCATAGTAGACCATCTTTGTGGTGTGTGCCGCATCCTTTATACCATTCTTATAATAATAGCCGTAGATCGCCAGTCCTGTGGCATAATAGTATAAGGGCGAGTTGTCATCGACCGTATTCTCCATCGGATAACCGACAATAATATTGTCTTTCCCATCAAGAGCATATCTCTTGTCTGTAGCCTGCACATCCTTCATGAACAACCATTTGGCATCATCTTCTGCCAGAGTCTGCACTGCTGTCAGCGTGTTGTTCAAGTTTGTGGGATGGGTAGCAGAAGTCTTGGCCGCAGAGGAATAATAGTCCAGTACCCAACTGGTATTTGTCTCATGGGTCAAATACGATGGGATTTCTGAACTTCTGGCAGCAAAATTATCATACTCACTGGTACGCTTGATATAGTATTCGTTACCCGAATTAACATTGAATGGCACAACAGCAACAAGTTTGAAGATGTCTGTACTTGTAGGTGTCGTCTCAGTATCATTCTTATACACCTGATACTCATAGCCGTCAACGTCCGTACCCGTTCCTGTTGTTGCCTTATACGCAACGTTGGCACCATACTTCGTCCAGAAATCAATACGGGCAGCCAGACGCTCAATACGGATACCACTAAAGTTATAGATATAGTGATCAGGCCCATCTAAGGTAGGAGTCGTGCTGGGGAAATCTATGGTGGCATCTTCTTCTGAGGCCATCACTAAGTTAGTAGCATCTATATTCTTACCGGAACCATTATAGGCTTTCGATGATACCATCTCACGAACTGTTGCAAGTGTTGTGGTCCCGGTAATCTGAGAAGTCAGGTTAAGGTTGGCCACGACTATCATGTGGTAAGACTTGGTAACATCAAGAGGCGTACCTTTGAGAGAGCGATTACCTGTGGTATAGATGGCTTCATCCTTATGTGGGCTCTCATTCATTCCTTGTTCATCGCGGGAATCAAGGGTGACAGAATAATAGGCGCAGTAATCTATCATGGTGGTAGCAGCATCAGTTGCATTGATGCCTGCATTATTCTGATAGAACATCACAGTCACACCCGAGACTTCATTTTCCCGGATAAATCCTGCCTCACGGCCATCACCATCTTCACCACCTGCAGGTTTCTCTCCTGCCCTGGTCGCATTCTGGCCACCTGTGCTGACTGCAATTTTGAGGTTTATATATTTTTCACTGGTATCCGTCATCTCCTCCTCTTGGTCGTAGTTGTAACACGACATAAGAAAGGGGGCTGCCAGGGCTACTGTCAGCAAACACTTAAGGAGATGTAACTTACGCAACAGTGACATTTTTATCTAGAGAGTTTTTAGAATTCAACATACTGGATACGCCTTGCCCATGAAAGGACATCAACACAGATACTGATAAAGGCACCCTGTGCCCACCTGCCGTTCTTCAAGAACAGTTCAAGGCGATAGTCGTATTCACGATCCAAATATTCCTGCGGAGAGTAG
>Ga0265299_10004596_pt1 | contig 13005 bp, 9 predicted proteins | sample AusTroGonzalo_MG_4_FD_193485 | JGI IMG/M metagenome (GOLD analysis project Ga0265299, IMG submission 193485) | Bovine rumen microbial communities from tropical cattle in Woodstock, Queensland, Australia - Gonzalo_02 | ecosystem: Host-associated > Mammals > Digestive system > Stomach > Rumen ...
CATCATGCCCAATCATGTCCATCTTTTGCTTTCCCCGATTGGAGACGACGAAATCACAAAGTCTATCGGTAGTGTGAAGCAATTTTCCGCTAATGCCATCAACAGGTTGTTAGGACGCAACGGCAATATTTGGCAACGTAATGTGTATGACCATCTTGTTCGTGATTGGCAAGGTTACGAGGCGTGCGTTAACTACATCAATCAAAACCCCCGAAACCTGTTTTCTGGGCAGTACACCATAGGAGTTGACGCTTCCAGCGTCAAATAATAGCAATGTTTGGGTGTGTCAAAATGACGCTTGGAAGCGTCGCCCCCTAGTAGCCGACGCTTCCAGCGTCGGAAAACAACGACGTTCGGAAGCCTCGAATAACAGCGACGCTCGGAAGCGTCGCCCACTAGAACCGCACAGGAATCTGCCAATAACTTCGATAGATTTTCCCCTTGTAACAGCGCGAAGGATCCCATACCCATTTGTTCGGCATGGACATGACCACCCGCACAGCTTCGGCATCTAAGACAGGATTGAGCGACACTTTCACGTTCGGATTGGTGACTGTTCCGTCCGTCTCTACAACAAACTCCACGAGTACGACACCGGTTGAGTCTTCGTAGCCAGGAGGTATGCGCAGATTTCGTTGAATGAATCTTTGCAAAGAGTCTGGTCCATCTTCGTAATATGGGTCGCAGAACCAGTCTATGATAGCTCCGTCATCATCCTCATAAGCGGTGGTATCGTAAACGCCGTACACGTCTTCAGTCCCTTAGGAAAGAGTAAGCTCGTAGAGAATACTGTCCGATTCCGTGTCGAAATGATTTTGTGGAATCGAGTCCACCACCTGCGCCGCACCATATAGCATGGTGAGGAGAAATGTCAACGTGATGCACAAACGCTTTTTATTCATTTCTCGAAATTTTTGTCATTTCCAGAACTTCACCCACGCCTTCTCTTTCTCGCTGAATCCTTCCATTTCGCCTTTGTACTTCGGATTGCGGATGTACCATTTCGTGGATTCGAAATATTTCCGTAACTCTTTGTCTTTGAATTTGTAACCGCGGTAGGCGAAGGGTATGTTCCTCAGGATACGGCGTTGGATTGGGGTGAATTGTGGGGGCTCTTCGAAAAATCCCGTGATAAAGGCCGTGTCGAGCATAAAATATTGGGTTTTGAGACCTTTTATGAGTTCTTCTTCATTAGAGCTGTTCTGTTCTCCGTTCCAGTCGCTCCACATACAGAAAATGAGATGATCCTTTGCGATGAACAGTTCCCCGTCGGGATGGAAGTTCTGCTTGTGGAAGCTGATTCCGCCCTTTTGGATGTGGAAAATCACCCCGCTCTTTACCGTATCCCAGCTTGGCCAGTCGCAATTCATGGCCATGCCAAGCCCGTTAATGGTCCATTCGGTGGGCTTTTCGAAAAAGGTCTCTTTGATGCGGAACGACTCGCGGTCGCCCATATTGATGTTCAGCGTGAAGTCGTCAATTTGGTGATTGGCCCAGCGGTTGGCGGCCGTCAGGACGTAAGGGAATTCGAATTCTTCCCCCACGGAGAAAGATAGGTCGTATTCGTAGGTGTGTTGTACAATGTTCAGTCCTGGACGGAATTTCGCTTTGAAGTGATAGACGTAGTCGAAAGGGATGGCATTGTAGTCCCAAGCTTTTAGCGAATCTTCGCACTGCTTCTTCGACCAGTCCTTGAACTGCCCGTTGATGTAGTAGGGCGGCAGAACGTACTTTTCATTCTCGTCATAATTTCCAGTCTGCACATGTGCGATTTCGTATTGAAGCGGTTCGCCGTTCATCACCACCTTGAAGTTCCGCATGTGTGGATGATTGGGGAACAACGCGATTGGGTCGAGGCTGCTATTGTAGGGCGATTGGGCTTCGAACCCGACCCGCAACTCCTTCTCGCCCACGGGGTTGAAGAACTCGTAATAGACGGTCACCTCCAGATGGTCGCCCACGCGGTTGATGGTCAGCACTTCCCTCTTCACGCTGATGTCAGTCTCGGTGATCGGGATCAGCTGGTTGCCTGCAGCATAGAAGACACCGTCGTTGGCGAATACGCAAGATATTGTTACACAGCATAATAATACGGCAATAATCTTTTTCATCATCGTTCGGGTTTGATTTGCGAAGATACTTTTTTTAGTGAACAGTGAATAGTAATTACTTCTCGTGACGTATGAGATGCTCGGAGCTAATCATTTCCCAAGATGCTGACGGTCAAGTCGGCGATGGACATGGAGATGGCGGCGATGAGGTCTTGCGGGGCGATTTTGAATTGCAGGCCGCGGATGCCTGCGCTCACGTAGATGTAGTCGAACAGCTCGCAGGTTTCGTGGATATAGGTCGGGAAGGGTTTCTTCATGCCCACGGGGGAGCAACCGCCACGGATATAGCCGGTCAAGGGGAGCAACTCCTTCATCGGGATGAGGTCGCAGCTCTTGTTGCCCGTCACCTTGGCGGTCTTTTTCAAATCCACCTCGTCGTTACCGGGGATCACACACACGAAATGGCCCGTTTTGTCGCCTTTCAGCACTAAAGTCTTGAAAACCTGGTTGATATCTTCGTTCAGCTGGTCAGCAATGTGTTGCGCCCCGAGGTCGTTCTCGTCCACCTCGTACGGGATCAACTCGTAAGCGACATTCTTCTGGTCGAGAATGCGGCAGGCGTTGGTTTTGTTGGTTTTTGTTTTGGACATTGAACAGGTAAGTGTTTACGCCGCAAAAATACATTTTTTATCTCCACGTATCACGCGTATCTGCGCGGATATTTGTCTTCGTGACACGCGAAATCCCTGAAATTATTTATTTTTGCAGGCGTATTCCGATTACCCGTAAACAATGAAAAGTAACACTCTGATACTCTTTCTTGCCGCCATCTTGGCGTTAGGTGCCGCCACGGCCCAGGTGAGGATTGTGTGTCCTACGGTAGAACATCAGCTTATCCAACATGCCTTGGCCACCACGCAGCCGCACTTTAGTTGGCACTATTTGAGCGAAAAAAATAACGTACAGCAGGAGTCCTACCGCATCGTTGTGGCCTCTTCCGAAGAGAAAGCCCACAAAGGAATTGGCGACCTGTGGGATTCTAAAGTCGTGGCTTCCGACCAAATGATCTTCACACCCTATCAAGGCGAAGCATTACATAGTCGAGACAGGGCTTATTGGAAGATTTATGCTACTTTATCTTACGATGAAAAAGGTGGCAAAAGAAAAAAAATCAAGACGGAAAGTAATGTCAATTCATTTGAAATCAGCTTGTTGAATCAGGACGACTGGAGTGCGAAATGGATTGGTTACGATTATGATGACGACACTTTGATTCAGAAAACCCGTGTGGCGGCGCGTTATCTTCGCAAAGAGTTCACGCTGAACAAGGAGGTACGCGAGGCGCGGCTTTATGTTTCTGGTTTAGGGCAATATAATATTGGTGTCAACGGTTGGACAATTGGAGATAACGATTGGTTCAAGCCCGCACTCTCCGATTATCGTAAACGGGTCTATTTCAACGCTTACGACGTGACGGGGCACCTGCGTGCAGGTGAGAAAAACGCCATCGGCATCACCCTTGCAGGCGGTCGATATATGACCATGCGCTACAACCAAGAGGAGGAAGAATGGGGCGGTTTGACCCACATTATGCACTTCGGGGCACCGCGTATGATTCTACAACTCGAAGTCACCTATCAAGACGGCACCCAGGAGCGCATCATCAGTGACGAAAGCTGGCGTATCACCAACCGCGGTCCCATCCGCACCTCCAATGAATTCGACGGTGAGACTTACGATGAGAATTACGAACTCGGGGAGTGGCTGCAACCCGACTATGACGATTCGTCGTGGGAGAAAGCCGAGCTGGTGGAGGCTCCAGGTGGCAAGTTAGTGCCGCAACCCAACCCCAATATCGCATGTCAAGAGACGGTGGTGCCTAAAAGAATTTATCAAAGAGGTGACAAATGGATGGTGGATATGGGGCAGAATATGGTAGGTACTTTTGCCATACAGGCGAATGGGGTGCAAACAGGCGATACCATTACGTTGCGTTTTGCCGAGACGCTCAACCCTGATGGTTCGCTTTTTGTGGATAATCTGCGCTCGGCCGAAGCCACGGATAGATATATTGTGGGCCCTGTAGAGAGGCAAAATGTTGCGTCTCTACATTGGATTCCGGAATTTGTGTATCACGGTTTCCGCTATGTGGAGATTTCCGGATTGCGGGAGGCGCCCGACTTGAATTACACCTTCGGGCTGGTGCTGTATGACAGGATGGAGACGACAGGCTATTTCGAGTGCTCTGAAGTGATGATCAACGAGGTGTATCGTAACGCCTATTGGGGGATTCGGGGCAACTACCGTTCGATGCCCACCGACTGCCCACAGCGCGACGAGCGGATGGGCTGGACCGGCGACCACACCACGGGTTGCTACGGAGAGTCGTACATTTTCGACAACCACCAGCTCTACAGCAAATGGCTGACCGACATTGAGGACAGTCAGTGGGAAAACGGCTCATTATCAGATGTTTGTCCGGCTTATTGGCGGCGTTACACCGATAACATGACATGGCCAGGCGCATTTATCACCGTAGCTGACATGCTGTACACTCGCTACGGAGATATTGAGGGCATCCGTAATCACTACCCCGCGATGAAACGGTGGATGGAGCACATGGCGAACACGTACGGCCAAGACGGCATCATCACCCGCGACTGCTACGGGGACTGGTGCGTGCCGCCGGAGTCGCCGGAGCTGATTCACTCGAAAGACCTGCTCCGAAACACCTACGGAGCGGCCATCTCCACCCCATTTTACTGCTATCTGTGCCAAATCATGGCGCAGTTTGCGGAACTTTTGGGATTGCCAGAGGATGCGGAGCAGTTTCGTTTCGATGCGAATTTCTCCGCCAACGCCTACAACGGTATGAACTTCGACGCGGGAACAGCCAACTACGAAAACGGCAGCGTGACGTCCAACATCCTGCCCCTAGCTTTCGGCATGGTGCCGGAGGAGTGGGAAAAGTATGTGTTTGAGAACATTGTCAGCAAGACGGAGAACGATTTCGGCGGGCACGTCTCCTGCGGGGTTGTAGGCATCCAGCAGCTGATGCGCACGCTCACGGACTACGGTCGTGGCGACCTCGCGCTGAAACTCGCCACCAACGACACCTATCCGAGTTGGGACTATATGGTGCGCAACGGCGCGACCACCATCTGGGAGCTGTGGAACGGCAACACCGCCGACCCGTCGATGAATTCTGGCAACCATGTAATGCTCCTCGGCGACCTCATCCTATGGGAATACGAATACCTCGCCGGCATCCGCGCCCTGGAACCGGGCTACAGAAAAATCCAACTCAAGCCGTATCCCATTGAAGGTTTGGATTGGGTAAACTGCACCTACAACTCCGTTTCCGGCGATATCCAGAGTTCTTGGAAGCGCGTCGGAGACCGTTTCGAATGGGAGATCGTCATCCCCGCGAATACCAAAGCGGAAGTCTGGCTGCCCACGGCTGAGGGTTATGATGTGAAAACGTACGGCAGTGGTAGATGGCAGTTGACCTCGACGTTGAAGTAGAGACGGTGTGCACACCGTCTCTACAACCCATCCCTATCGTCACATATCAAAAAAAGGTACAACAGTCAACCGCCGTACCTTATTTTGTGTCTGTAGGGGCGAATAATTATTCGCCCCTACAATGTTGGATATTCGTTATTTCTTGTGTCTTTTCTTTCTCGCCAGCTCGTTGGGCTCCAAAGCCATTTGTTCGCCGTGGAGCAGGGAGGCGACACCTTCGACGTGCTTCTTGTCGGGCAGCGGACTGCAGGTGTTCTCCTGGTAGTCCTCGGGCTCGGTGTAGGTGGTGATCACGCCTTCGTAGTTGCGCAGGATCACCTTGTGCGGGCTTTGCGAAATCACGTACTGAGGCATGACCGGAATCTTGCCGCCGCCGCCAGGAGCATCTACCACGAAGGTAGGCACGCAATAGCCGGAGGTGTGTCCGCGCAGGTTCTCGATGATTTCGATACCCTTGGAGACGGGCGTGCGGAAATGCTCCAGACCCATAGAGAGGTCGCATTGATAGATATAGTACGGACGGACGCGCATGCGAACGAGGTCGTGTACGAGCTGTTTCATGATCTCGGTGTCGTCGTTCACGCCGCGCAAGAGCACCGTCTGGTTGCCCAGCGGTACGCCGGCGTCAGCCAGCCTGGCGCAAGCGGCCATAGCCTCTTCGGTCACCTCGTTCGGGTGGTTGAAGTGGGTGTTGAGCCAAATCGGATGGTATTTCTTGAGCATGTTGACGAGATCGTCGGTGATACGCTGCGGGCAAACCACAGGAGTACGTGAACCGAGACGGATGATCTCCACATGCGGGATAGCTCTCAAGCGTTGGATGATGGATTCGAGCATCTTGTCGCCCACCATCAAAGCGTCGCCGCCGGAAAGGAGCACGTCGCGCACTTGCGGGGTGCGTGCGATGTAGTCGATAGCGGCTTGGATGCGGTCTTGTGTGGATTCGCAGTCATGCTGACCGGCGAATCTGCGGCGCGTGCAGTGACGGCAGTACATGGAGCACATATCCGTGATGAGGAACAGCACTCTGTCGGGATAGCGATGGGTGAGGCCGGGAACCGGGGAATCCTCATCCTCGTGCAGCGGGTCGAGCAGGTCAGCCGGTGACTGGTGTACCTCCGCGCCGGTCGGGATGGCCTGCTTACGAATCGGACAATTCGGATTGTTTGGATCAATCAAGCTCAAATAGTACGGCGTGATGGCCATACGGAGCGTTTGAAGCGATTTCTTCACACCTTCCTCCTCCTCCGGAGTCAGTTCGATGTATTTTTTCAGTTCTTCGAGGGTCTCGACTCTGTTGCGGACCTGCCATCTCCAATCATTCCATTCAGCATCGGTAACGTTGGGGAAAAGTTCTTTTCTTCTACTTGCCATATTGGTTGTTTATTTAATCCTAAAAATGAGGGTGCAAAAGTACAAAAATATTTGTTTCGAATCCGCAGAAATGCAAATTTATGCACGGTGTAGAGACGCAAAATTTTGCGTCTCTACTTCATGCCGCGGGCGGCTTTGATTTTGTCGTAGGCTTGATTTACTTTCGCGAAGGTCTCCTCGGCCTTTTTGCGCATGTCCTCGCCGAGATGGCTCACGCGGTCGGGATGGTACTTCAATGCAGCCGCTCGATAGGCCTTTTTGACCTCTTCGTCGGAAGCGTCAGGCGAGACTTCGAGGATCTTGTAGCAGTCGTCCAAGCTCGGACCGGAACTGACGCTTTGTCGGCTGCTCGACTGGTCGTAATAACCACCGCCGTAACCGCCTGAGTATCCGCCACCATACCCTCCGCCGTATCCGCCCCCACTGCCGAACGGGTCGCTGCCGCTGAAACTGACGTACATCATCTTGATGGCCTCGTAAGTAAGACTGTCAACGCCGCACCAGCCGGCAATCTGCTTGATGGCGCTGAGCTCGTTCTGGTGCACATTCCCGTCGGCGGTGGCGAAGCCGAAAAGACACTGTAGGGTGGCAATTTTCTCGTGAATAGTGGCGTATTGGCTGATCTTCGAAGAGGCCTCCTGGCAATCCGCCGTGATGTTTTCGCTATTAAGAATGTCCCGAAATTTGAGCATCAGTTGCGATATGTCGCTGTGCGGGAAGGTCTTCTGGAAATATTGCTTGCAGTAGTCGAACTCCGACTGCAAAAGTCGGTTGTTGTCAGCCTTGGCCACGAAGGCGATGAGCGTGAGCATCTGTCCCTCGAACTGCGCGGGGTCGTTGTAGTACTGTTGCCGACCCTGATTGAAGGCCTGCTGCGCTTTTTTGGCCCTGTGGCTGTTGCGGATACTGTCGAAGATGGATCCGATGAGGAAGCCACCGAATGCGCCGCCCAGCCCGCCGATAGCGAGTCCGATGATGCTGAAGATAATGGCGAAGATCATATTACCAAATGTGTGCGTCGGTGTCAAACCAGGTGCCTTGCAAGCGCATCGTTTGCTCGATGATGTCGCGGACGGCACCGTCGCCGCCGTTGCGGATGGAGATGTAGTCAGCTAATTCTTGGATTTCGATGGAAGCGTTTGCCGGACAGCATTTTACGCCGGCGAGCTTCATCATCGGGTAGTCGGGAATGTCGTCGCCCATGACGAGCACCTCTTCGGGTTTCAGACCGTGCTTCTCCAAATACTGGTTGAAGACCTCGATCTTGTTGCTCACCTTGAGGTACATCTCCATGCCATGGAATTCCTTGAATCTCATGCGCATAGACTCGGCATAACCACCGGAGATGACGGCGATTTTGTAGCCTTTCTTGAGGGCGTAGTGCAGTGCGTAGCCGTCCTTGACGTTGGTGGCGCGCACCTGCTCGCCGTCGGCCATCACATAGACCATCCCGTTGGACAGCACCCCGTCGAAGTCGAAGACGAAGGCGCGGATTTGATGGAGCTTCTCTTTGTAGTTTTTCATTGTTTCTTTTGTTGTCCCAGGGCTCGCTGCGCTCGCCCTGGGTTGACACGTGTCGGGCTTGCAGCCCTCTTGGAATAATTCTTAATTCTTAATTTTGAATTCTTAATTGATATGCGCGACGAGCATCTCCTCTTTGAGGTCGTCGTAGTCGAGTTGGACGGAGTCGCCGGAGGTGAGGGTCATATTGAGGATCTCCTCGGCGAGGACATCCTCGACATACTTCTGGATAGTGCGCTTGAGTGGGCGGGCACCATAGTTGGCGTCCCAGCCGTTCTCCACGAGGAAGTTCTTCGCTTTTTCGGTGATGCTGATCTCCACATTGAGGTCTTTGACGCGGTGCAACACTTTCTTCAGCTCAATGTCGATGATCTTGCCAATGTCCTCTTTGTCAAGACTGTTGAAATAGATGACATCATCGACGCGGTTGAGGAATTCCGGCGCGAAAGTCGTTTTGAGGGCCTTTTCAAGGATGCCCTGCGCCACCTTCTGCTCTGCCGCCTTCGTGGCCTCGGTGCTGAAGCCCATGCCGGTGCCGAAGTCCTTCAACTCGCGCGTGCCCACGTTGGAGGTCATGATGATGATGGTATTCTTGAAATCTACCTTGCGACCCATACCGTCAGTAAGCTGGCCTTCGTCAAACACCTGTAACAGAACGTTATAGACATCGTGGTGGGCTTTCTCGATCTCGTCTAACAGCACGATAGAATAGGGTTTGCGGCGCACCTTCTCGGTGAGCTGACCGCCCTCTTCGTAACCGACATATCCCGGAGGCGCACCGATAAGTCTTGAAACCGTATGCTTCTCCATGTATTCGCTCATGTCGATACGGATGATAGCATCTTGGGAATCAAAGAGATACTCGGCCAAGACTTTCGCCAAGTAGGTCTTGCCCACACCCGTCGGGCCGAGGAAGATGAAGGTGCCGATGGGCTTGTTGGGATCTTTCAGGCCGGCGCGGTTGCGGCGGATAGCCTTGGCAATCTTCACCACCGGCTCATCCTGTCCGATGACTACCCCTTGCAGCTCGGCAGCCATGCGCATCAGACGCTCACCTTCGTTCTTGGCAATGCGCTGCACCGGCACACCTGTCATCATGGCAATTACTTCAGCTACAGTATCTTCCGTGACATCCGGACGATTCTCGTTCACACTGTTCTCCCATGTTTTCTGAATCATCTGACGTTCCTCTTCCAGCATTTTGATTTGGTCGCGGTACTTGGCAGCTTCGTTGTACTGCTGGTTGCGGATGGCCTCCACTTTCAGCTTTTCCTGCTCCTCAATGGCTGCCTCCACGGCAATGAGTTCCTCTGGCACATGGATGTTCTGGATGTGCAAACGCGCTCCAGCCTCATCCATCACGTCAATGGCCTTGTCAGGCAAACAACGATCTGATATATAACGATTTGACATCGCCACGCAAGCCTTGATGGCCTCGTCGTTGTACTTCACGGCGTGGTGGTCTTCGTATTTGTCTTTGATGTTGTTGAGGATGTCGAGCGTCTCTTCCGGAGTTGCCGGTTCGAGGATGATCTTCTGGAAACGGCGTTCCAAGGCCCCGTCCTTTTCGATATGCTCGCGGTATTCGTCAAGAGTAGTGGCTCCGATGCATTGCAACTCGCCGCGGGCGAGGGCGGGTTTGAAGAGATTGGAGGCGTCCATGCTGCCAGGAGCGTTGCCGGCGCCCACCATCGTATGCAACTCGTCAATGAAGAGGATGACATCGGTGTTTTTCTCCAGCTCTTCGAGAATGGTTTTCACTCGCTCCTCGAACTGCCCGCGGTATTTCGTACCCGCCACCAGTCCGGCCATGTCCAAGCTGACAATGCGCTTGTGCAGGAGCGTGCGCGACACGTGGCCGGAGGAAATCTGCAGCGCAAGTCCTTCAGCGAGAGCAGATTTTCCGACACCGGGTTCGCCGATCAGCACGGGATTGTTCTTCTTTCTGCGGCAGAGGATCTGGGCGATGCGCTCCAACTCTTTCTGACGTCCCACCACAGGGTCAATCTTGCCTTCAGCAGCCATCTTGGTCAAATCCTTGCCAAAACTGTCGAGCATGGGGGTGGCAGATTTGCTGTCCTTGGTCTTGGAGGTGGTGCGACGGTCGTTGTCGTCATCGTCGTCGCGGAACTGTCCGGCGGTGGCGACGGACTCGGAGAGGTGCAACTCGCGGCGCAGCTCGTCCTCGAATGTCTCAAACGTGAGACCGGCCTGCCCCAACAGCATCTTGATGGTGTTCTGACTGTCGAGTTGTGCGGGCTTCAGAATCGCCAAAACCAAATGGTATGACTCCACCGATTCGCTTCTGTATTGTTTTGAAAACAAGAAAGAAAGATGCAGACGTCCTTGAGCTTGCACACTCATGGGGATCTTCTCGGCAGGAGCGTCTGCATGGCTGTCCGCCATTTCCAACATCTGCTCCAAACGAGTCCTGAGCCCTGCCAAATCTATCTGAAAAATATTGAAAATCTTCTTCGTGACACTCTCCCCCTGATAACGGAGGAGGCAAACCATAAGATGCTCTAATCCAATCTGTTGAGAATTATAAGTCTTGGCCAGCTCATGTGCTTCGGCCAAGATGAAGTTCATTTCTTCCGAATATTTAATATCCATAAAAACGGGTGTTTAAAAATTGGGGCAAATATACAAAAATAATGCCACAAAAAAAAACGGCTGCCGAAGGATAACGAACAACCGTTTGGGGATTTCTTTCTCGCGGATTATGGTTATTTGACGGGCTATCTGTCGGCAACGAGTGGTCTGAAGACACGAACGCAATACTCTTGCTCGCCATCGTCATGGTTCACGACGATGCGTGCCGTGAACCCGTTTTCAGCTGTTGGCTGGACAACACGCACGCTGGCGTTCGGGGACTGCGCCTCGGCCGTGAAGACGGGTATCGGAGCGTTGTTGTCACAATAATACGAGTACTCGGTCCTGTCCGGGTCGAAACCGGGCAAATGTTCCCCGTCGACATTCAAGCAGGCAAGCCTTTTGTTGTAAACCATCTCAATATCATCGACAATCAGCTTGTCCCCTTTGTTCCCGCTCTTGATGACCTTGTTGGTGCAAAATGATGCCAACAGGTAGGAAGGCGTGCGCGAAGAGGTTTTCACCACGCGGTTCTGCTCGTCATAATAGGTGAACTTGAACTTGTACTGATGCCATTTGTGATCGCCGGGGTTACGCAATTCACAGAATGCATTGCCTATTTTTCCCTTTTGCGGCGTGGAACTGGTATGGGTGGCAATGTCACGATATGCCACGTCACCATGCAGGTGGAACTTCGCCATAGCCACCACAGAGGACTTCTTCATCTCGAACTTGCACCAAAAATAGACCGAGTCAGGACGGCCTGTGAATTTCATGTAGGCATTATTCCCTGAATCATTGTCCTTGTCCGTGTAATTGTAGTTTTCCACGCTTTGCCCGTCCGGGGAGGCGAACAGCGTCTGTCCGGTGGTGATGACCCCGTTGACGATGTTCCCGGCGATGGAGGTGGTGAAGATTTCGCACCCATAACCGGTGTGCCCGCGTACACGATCGCTGTGGTGTTTGAGCATCTGTGGGCACCCCCAAGAATAGGCGCCTTGAAGCCGACAATCCCCGTCCCCGAACGAATGCCAATGTTTGGGCAATGCCACTCCCTTGCCGATGGGGGTCCACTGCTCGAAATCGCGGTTCGGCATCTGCGTCTGCGCCCCGAGTCCATAACTCAAAACACATATTATTGATACTATCAAGCACCTACTATTCATCGTTTTAGATTTTCTAAACAAGGCGTGCACAAAGAACAGCCATACTTTACACATAACGACAGGTCTCGGAAAATATTGTTTTGCTAAAAAAAATCGGCAGACCCACGAGCACCAGGCAAACACCCCTACCCTACCGGTTCCGCAACACCAGATAGATAAAGTATGGGGCACCGGCCAATGCGGTGATGCTGCCCACAGGAAGCTCAGCCGGAGCGGCAATGGTACGGGCCAGCGTATCGGCGACCAGCAGGAAAAACGCACCGAAAAAGAGGGAGTAGGTAAAGAGCCTGCGGTTGTTGCTCCCCACGATCAAGCGCGCCATCTGCGGCATAATCAATCCAATGAAACCAATGGATCCGCAGAAAGAAACCACCACGGAAATCAACAAGGAAGAGGTGATGAGCACTATATAGGTCGTGCGTTGTGTGTTGATGCCGAGCGTCCGCGCCGTCTCGTCTCCTACCTGCATGATATTCAGATATTTGGAGTAATAGAACAGGACAGCCACGCACGCTGCCATCACGGGTATCAGCCAGACGATCTCGATCCAGGAGACATGCGTGAGGCTGCCCATGGTCCAGAAGTAGATTTTGTGCATCTCCTTCTGGTTCATCACAACCAGCAGGGTAATCAGGGCGGAGATGAGGAAATTCAGGGCTATACCTATGAGTAGCAGGGTATTCGTATTGTGTTTTCCCTTGATACGAGCGATACCGAGGATGACAAGCAGGGTGAGCAAGGCCGTGACCAAAGCTGGGAAAGTGATGCCGAAAAGC
>Ga0265299_10004597_pt1 | contig 13003 bp, 6 predicted proteins | sample AusTroGonzalo_MG_4_FD_193485 | JGI IMG/M metagenome (GOLD analysis project Ga0265299, IMG submission 193485) | Bovine rumen microbial communities from tropical cattle in Woodstock, Queensland, Australia - Gonzalo_02 | ecosystem: Host-associated > Mammals > Digestive system > Stomach > Rumen ...
CCTCTCAGTGTTGAACGTCGACGCGCGGCGGATTATGCCGTGGACTTCATAGCCCTTGTCGAGCAGCAGTTCCGTGAGATAGCTGCCGTCCTGCCCCGTAATGCCAGTAATGAGTGCTTTCTTCATTGGTCCTCTTTCTTTGGAATGCATATTATACCAAATCCCAAGACCCCAAGGCCTGCCCCTCGGCACTCGCTCCGCTCGGCTCGGTCGCTTCCCCAAGGGTCGCGCCCACCCGCAAGGGGCGGATACGACCCCTAACTACTGACCCCTGACCCCTGACTCCTAACCCCTAACCCCTGCCTACTTCGCCAGTTCGTACATCATCGTCGGAGCGTCCTTGCCCTCGCCCGCCGCGACGCTGACCGTGAAGGCATACGCGCCGTTGGCGTATTTGGCAGGGACTTTCCTCAGGCGCGTGCCGTCAGAGGCGAGCGCGTAGAGCGAAAGCCCCGCGTTCGCGTTCTTGAGCGAAACCTTCGCGGAACCCGTCTTCGCGAGATACGGAAGCTTGCCCCACGCCTTTGTGTCGGTCCGCTTGTCGTTCGTAAAGGACATGTCGGTGTTCACGACGTCGGTGATGTGCAGGACCAGGACGCGGCGCGACTTCGCAAGTTCGGCGCCGTCCATCGCCGAAGCCGAGACGCTGCAGAACGTTGTCGCGCCCGAAACGGCGAGCGGCCCTGCCGAGAGGTCGTGCTTGTCGATCGAGCAGACCGCGGCAGTGCGCGGCGAATTGACCGAGAGGTCGCCAGCCTTCGTGCTGATGCGGATCTCCTTCGTGTCCGAGACAGTCTCGCCCGAGAACTTCGGAATGGCGTTCTTAGTCGCGGCCGTCCAGGTTTTCGTACAGGCAAGCTTCGGGCTTTCTCCGTTGTCGGCCGTGTAGGAGCCGATGCGGGAGGTATAGCCGAGCTGCGTGAACGGATGCGGGAAGAGTCCGTTCGCCCACATGTCGCCAAGACCGCGGCCAAACGCCTCGCCCTTCGTGACGCCGTAGCCGTATGTCTCCTTGGCGGGCGCAACGTCGCCGCGGCCGAACATCAGCACGACCTGGCGCTCCGTGAGCTGCCCGATGGGGTCGCGGCAGATGTCGAAGCCCCTCACTGCGTAGTTGCCAAACATTCCATCGCGCGAATGGCTCCAGGCGAAGCGGTAGAGAGCGTCCCAGTCCTGGAGCGAGGCGTATGCGCCCATCATAAGGCCGCCGTCGCCGCGGAACTTGTTCGGCGGGCAGTAGTTGTACTCCGTTATCGTGAAGGGCTTCCCGAGGATGCGCGTAGGCGCCTTCATCATCGGCTCGTTGTACGTCGGGTTGCCGCTCTTGATGTCAGACGACTGGTTGACGTGGAACGGTAGCTTCTGGTAACTTGGCTGCGGGTGGTCGCCGTAGCCGTGGTTGTCGACCACCTCAAGCGTCTCGCGCTCGTAGGCCTGCGCCGTGTTGTCCCACCAGTTGCCGCCCGAGATGAGAGCACGGACGCCGGCGTCCTTCAGACGCTTGGCCATGCGGACGTTCGCCTCGGCCTTGACCTTGTAGAGGAACTCCGCAAACTCCTTCTTCTTGCCGATGTCCTTGGCGGGGTACTCGGGATAGCCCTTCCCCTTCGCCCACTCGTTGTACTTCTTGACGTACATGTCGGCAGCGCCCCACCAGACCGTCGCTATCGAGTCTTCGTTCATCAGCGTGACGAAGAGCACCGCGGGGTCGTCCTTCCACTTGATGCCGGTGTAAGGGTTGACGTGGTCGAATATCTCCATCGCACGGCGGAACCACTGGTCCTCGGCCGGCTTGTGGATCGGTACGATGGCCTTGACCGTGTTGGAGTTGAGCGGCTTGTCGAAGCCCTCGCAGCTGCCGAGGCCGCCCATCGCGTAGAGGTCGAACGTCGCGTAGATGCCTGCCTTCTTGCACTCTGCGAGCAAGTAGTCAAGCTGGTCGAGGCGCGCGGGGGATATCTCGGGATAGGTCTTGCGGTTCCAGAGGTTGTTCCACTCGTCCTTCGTTATCGTCACATCGATGTGGTGGAAGCGCACCGTGTTCCAGCCGCGGCGGACGAAATCCTCGACAACCCGCTTGCACTGCTCCTTCGAGAGGAAGTTGGCGTCGAAGCAGAGATTGCCGCCGACGAAGCGGACGGGCTTGTTGGGGCGTTTGTCGAACACGAAGTGTCCGTCCTTCGTCACCTTGGCGAAACCGTACTTGCCGGCCGGGGCGTCGGCAGAAACCATGTCGGAGAAGTCGAGAATCGAACCCTTCTTGATGTCGTTCTGGAACGGGAATACACACCAGTCGTCGTTCGCCGCCATCTTCGCGGGCGGCGGCGGAATGTCAAGCTTCACCTTGCCGGCGGACTTCTTCATCGAGTCGGCAAACGCGCCGTAGAACTCGAACTCGATCGTCGAGCTCGTCGCCTGCTTGGCGTCCGGGAAGTCGACGCGCAGCTCGAAGCGATCCAGCTTGTCCTTGCGGCCGTCCCACAGGACGGGATTGCCTTTCGAGACGGAGAGTCCGAGCGTTTTGACCCCTCCTTTCGACACGACCTTTATCGCGCCCTTGTCGCCGACACCTATCCATTCCTGGCCGTACTCTGCGGGAATCTGCTTGCCCGAGATGGTGCCGCCTGCGAAGTCGGAAATCGGCAGAGGGAAGCGAACGTAGGCGCGCTCAAGCGCCATCGGCTTGCCGTCAAGCGAAGCGATCTTCCAGCGCGTACGTGCCTTTGCCTCGCCAGGCTTCGAGACGTCGTAGAACTCCTCGCGAATCGAAAGCCCGCGTGACCCGGCCCATATCTTCGCGGTGAAGAGAAGACCCCTTCCGAGCGCAGGATCGTCTATCGGCTCCTTCTTGTGCTCCTTCGCGGCGTAGTCCTGTGCGGTGTACGCCCAGTTGGGGCCGAACGCAATGAAGTTGGCGAATCCCCACTCCACCTTCGAGCTGTCGCGGACAACGCCCTGCACTTGCGGGAGTCCGCGGCCCTCAACGACGATGTTCGCGGGAGTGTCCGCAAACGCGATCTGCGCTGCCGCAACCGCGGCGAACGAAAGTGCTGCAATACGAATCTTCATGTGTCTTCTCCTTTTCAACTGACGCCTGTACTGCCTACTCAAACGACAGGGCTCACAGTTTTCGCTGTAATTTTACCAAACGGCATGCCTGAAAGGAATATACAATGGTATAGGACTGAAAAAGACACCCTCAGGCGGAGAGGTGGCTGCGACACCACGCTCTGCCACGGAAACGAAGCGCGAGAATCGTGGCGAGCACGGCGAAAAACGCGGGCATTGTCCACCAAAGCGCTATGAGCGACTTGTGGCACATGGCGATGGCAATCACCGCCGGCATCCATAGGCAGATGTCGCAACCGAGCTTCGCGCACATGACGAACTTCACATCGCCGACGCCGCGCAATGCCCCCTCGAACACCAACCCCACGCCCTCTCCAATCTCGCGCAAGAGCATTATGAAGAACAGCATACGAACGGAAGCGCTCCATGCATCAATTGAAAACGCCGCGTCCGTAGGATAGAAAAGCGACGCTATGGGACCAGCAAACGGAAGAAGCACGGAATATACCGCAGTCAATATCACGATGCAAAGAAAGAGCCCCGTGCGGACTGTGCGCCTGACGGCCGCAGCATCGTCCGCTCCGTGGTTGCGACCACTCACGATGCTCATGCCGTCTGAAACGGCGCACATCGTGCAGTAGAATACGTTGTTGACGGCAAACACCACGTTCGCAGACCCCGCGCCAAGCGCATCATATCGCCCGAGGACGAGCGTAAATACAGTAAACGCGACGCAGGCGGCAAACGAAGTCACCCCGTTGAAAGAGCCAGTGCAAAGAATCTTGCCCATCAACGGAAGATCTGCCTTAAGCGCACCATCGCGCCAATGTGCGCGAACGAGCGCATCGCGGCAGACAGCCGCGCCTTGAAGCACCGTCACCGACGCGAGTGAAATGACGCCAGCGATCGCGGCGCCCGCGTTGCCCATCGCAGGGATCGGACCCCAGCCGCTGATAAACACTGGGTTCACGGCGATATTTACGAGAACGCCAACTATTCCGCAGGCCGAAACCCAGCCCGTGCGTCCTTGCCCGGTGAGGAGCCCGCCAAGGACACCATTCAGTATCATGAAAAAGCCGCCTGGAACATAGATTGCGATGTACGCCTTCTCGCCAGCCGCGACATCAGGAGCGTGCGCGGCAAAATCGACAAGCGCGAACGCGGCAAACACGAGCGCCACCAGAACCGGAATCGAGAAGATGGAAAGCCACACTCCCTGTGCAAACGCACGCACCGCATCGCGCCCCTTTCCCGCGCCGTGCAGCTGCGCGACATAGACCGACGTGTAGCCGACAGTCGCGGAGATGAGGCAGACGAACATGACGGAGACCATTGTAGCCGAAAGCGACGCCTGAAGCGGGGCACAGCCACGCTGGGAAAGGAGAAAGCGGTCCCAAATGCTGTTCGCCGCGTAGACAAGCTGCATAAGGGCAAGCGGCAGAACGACCTTAAGCGTCTCCTCGAAGCCGCCTCTCACCTTGATCTCGCATTTGCCGAACATGGCGATATTATATCATTTACTGAACGGCGGAAAGGACAAGGCAGTCGATGTCGGGAAGCATCTCTTCGCCGAAGACCTTGACTTCGTTGTCGCCCTTCTTGAAGTCCACCGTTGCGGAAAGCCCCTTGAGCGGAACGCTCTTGCCGTTTACGGAAAGGCGGACCCCTTCCGAGCCCTCTCCGACGACGCGCAGCGCGAGGTCGCACTTCCCGCCCTTCGCGCTCCAAACGCGCTTCCATACAAGCGGCCCGCCCTTTCCGCCGACCTGCGCCGCGACAACGCCGCCCGAAGCGTTCGGAACCTGCTTGTAGTAGGCCGTTCCCGCGGCAACGGGGTCCGTGAGTTCCTGGTAAGTTTCCATCCACGCAGTCTCGGCTTCGTATACGCGGCGCTCAAGGCGCTTCTCTGCGGCGAGACGGTAGATGCGCGTGGCGTGCCCGGGAACGACGGCCTTGAGCGTCCCCTCTACTGGCGCGAGGTCCTTCATCTCGAAGAGGTCTCGCACGGCGACCTTGCCGGCAAGCTCGATGTCCTTGAGGTCGATGCTCATCTCCCGGTTCGCGTTCTCGGTGTTGAGAAACGCGACAGCGCGAGTCGTGCCCTGATACGTCTCGATGTCCTTCACGAGTACATATGTCTCGCCGTCGCGCTTGGCGACGTACGCCTGGAGGCAGAGCGGATCCTGGTCGAGCGCGATGAGCTCGCGGTTCTTGAGAAGGTCCATCGCGTAGCGCTTCCCCTTTGAGTAGCGCAGCTGCTGGAGGTCGCATCCGATGAGAAGAGGCGAAGCCATCATGCACCAGATGCCGAAGTGCGTCTTGTCCTCCTCTTTGGTAAGTCCGCGCCCGACCTCGAGCATGTCCATGTCGTTGAACGCACCGGGGCCGGCATAGGCCGACAGGTAGAGCGCCTGGTGGATGATGTCGTTGACGCTCGACCACCTGGGGGCGATGTCGTGGCTCATGCGCCATGAACTGCCAATCTCTCCAACCCACGTGCCGGGGTAGTCCCAGCGGCAGATGTTGATCCTGACACCTGGCTTCACGGCGTCAAACGCCTTGCGGATGATGGTGTAGCGCTCCTTCGCGTCCATGTCGACTCTGGCCGTGTTGCCGCGCTTCGTGCCGCCGCAGAAGTCGATCTTGATGAAATCGAATCCGAGCTCGCCGAAGAAGTACTCGGCGTCCTGGCGCTCGTGGTTCCAGAGCCCCACGCCGATTCCCATCTTGTCGTTGTCGAAGATGCTGCCGCAGGTGTTCTCGCCGCCGTCGGAGTAGATGCCGGCCTTGAGCCCGAGCGAATGGATGTGGTCGACGACGGGCTTGAGTCCGTTGGGGAAGCGCTTCGGGTGCGTCTTGAGCCGTCCGTTCTCGTCGCGTCCGCCGAAATAGCCGTCGTCGATGTTGATGTATACGTACCCGCACTTGTCGAGCTCCAGCTCCTTGACAAGGTCGGCGTGGTGCTTGATCGTCCCCTCGCTGATGTTGACGCGGAATGCGTTCCACGAACTCCAGCCCATGGTCGGGGTCTCCACGTCCGCCGCTCCGGACTCGACGGCAAGGAAAAGCACGATGGCCGAGAGTATGTATTTCATGTTCGTTTCCCTTACTTCACTTCACCGACGAAGACGCGTTCTGCGACTTGGACTCGCCGCCAGTCGGCTTGAAGTTGCCGAGAACGGCCACTTGGTTCTCGCCCGGCGGAATAAAGCCGTGCTCCGAGCCCTGCACCCAGCTGATGGATTTCTTGCCGGGAACGGCGTTATAGTACAGCGCAAGGCCAGACGGCGGGCAAGTGTAGTCGCCGAGTCCGGCGCGTGTGATTTCGACAGGGCACTTCGCGCGGCGAATGTGGTTCACGGCGTCGTAGTAGTCGAGCCCCTTCCCGTAGGGGATGTGCCAAGGCCCGCGCAGGCGTCCGCTCTTCCCCTCGGGCATGCCGAGATCGCAGCCCCACGTGATCGACGGGCGCGCGAGCGTGACGCCAAGACCAAGTCCCGCGGCCCAGCTCGTCTGGAGTCCGCCCTGGCTGCCGCCTTCGGCGATGAGCGACTTCCCGTTCCATTCGGGAAGCGACTTCACGTACTCGATCGCGCGCATCACGCGAAGCGCCATACCGTTGAAGTAGCACGTGTCAGGATCGGCGTTCTCCTTCGCGTTGAAAACATATCCCTTGCCAGAGGTGTTGATCGACTTGAAGAATCCGTCGTAGTAGCCATGGTGATGTCCGAGCTCGTAGCCGTGCGCGTTGATCTCGAGGAATATCTCGCGGTTCGCGACGCAGGGACCCGCCGCCCAGTCGGGACGCGCCTGCAGGTAGGCTCCGTAGCCCTGAAACGCGACGCGCGCGCCGCAACTCTTCTTCGCGGCACCCTCGGGGATGTAGAGGTAGCCGGTCGCAGGACGCGGCCCCGCGCACGCGATGGAGACCGCGTAGACCTTGCAGCCGCCGACAGTCGCGACTTCCTTGCGCTCGGCTGAAAGCGGCACCTCGGCGAGGCGCGCCTTCTGCTTCTTCCAGTAGGCGTCGAAGTCCTTCGGCTCCGGGTTCTCCATCGCAATCTGATCGACGGCAACGCCCGCGCCGCCGTCAAAGAACACGGACTTCTCCTTGTACCAGCTTTCGCAGCCAGGCGCGGGCTTCGAGCGCTGCACCCACCATCCACCACCGCCGACGACACGGGCCTCGAGACGGACGAAGCCTGCGCGGTCCATCTTCGTCGTGACGACGCATGTCTCGCCGACCTTGAGAGGAGTCTCGCCCTCCTTCACAAGGCCGTCATCGCCCGTCCGTTTCCAGCGGACACGGTAGCGGTTGTCCTTCGGCACTTCGGCAAGATTCTCGGTCCTGAGCGTAAAGACGATTGGCTCGCCGATCTTGTACCCGACGGGGTTCGCCTTGTCGGTCGACCCCTTGAGGTTGACGATGTCGAACGGATTTTGTCCCGCAATGAGCGCGAGCGGAAGCGTAATGAGCGCGGCGGAAAGTAGACTGGCGATTTTCATGGTTGAAATTATATATCAAATTCGAACACTGTGATGTCAAATTCGTCCACTAATTATTATGTATTTGAGAAAGACTAGTACAAGAACCCGAAGAGCCACAAGGGGATTCTGCATCCCCGCCCGACTTCGATGCCGTCCAATGCGAGATAGCTGTCCGGCAAGTCCTTGATCTGCTCGAACGTTTTTCTTTCCCCTCCTATTTCGAAAAGATGTCGTCCGTCGACAATGCTGTCACCGCGCGAAGGGAAGGTTGTCGTATTGCGAACCGAAAGCTGGTTGTTGAAAAACACTTCGCGGAGCGTTCCCTTGTCTGGATCGGGCGTAAGCGCGCACATCAAGTTTGTGTTGTCGCAAAAGAGCTTGCTCGGCGAACAAAGGCGCTTCAAGGCATCGGCGTCTTCCGCCAACATTCCGACTAATCCTGCCCGGCGGAGTGCATGCAAGACCTTGAGCCCCTGCTTGCGATCCATTTCAAGGCCCTGGCACAACTTGGAATTGTTCGGCGTCTGAGGGGTTGATTCTGCAAGTATCGTCAGCATCCTCCTCGCTTTGCGAATGGTTTCCGGCGTGACGTCCTCGACCTTGGGCAAATCGACATCCAGAACCTGGTTCACCACCTGAAGAAGTTTTCGATGGAAATGCCGAAGGTCCTCGCGATAGAACGGATAGTAACCATGCTCAAGATACTGTTCGAACTTTGGCACGACTTTTACAGTTGAGACAACCGCCTCTGCAATGGACACATGATTTTTCAGGATGTCGCCCAGTTTCTGAACTGGGAATCTACCACACCCCTCAAACTCCAGAAATTCCCTGAAGGACATTCCGGCAAGTGAATATTCCACCTGGCGGCGCGAAAGATCCGCTTTCCCTTGCGCGAGGCGCAGAATCGAAGATCCCGTATAGGCAATCTTCAAGGTCTTGAAATTGTCATACAAGGTCTTGATCAGATTCTGCCAATCTGCGAGATAGTGTATTTCGTCGATGTAGATGCTTTCACCGCCGTGTCTTACATGATGCTGGGCTAGTTCGTATAACTCCTGAGCGTTCAGCCACACGTTGTCAACGGAAACATAGAGTGCTGAATCCGATTCATTTCGATTCTCTCTCAAATGCTGAAGAAGCATCGTCGTCTTTCCAACTCCGCGAGGGCCGTCAAGGGCGACCACCCTTGAATCCCAATCAATCTCATCAAAAAGATAGCGATGAAACGACGTTTCGGTCTCGCGAATGCGATCAGCGGACATGTCATAAATCATTTGAACGCTCTCTTCAGTCATGGCATTGCTCTCCAATGTGTAGTTTGCAAACCACGTAATTTCGCAATTATCGTGGTTTTAAAACAACGATATTGTATCATATCACGCACAAGGGCGCAAGAGCACATCTCAGGAGAAAAACGCGGCGGCGCTGGACAAAGGCCAACGCCGCCGCACCAACACAGGGAGATAATAAGGGGGACTCCCGGTGCGCAAATCGCCGTTATCTGACTATGATGATGGTGCCAGCATTGCCCTTCTTCTCCACCTTTACGCCGTAGGTGCCGTCGGGGAGCGCTACGTTGTAAGAAACCTTGTAACCTTGAATGCCCCTGCCGTTTGCACCGGCATTGGCGAAGGAGCCAGTCGTCTCCTTGCCTGTCTTGAGGACAATCCATGGGCCATTGCCGCTCTTGACACGTCCCGCTTCCTCCAGCACGAGGTCGCCCGCGAGCGTGACGTCGAGGAAGGTGCCCGCCGACTGCGTCTGGGACGCGTCGAGCCACGAGCACGTGCCGTCGGGGCGAAGCGTGACCTTGAGCTTGGCCCCGTCGCGGAACTCGAGCGCTCTCAGTTTCGGGAGATCGCCCTGCGGGGTCACGTACGGAATCGAGAAGCAACCGCGACGCCCGCCGTCGTAGTCGATGCAGCCCGGCTTGACGATACCGCCGTGGCCGACGACGACACGGCCCGCCAGCGAGTTCGTGCTGTAATATTCCTGGTCTTCGGCCGACGCCAAGTCGCCGAGCCAGAGACCGCAGTTCCACTTGTCCTGGTAGTTGATCGAGCCTACGCCGGACACCCCGCGGAAGAGGGACTTCCGGCCGTGATCGCCGCTGCGGCGGATTTGGCCGCCGCGCATTTCGACGACCGCGTTGGTTCCGCGCATGCTGTCTGAAATCGAATAGTTCTGATTCGGCGGGGCCGCGAAGGTTCCGACGAAGGTGGCGTAGGTGGCGTACCTGTTCCACCCCATCTGCTGGGCGTTGTGCGCAAGCATGACCGTCTCCGGGTCGCCGTTTCCGTCCACTGCGAAATCGACCTTGTTGCGGGCAACGTCGTTGTTCGTGCCGTCGCCGAGGGCGTCGGGGCGGCCGAGCTTGACGACGCCGTTCTGGATGAGTTTGTTGAACATGCCGCCGTCGCCTTCGCGGAAGACGCCGGAGCGGACGGTGACCGTGTGCCCGCCGAGGTCGATGTTCCCGCTCTGGAAGAGGAATGCGTTGACTGTGACGTCTTCCGTGAGCGTGAAGTCGTTGGTGATGCAGACGTTGTCGGTCTCCGTCGCGCCGGCGAGCGTCGTCAGCATCGTCGACTGCGGAATCTTCCGGACTTCGCCGTTCACGATCGTGCAGGCGCCCTTGCCATACAGGGTGTCGGTGTCGTTGAGCATGAAGTTCGGGCAGACGGGGATCTTCGACGTGGCGTCCGCGAGCGAGGCGTCGCCGCCGACGAGTTCGATGCCCGTGGCGTCGTCGAAAGCGACGAGCGGACGATCCCCGGTGTTGGCCGATTCGCGGATGCTGACGACCGGAACGCCGGAGCCGGAGACCGCCTCGAAGGAGGCGAACCGGATGCCATACGACGTGTACTGGCTGAAGCTGATGCGGTTCGGCCCGCCGACGAGCTTCAGCTTGCCGTATGTCCGCTGCGAACTGGACGAATTGCCGCCGTAAAAGGTGCCGCCGTTCACGAGGACAATGTCCGTGGCCGCGCTCGACGCCGCCTCCGCCCAGCCCATGTTTTCGATCACGAGCTGCTTGAGTCCTGCGAGGTCGGAGATCTGACTCTCGAACTTGACCGAATCGAGGACGAGGGTGCCGCCGCCGGTCCCGGACATTGTGACGGAACCCGTGAGCTTGCGGGTGGTCATCGTCTTGTCGGAGCGGAACGCGTGCGTGCCGACGGAGGAGACCGTCAGGCTCGCGACCGTGACGTTGGCCGCAAGCGTGACGTCGCTATCCGCGTCGCCGAATTCGACCGAGGAGGCCGCGCTCGGGACGCCCGCCGCGCCCGAGTCGGACGTGGTCCACATCGCGGCGTCGGTCCAGGCGCCGGTGCCACCCTTCCAGGTGTAGGTGGACGTGTCGGAAAGCGCCTGGGAGGTTGCCGCCGTCTCGCGGACCCATACGATGTCGTTGTAGGTCGTCGTCGCACGGATTGCGACGACATACGTGCCGACGGGCATCGTGACGGGATCGAACACGACCTGGTCGTTCGCGGGCCGCTGCGACAGGTTCACGGTCTGGACGACCGCGAGGTTGTCCGCCGACGTTCCGACGAGAAGTTCGACAACCGTTGTGCCGAGGCCCCACTCGGAGATCGCGCCGGTCACGGTCATCTGGCAGTTATTTGTCGCTATGACCATAGTGTCGGAAAAGCGCGTCGAGGCCTCGACGACGAAGGAGTTGGTCGCCGACCACGCCGTTTCGGACGTCGGGGCGTTGTTGACGGCTTTGTAGGCGTAGTAGTAGGTCGCGCCGGCCGTGAGATTGGGGAGCGTATTGGAGAGGTCGGCCTTGTCCGTGAGGTTCGTCGGGCCGACGGCGGTGCCGGCCTCGACGTTCGCGGACGTGCCGTAGTAGAGCGTGACGTCGGCGGACGTGGCGCCGGTGCCGAGGTTGGAAAGGCGACCCGTGATCGTCGCCGTCGTGCCGGAGAGCGTCGCGCCGTACGCGCGGATCTTGAGCGCCGAGACGCCGCTCGGAGCCGCGACGGCGCCCAGCGTGAGGAACGAGGCGGACGCCATCGTGTCGTAGCAGGCCTTGACCCAGTCGGCGGACTCGGCGTCGCGGTGGATGCGGATTTCGTCGAGCGAGCCGTTCCACCGGTTGGCGCTCTTGTTGAGCGAGCCTATGTAGAGCTTTTCCGTCGGCTTCACGACCTGGTTGAGGGACTGGGCCGTTGCAAGAACGCCATTGGTGTAGAGCTGCGTATTCCCGCCCGCGTTGTAAACCACCGTCAGATAGACGTTGCCCGAACCAGGACCGACGCCGCTCGCCGTGTACTGGAACTGGCTCCTGTTGGACGAACCGACTGTGATTTGATCGACGCTGGCGTTCTGAATCGTCAGTTCCCATCCGGCCGGTTTCGCCCAGTCCGACATGCAGGAAAGCATGCGGTTGTAGTTGGCAGAGGATCCGTCAAACTTCGACCAGGTGGAGAGGGTGAGCGTGCCGCCCGTACCGAGTGTCGTCCAAGTGTCGGAGACCAGATAGCCGAGCGTCGAGTTGCTGGCCTTGAAGCACGTACCGACGCCAAAGGTCGTGGCGGTGTAGCCCGGCGGGGTGGAGGACGAGTCGGAGGATGAGGGCGTCAGCCCGTTGGCCGATTCTTTGCTCGAGCCAGAGAAGTGCCAGACGGCGTTGAAGTTCGCGCCGATCCAGACTTCCGATTCCGTGACGGCGGGGAGTTCCGAGACATCCTCCACGCCGTAGTACATCGTGAAGGTCGTCGCCGTTCCGGAAATCGACGGGACGCTCACCCAGACGAGCGACGTACCATCCGTCTTCCAGGTGTCGATCTCGTGCGGGATGAGGTCGCCGTTTGCGTCCGCGAAGCGCAGGTCGGAGCCGTCCGCCGCGCAGTCCGCGTAGTCGAAGCCGTCGGGCGAATTCGCCGCGAGCCGCACGAGCACGGGGAAGTTCGCAAGAGGCGTCGAACCAGCATAGCCCGAGATTGTGATATCACTCTTCTTTGCGAAGAGCGTCGTGTCGAGCTCCGTCGCGTTTGCGGCGAACGAAGCGAGGAAGAGCGCCGCGAGGGCGCAGAGCGAGGATTTCATGATTGTCTTCATGGCTGTATTCATGAGTGTTTTCATTTTGATACTCTCGGTTTAGTTTTTCCCTTCACCGCGCATTGTATCAAATTCCAGCATTTTCGCTTGCTATTTCATCCACAAATTATTGTCATTTTGCAGACAAATGGCGCAGCACTTGCGCCGCGTTTTATGCTCATTCCAACGGAGTGCCAACGGCGATTGGTGCGGACGAAGCGATGGCAACAACGAATCCAATAATGGCCTCTTTGTCGGGATCACTCTCACTACCCTGCGCGACGACATCAACGCGGAGTCGGCAAATCGTCTCGCGCTCGCGGTTGCGCGCTTCATAGACAAGGAAGCGCCCAGTCGCAGTCGTTGTCGGAACTGTCAGCACCTGATCTAGCCC
>Ga0265299_10004598_pt1 | contig 13003 bp, 6 predicted proteins | sample AusTroGonzalo_MG_4_FD_193485 | JGI IMG/M metagenome (GOLD analysis project Ga0265299, IMG submission 193485) | Bovine rumen microbial communities from tropical cattle in Woodstock, Queensland, Australia - Gonzalo_02 | ecosystem: Host-associated > Mammals > Digestive system > Stomach > Rumen ...
CCTGGGTGCTGGTCAGCGAGATTGGCGTCGACGGTAGCTACGTGGGCTCTCACCTGAGCGACTACGACGCAGAAACAGGCTATACCATCGCCTTCCCACAGGCTGGCGAGAACAACGGCAACGGTACGCCCTATGCAGGCATCTCCCTGCCTTTCAAGACTCCTTGGCGCACCATTATCGTCGGTGCTTCACTGAAGCCCATTGTCGAGGCAAGCAACATTTCGTTCCCACTGAATAATAAGTATGCTCCAACAACGGAATACAAGCCTGGCCGCTACACGTGGTCATGGCTCATCTGGCAGGACGAGTCCATCAACTACGACGACCAGGTGCAGTTCGTCGACCTCGCCGCCAAGATGGGCTTCGAGTACTGTCTGGTGGACAACTGGTGGGACCAGCGCATCGGCCGTGACAAGATTGAGGAACTGTCGAAGTATGCCCAGTCGAAGGGTGTGAGCCTGATGCTGTGGTACAACTCCAACGGCTACGAGAACGACGCGCCACAGACACCACGCGACTGCATGTCGACAGCCATTGCCCGCGACAAGGAGATGGCGTGGTTGCAGAAGATTGGCGTCAAGGGTATCAAGGTCGACTTCTTCGGCGGCGACAAGCAATGCACCATGCAGCTCTACGAGGACATCCTCTTCGATGCCAACCGCTACGGCCTGGGCGTCATCTTCCACGGCTGCACCGTGCCGCGTGGCTGGAGAACCATGTACCCCAACTTCATTGCTTCTGAGGCTGTGCTCGCTTCCGAGAACGTTTACTTCAGCGAGGGTCACGCCAAGAGCGAGGCCTTTGAGCTCTGCCTGCACCCCTTCATCCGCAACGCCATGGAGCCGATGGACTGGGGTGGCACCATTATGAATAAGTACCTGTCGCGCGACAACAAGAGTCGCCACCGCCGCTATACCACCGACATCTTCGAGATGGCAGCCGCTATCACCACAAAGACGTCTATCCAGTGTATCGCCATGCAGCCCAACAACCTTGAGGAACTGCCGCAGTTTGAGCTCGACTTCCTGCGCGAGGTGCCCACCATATGGCATGAGACACGATTCATCGATGGCTATCCCGGCAAGTATGTGCTGCTGGCTCGCCGAAATGGCAGCAACTGGTACGTGGCAGGCCTGAACGCCGAGTCGCAGCCCAAGACGCTCACCATCACCATGAAGGAGTGGGCAGGACAGACCGTCAGCTACTATGTGGACGACCCGAAGGCCGGACCGCAGCTGCGCCAGCTGAAGTTCGACAAGAAAGGACAGGCAAAAGTGACGATACAACCTAACGGTGGCGTCATCCTGAAATAAAAGAAAGAGGAGAATCCTTGCAGGGTTCTCCTCTTTTTCTTTGGTATTTCGCTCGTTTTTTTACCATCTCTGACCTTCGGTCGAAGGTAGGCTGCATCTCGGAAATTCAAAGAAAAACGTCTTTTTCTTTGGTATTTCGCTCGATTTGCACTACCTTTGCACCCGCAATTCAAGGGGTGCCCGCTGTTGCTGGCTGAGATGATACCCTCTAACCTGATTCGGACAATACCGACGTAGGGATGGATAGTAGATTGGATAACCCCCTTTACATTATTTATTAATTAAAGGTAAAAAGACAAATGAAAAAGATTGTTTTGCTGACATTAGCCGTGGGGCTGACTGTCAGTGCTGGTGCCCAGCAGAAGTGGCACTATGATTCCACGAAAGTAGAGAAACTCGGCGAGGTGGTCGTCAGCGGCGTACGCGTTCAGAAGAATGCACCTTTCGCCGTTGCGAACATCAAGAAAGGCGAACTGAAGCAGTTTGCCACGAAAGGTCAGGAGCTCCCCTTCCTCTTTGCCCGCACACCGGGTGTCATGGCATGGAGCGAGAACGGCGTGGGCACAGGAACGACCTATATGCGCATCCGTGGTGCCGGCGACTCACGTATCAACGTAACACTCGACGGTGTCTCACTGAACTCCCCCGAAGACCAGTGTGTGTTCTGGGCCAACATGAACAGCTACGCCTCGCTGCTGGGCAGTGTGCAGATACAGCGCGGCGTAGGCACATCGACCAATGGCGACGGTGCCTTCGGCGGTAGCATTGCCCTGAAGACGGCAGTGCCCTCATCGATGCCCTCGCTGGAGCTGACCACCAGCTACGGCAGCTTCAACACGCTGCATGCCGGTGCCAAGGCTTCAACAGGATTGCTGTGGAACCACCTCATCCTCGACGGTGCCTATAACCTGACAAATACCGATGGTTTCATCCACGGCACAGAAGGCAAGTCGGGTTCCTACTATGGTGGCGCCACCGTCCTCGTCAACAACAACCTTATTGTCAGCTACAAGAACATCGGCAATTTCGAGAAGACCGGTCAGGCCTGGAACGGCGTCACCGCTGGCAATAACGACCTGAGTATCATGGACGGCACCTACGGCTCGAAGACCGGCATTAAGACCTATGCCGACATGTGGGATCGCGGACTGGGTAAGTTCAACTCCCTTTACGAAGCTATGAACATTGCCGACGACGGCACCATCACCACTGAGCGCTATAAGATGGCCGACGGCTCACTGTGGCCGAAGACCACCGACAACTTCTGGCAGAACCACAACCTGCTGTCGCTGGCTTGGACAGCCAACGAGCACTGGTCGACAACAGCCACCATCCACTACACCTACGGCTACGGCTACTACGAGGAGTTCCGTCCGCAGAACAAGCTCTCGAAGTTCGGCCTCGTGGCTGCCGACGCTTCCGGCAAGAACATCAAGAAGACTGACTTCGTGCGCCGTAAGGGACTGACGCAGAATACCTACGGCCTTGTCTGGAACACCAGTTACAAGGACGAGCGTTGGGATGTCATCGGCGGTCTGGCCATTCAGGAGTTCGACGGCAACCACTTCGGCTACGTCACCTACACTGCCAACGACGACGTGAAGAAAAAGTACCTGAGCAATGGTCGCCATAAGTACTACGACAGCGATGCCGTGAAGCTCGACGACAGCTATTTCCTGAAGGCAGCCTACGCCCTGACCGCTCAGTGGAACATATTCGGCGACCTGCAGTATCGTCATGTCGACTTCCACACCGGCGGCATCAATGATAAGTTCTACGACGATGCCTCGGGTTACTACAACCAGCCTCTGAAAATCAACAAGAAGTACGACTTCTTCAACCCCAAGGCCGGTCTCAGCTGGACCAGCGGCGCTCACCATGCCTACGCCTCGGTAGCCTTGAGCCACCGCGAACCCGAGCGCAACAACTTCACCGACAACGGCAAGTACCCTGCCCCCAATGCCGAGCAGCTGCTCGACTATGAGCTGGGCTATACCTTCAGCAGTCCACTCTTCAGCGCAGGCGCGAACCTATATTATATGGACTACACCGACCAGTTCGTACAGACCGGTGAGGTCAGCGACATTGGTGAGAACCTGACCACCAACATCAAGGACTCCTACCGCATGGGTATTGAGCTGCAGGCTGCCATCCGCCCCACATCGTGGCTCACCATCGAGGGCAATGCTGCCCTGAGCCAGAACAAGCTGAAGGACTTCGACGAGGTTGTCGAGGATTGGGACAACGGCACCACAACCATTCACTACGACGATGCCACGCTGGCCTTCTCACCCTCGCTCATTGCCAACGGCTTCGTTGACGTCCACTTCTGCGGTCTGCAGGCTACATGGCACACCGGCTACGTCTCTCGTCAGTATCTCGACAACACCGAGAACAAGGACCGCTCACTGCCCGCCTACTCTGCCTCCGACTTCACCGTCAACTACACGCTGAAGGACTCACCTCTCACCTCTCACCTCTCTCTCAAGGAGATTGTGCTTGGTCTGAACGTCAACAACGTCTTCGATGCCCACTATGCCGCCAGCGGCTGGGTTTACTCTGCCCTCTATGCCAGCGGTGGTCACGGCAACGACAACCGTTACTACCAGATTGGCTTCATCCCCATGGCAGGCCGCTCGCTGATGGGCTCGCTGACGCTACGGTTTTAAGTGAAGAATGAAAAGTGAAGAGTGAAGAATTTGCTACCGCGCTATGACTGATTTCATCGCCGTACACTGGCTTGACATCGTTACTACTGTCCTCGGACTGGCCTATATACTTCTGGAGTATAGGGCCAGCCTGTGGATGTGGGCGGTGGGCTTCGCCATGCAGGCCCTCGGCATTGTGCTATACTATCAGAAAGGGCTCTATGCCGACTGCGGCATGGAGTTCTATTATCTCGCCATGACCGTCTATGGCTGGTGGAAGTGGGTACAAGGCTCTGCTGAGAAGAAAAGCCTGCCCATCCGCCATTTCCCAAAACGCTTTGTTCTGCCTTGGCTTACACTGATAGCTGTCATCTGGGCCATTATCTACTGGCTGTTGGTGACGTTCACTAATAGCAATGTACCACTGGCCGATTCGTTCACCACCGCCCTGAGCATCGTGGGCATCTGGGCATTGGCACATAAATATCTGGAGCAGTGGTTCATCTGGATTGCCGTCGACGTGGTCACCTCTGTCCTCTACTTCTATAAGGACATTCCCTTCAAGGCATCACTCTATGCGCTTTATGTCGTCATCGCCATCTTCGGCTACTTCAAGTGGCGAAAGCAGATGATAGTTCATAATTCGTAGTGCATAGTTTTTCGCAAGCTCAAGCATAAATGCATAATTAGGCAATTCATAGTATATGATTGTACGACGGCTACTCGACCTCATTGCCCCACGCTCCTGCGCCATCTGTGGCAAGCGACTGGGCATCTACGACGAGGTGCTCTGTCCGGTATGTGTCCTGAAGTTGCCGCGTACTGACTTCTGGCTGTCACCTCTCGACAATCCTTTGGCACGACTCTTTTGGGGCATCATTCCCGTTGAGCGCGTCGCAGCCTACATCTATTATGCTCCGGGCAGTGAGATGGCACGAGTGGTTTACGACCTGAAGTACCATTACCGTCCCGACATTGGTATCACGCTGGGACGAATGATGGCTACCGAACTACAGTCATCAGGCTTTTTCAACGGCATCGACTTGCTGATACCTGTACCCTTGGCACCGCGCCGTCAGCGACAACGAGGTTACAACCAGAGCCGGCAGCTCGCCCTTGGCATCAGCAGGATTACCGGGCTGACGGTCAGCGACAGCGCTGTCTGCCGCACCATTTTCAAGAGCAGTCAGACAGAGCTATCGCGCTGGGACCGTCAGGAGAATGTCAAGAACGTCTTCAGCCTCCGCGATGCCGACAGCCTCCGTGGCCGCCATATACTGCTTATTGACGACATCATCACCACCGGCGCCACCGTCACAGCCTGTGCCCGTGAGCTCCTGCAGGTCGATGGTGTTCGCGTCAGCATACTCTCCTTCGGCTACTCTAAGAGTTGAAGTCCCCTACCTCAATTCTTCGTCATCGTAAGAATCTCCAAGTACTGCCCTTCAGGTAGTAACTCCTCCTGACGGATTGAATACCACACCATGGACGATGGCAAGAGTATATACCACAGGAACGGATTCTATCAGCGAGGAGAACGGTCGCAAGCTCGACAAGAAGCCGACGAAGAAGGGCGTGTACATTCTGAATGGTAAAAAAACTATCGTGAAGTAAGAAAAGACCTCACATACACCCATGACGTGCCTGAAACGCTTTGTACATCGGCATTTCAGGCACGTGAGGTCTTTTTCAACACCTCCCGTAGACCTCCCGTAAACCTCAGAAATGACCACAGATGACGCTGATTATACAGGATTTCTGTCGACGTGAGATGACACGGGAGGTTGACGGGAGGTCTCCAAGAGACACCTCACGTCGCGAAAAGCCTTTATATAAAGGGGATTCGAAGGACAATGGGTGTATGTGAGGTCTTTTTGAGAAAAAACTCTTTTTCTCCCGACGAAGCATGGAAAACCAAAGGGGGGCCGAGTTTTGAAAAATACTCCATGAGTTTTGAAAAATACTCATGGAGTATTTTCTGAAAATCGTGGAGTATTCTTGGGCTAGGGATTAAAAGGATAAATTCCTATATTCCTTAATTCCTTAGACAAAAAGAAAAAGCAAAATCCTTTGAATCCTTTAAATCCTTAGACAAAAAATTCTTTAGAACAAAAAAAACGAGTATTCCTTTGGAATTTCACTCGTTTTATACTATCTTTGCACACGAAGTGTGCTGGTAAGCACAAAAGAATCAAACCAACTACCATAATACAACTAAAAATCAACCATTATGAAACAAGCATTAAAAAGGAGACTGTGTGCCACGGGCAGGATGCTGGTGGCACTGATGATGTTACTCACAGTACAAACAACGCGGGCATTTGTGCCACAAACGCCATCTGCGGATCTGGTATCAAGCGCCAAAGACTATCAGATGAAAGCCTCGAAGTATATATGGGGTGAATTGGACACAGAGAGCTATAGATTGTCCGTTTCCATTATCTGGGACAATGACAACGTATGGATAAAAGGACTCTGTCCAGAAATCGCTGATGGTTGGATTAAAGGTACATATAACACGGAGACCAAAAAGGTGACATTCCCTGCCAATCAGTACATCGGGTCTTACGAAATCACTGAAGAGGACGTCTTCGACTACTATATCAGTGGTGGAGATGACGGAGAGTCGGATCTTGTCATGGACTACGACGAAGAGACAGACAAACTCACCCTTCCAAGTTCAAACTCTATCATGGTCTACGCGGTGTATTCTGAAGAACCAAGCGAATGCTATACCTACGCCGACGTCAGTTTTCTCTACGTGCCCGACGTAGCAGCCATCCCGGCGCAGCCAGTCATTAACGATTTCAATACTAACAGAACTGATCCCTTGGTAGAAATGACTATTAAACAAGAAGACAAGGACGGAAACCCGATACTGTCCAATAAGCTTAGCTACCAACTACTGTATGAGGTCAATCATGTGGCAGACACATTGACACTGACAACTGAATTATATGAATGTCTGGATGAAGACACGAAGGAGATTCCCTACGGTTTCTTTGACGATGAGGATTTCCTTATCGGTATCGATGCTATCCAACTGAAGATGAACACCAGTACTTGGAACAGAATCGGCATTCAGAGTATCTACCGCGGCGGTGGCGAAGAGAGAACGTCAGAAATATTCTGGTACACCATTAACCCTTATATTTGCGATGTCGCCCTCGCCAACAACACCAAGGAGGCAACGAACTGGAAAGCTGCCATCGGTGACGGCGAGCTCCAGGCTCTGCCTTTGGCAGATGTAGCAAGCAGTGACACCATTGCCATCAGCTATAGCGGCCTGCTGAAGGTGAAGGGCGTAACGGCACAGTTCTCTGTTGGCGACAAGACAGAAAATGCCAAGATCGTGGCAGGCACAGCGGCTAACACCTGGACAATGACGGAATTCCTGGACGACGTCACACTGAACGTAGAATACTACCCGGTGGCAACCATGACTGTGGCTCCAAAGGCCCCAGCAGCCGTCTATGCCAGCGAGGACATGGCGCTTGTCAGCAATGGCGAGACCAACGACGGAACGATTATGTACGCCCTGAGTCAGAGCAACACAGAAGTACCGACAACCTTCACCACTACGGTGCCTAACGCCAAGTCTTTCACCACACAGAATACCTACTATGTATGGTACTACATCGTGGGCGACAACACCCATAATGACAGCGAGCCGCAGTATGTTACAGTAAAGTTATCAGACCCGCTTCCCGTCATCAACTCACCTTACATCTATGATGACGACGATCCCGTCATCGTGGCTCACAAGCTGGCACTGCTGACGATACTGAACAAGGCACAGAGCATCAATTTGGGAGGCATGAGCGCTGTCAGCATCCAGAATCTGAAGGATGCCATCGCCTACGCCGAAGAGGCCCTGAAGAACAAAGACGTCACTGCCGACGAGCTGGACACTGCCCGCGAGGCTCTGATTAAGGCCATCGACGAGCTGCAACCGAAGTCCGACGATGAGAACGAGGATTTGCTGCAGCCCACAAACAACGAGCAGGAACCGAAGTCAACTGACAACGAGGCACAGCCCAAGTCCACGAACAGCGAGGCAGAAGTGGTGACGACCATCGGTCGTGTAGCCAGCGACTCCACCACCGACTACTACGACCTGCAAGGACGTAAGGTGAAGAACCCGAAGAAGGGAATCTATATATATAAAGGTAAAAAAGTAAAAAGGTAAAAAAGGCGAGCTATCTCCATGAGATACGATTCTATCTCATTGAGATACGCGCGTATCTCAACGAGTTTCGCCAGAACAACGACTTAAGAAAAATACTCCATGACTATTTCAGAAAGTCATGGAGTATTTTTTGTTTTTCTTCAATTCTTTACGACTTTTCTGCCGTTGACGATATACACGCCCTTTGCCTTCGAGCCCTGCTTGAGCTTGCGGCCGCTGAGGTCGTACCAATTTCCAATTGTGAATTGTGAATTATCCATTCGATGCAAAGCATCGCTGATGCCTGTATAGTCGTTCCCATTGCGCAGATAGCCGCCGGCACCGTAGTGGGCCTTGGCCTTGTCCGTCTGTTCTGCGTCGAAGGTCGTACCGTCCTGTCCCACGATGCTGGTACAGCCATAGAACATACCACTGGAGATGATGTTGTCGTGGCTGACATCCCAGCCGTCGCCTACATAGATGGCCTTTAGGTTGGTGCAGCCGGAGAACATATCATCAAAACGCACTACTTTGCCAGTGTCGAAGCTGCGCAGGTCGAGTGCCGTCAGGCTTTCGCAGCCACCAAACATAGATTCCATCGTTGTTATCCGGCTGGTGTTCAGGTTAGACAGGCCGTCGATACGAGCCAGTTTTTTGCAGCCAATGAACCACATGTAACATGTTGTCGGATTATACGTCTGGAAACTCTCTTCAATGACGACGGTGGTCACGTCGTTGTGTACTCCGTTGTTATCATCAAAATTCCACAGATGGTCATAGAAGGCAGCTGCGCCTGGCCATACGTTGGTGACGGTCTGTCCGTCGTGGGTAGCCCCCGCTTCAATAGCGGTCTCGCTCGTCAGGAAGTAGAGCGTCTTGTTGCCGGCGCACCAAACGGCATAGGGCTTCTGGTTCTGACGTGGCAGTGCCTTGTTGCGGATGTCGCGCATATAGCCGCCAGCGCCGTAGTGAGCCATCTCCTTGTCCGTAGAGGTGGAACTGTAAGTCGTGTAGTCTTCGCCCTCGATACTGAGACAGTTATAGAACATCTCTGTAGAGTTCGTTACGTTGCTGACATCCCAGCCTTCACCAATATAGATGGCAGTCAGGTTACCGCTACTCCTGAACATGTGCCACATGGTGGTCACCTGGCTGGTGTTGAAGCTGCTCAGGTCGAGCTCGATCAGGCTTTCGCAGCTGACAAACATACCTTCCATGTTCGTCACGTTCCGCGTATCGAAATGGCTCAGGTCGAGCGACGTCAAGCCTTCGCAATTAGCAAACATATTTTCCATATTCGTCACCAGGCTGGTGTTGAAGTGGCTCACATCGAGCGCCGTCAGGCTTTCACAATTGGCAAACATCATATACATGTTTGTCACGTTCCGCGTATCGAAACTGCTGACATCGAGCGATGCCAGTTTTTCGCAAGACCGGAACATGCTGTTCATGGTTGTTACCTGGCCAGTGTTGAAGTGGCTCACGTCAAGCGTTGTCAGACTATCGCAGGCAATGAACATGTCACTCATATCCGTTACCTGGCTGGTATTGAAGTGGCTCACATCGAGCGTGGTCACTTTTTGGCAATTGGCAAACATGCTGTTCATATCCGTCACCTTGCCGGTGTCGAAGTGGCTCACGTCGAGAGCCGTCAGGCTTTCACAATTCAGAAACATATCACGCATGGACGTTGCCTCGCTGGTGTCCAAGTAGCCTTCGGACAGGCCTGTAATCGTAGTCAGCTTTTCACACCACTTGAACCATCCACGACAGGACGTCGGCTTGACGACCTTGAAACTCTCATCGAACACGACGGTGGTCAGCGACTCTATGACATCATCGGTAATCCACGAAGGAGGAGTCCAATCCTTGGTGGCTGTCACCTCCTTGCCTTTCCACACCTGCGTAATGGCCTGTCCGTCGTAAGTACCACCGGCTTCCAGCTTTTCCTCGCTCTTCAGGAAATAGAGCGTCGTATTGCCTTCACACCACACAGCATAGACAATAGAGGGCCTCGGCGCGTTAGGATCCTCGGTGGCCACAATGGCCTGTATCTCTTCTTCGGTAAGTGCCACCACATCCTTGAAGCCGCTCCACGGCTCAGCAGCCTTGAAAGCATCGATGGCTGCTGCCGGCACGTGCAGCGTGACGTTCTGCAGGTTCACATCATAAAACGCATTATCGCCAATGGTCGGTAGTTTCTCCTTGTAGTAATACACATCGGTCAGCCCAGAGCAACCACGAAGGAAGTAGTTGCCGATGGTCAGCGCATCGTTGCCGGCAAGGTGTACCTCGGCTAAATCTCTGCAACCATACAAAGCCCAGTTGCCGATGGAAGTCACGCTGGAGGGGATGATGATGGAGCTTAAGTCACTGTCATGGAAAGCATTTGCCCCTATCGAAATCACGCTATTGGGGATAGTAATGGAAGTCAGACCCTTACAAGTTCCGAATGCATTCAGGCCGATTGAGAACACACTGCTGGGGATGTAGGAGTTCTTGCAGCCGACAATCAGCTCGTCCGTTTCCGACACGATGACGGCATTGCAGTTGCCACGCGAGTCATAGACAGAGTTACCTTCATCCACGGTGATGGACGCCAAGTCGTTGCAGCCAATAAAAGCATCATAAACAAGATTGGTCACGCTGGCGGGGATGGTGATGGTGGTCAGCCCGCTTTGAGAGAAGGCATTATCGCGGATTTCCTTGACGCTATTGGGAATAGTCACCGACGTCAGCCCCGTACACCTACAAAAAGCACCATTATCGAGACGGGTCACGCTATTGGGAATAGTCACGGCAGTCAGGTTCTCACAAAAGCCGAAAGCATAATTGCCGACTTCTGTCACCGGGTAGGTCTTGCCCTGATAGGTGACGGAAGCGGGAATCACCACATGGCCGGTATATCTGTCCGTATAGGTGGAGTAGTCGCTATTGGCCCATTCACCGCGGTAAGTGACCGACAGCTCCGTGTTGTCATTCCGATAGTTGTAATAGATGGTCACACCGTCATCGTTCGCCACCTCAATGTCGTGGGCGATGGCAGGTAGGCCTATCATGCTTATGAGCACGCATAATAAAAAGGTAATGTTTTGTTTCATAGTTGTCGTCGTATTATGAGGTTAGTAATTGTTTCGATGGGACAAAGATAGCTATTATTTCTGAAAGTTCCAAGAAATTATTTAAAAATCTCCATCATTGAGGGTTATGGAAGATTGGAAAGAAAAAGGAGGCTGATTCACGCGAACCAGCCTCCAATTCTTATTTAATGCAGTTGTTTACTTTACTTCCTCTGCTACAGCAGGTGTCTCTTCCTCGCGGATGGTCTTACCCATGGTGAGGTAAGCCACAGGAGCGGCGATGAAGATTGACGACAGTGTACCGAAGACAACACCGAGAATCATGGCGAACGAGAAGCTGCGGATAGAATCACCACCGAGGATGAAGATAGCCAACAGCACGATCAAGGTCGTCACAGAGGTGTTGATGGTACGAGCCAGCGTCTGGTTCAGCGAGTCGTTGAACAGCGTCTGACGGTCGCGCTTCTTGAACAGACCGAAGTTCTCACGGATACGGTCGAAGACCACCACCTTATCGTTGATGGAGTAACCAATCACAGTCAGGATAGCACCGATGAACACCTGGTCAATCTCAAGCGACATGGGCACCCAGCCCCACAGCACACTGTAGAAGCCAATCACCACGAGGGCATCGAGAGCCAGCGCTACGGTAGCACCCAGCGAGAAGGCAAGGTTGCGGAAGCGCAGCAGGATGTAGAGGAAGATGGCAATCAGGGCGATGATGACCGAGATGATAGCACCATAGGTGATATCCTTAGCCACCGACGGACCTACCTTAGCAGAGCTGATGATAGAACCACCCTCACGGACATCAGGATTCTTGAAGGCCTCGACATTGGCCTGGTTGATAAGACCAGCACCCTTCAGAGCCTCGTAGAGGATATCCTCAGCCTTGTCGTCGACCTCAGGATTGTTAGACTCGATATCCCAGTTGGTAGAGATACGAACGGTCTTGCCGTCGGTACCCAGAGCGATGACGCTGGTGTTAGCCTCCTTGCCGGCATTCTCGCCAATGGTGTTGACGAAAGCGCCGCTCAGCACGCCACGAACCTGCTCAACGGGAGTCTCCTTGTCGAGCGTCACCACGTAGTTACGACCACCGGTGAAGTCGATGCTCTGGCTCAAGCCACGGATGGCGAACGAAGCACAGAACAAGATGGCTGCGATACCCCAGATGGTGAACGAAGTCTTATAAGAGCCCATGAAGTTGAAGTGGCTATTCTGCATGAGGTTGCGAGAGTAAGGAGTGGTGAACGAGAGGTTCGTCCACTTATCCTTCTTCAGCTGAGCCTCGTAAACCAGACGTGTCATGAAGACAGCGGTGAAGAACGAAACGGCGATACCGATGATCCAGGTGGTAGCGAAGCCCTTGACAGGACCTGTACCGAAGTAGAGCAGGATGATACCGGTAATCAACGACGTGAAGTTAGAGTCGAAGATAGCCGAGAAGGCGTTAGAGTAACCCTTGTTGATAGCCTCTTTGACGTTCAGGCCCTTGCGGAGCTCTTCCTTGGTACGCTCGTAGATAAGCACATTAGCATCGACAGCGGTACCCAGCGTCAGCACGATACCGGCGATACCAGGCATCGTCAGGGCAGCCTGGAACGATGTCAGAATTCCCAGCGTGAAGAAGAGGTTGAACAGCAGGGCGATATCGGAGAGGATACCGGGAATCCAGCCGTACAGCATGATCATGTAGACCATCAGCAGCACGAAGGCTACGATGAACGAGATGATACCCTGCTGGATAGACTGAGCACCCAGCGACGGACCAACGACCTCCTCCTGTACGAT
>Ga0265299_10004604_pt1 | contig 12997 bp, 11 predicted proteins | sample AusTroGonzalo_MG_4_FD_193485 | JGI IMG/M metagenome (GOLD analysis project Ga0265299, IMG submission 193485) | Bovine rumen microbial communities from tropical cattle in Woodstock, Queensland, Australia - Gonzalo_02 | ecosystem: Host-associated > Mammals > Digestive system > Stomach > Rumen ...
TTAATGTGGTGAACGATGTGTTTGCAGAGAATTCCTGGTATTTCCGCAATGCGCTGGTGCGTGCCAACTATAGCGACTTGACAGCAGGTATCTCAGAGACCACGCTCTATCTGGAGCGATTCTTCCGTAGTATGCTGCTGGGTGAAGAGCACGATCTGAGGAACAGAATCATGCACGTGGATTGGGACAAGGCGACAGAAGAAACCAAAGTCCAAAGTGCAAATAAGCCAGTTCTAAGTGCAAAATTGAGCGATGAACTGCCTCCAAAGTGCAAAAATTGCACTTTAGAAGAGGTGGCGGTGCTTCGCATCATGCATGGGAATCCCTCAGCCACTCAAAAGGAAATTGCCACAGCTATAGGAAAGTCTGAACGAACCGTAAAGACAATTACTGTTGCGCTTCAGGAGAAGCTGATTGTAAAGCGTGTGAACGGTAAACGTAATGGGTATTGGGAATTTGTAGAGTAATGTTCAGGAAGTACAATTCATAATACAAATCAATTATGGACAGATTACAACAAATCGAAGAGAAGTAAAAACGATGATTATAGATGAATAGAGAACGATACCAACATATATTTGTAATGCTTCGTGAGGAGATTAAAAGTACCGATAGCGTTGAATGGTTTACTTTTAAGCAAATGAGGCAGGACGTGGAAGTGATGAATGCCAACGGCATGATGAGTTACGTTCACGAGCAGATGCAGGATTTTTACAAAGAATACCTTTGGAAGACATTCGAGTCACACAAAGCGTGGAGTTTTATAGACTTTGTAGCTCATAGAGATGACTTTTTCGGTGAATGGGCTACGGGAAAGATTGACCTTATGAAACTTACAGAGGCGTGGATAGAGAGAGGCGACAGTCGTACATTACTGTCACTATTGTCACGTTTGGGACAGACAGGATATGAAACTAACTGGCAAGTACTACGCGCTCTGCTTGACGAGAAACTGCGCCGCATGGAGGTAGAGGGTACACGCAATGGTACAAAAGAGACAGGATATTTTTATTGTCTGCTCCATGCTTTCACGATGATTATGATGTCGGAACAATCATTGGAGGATAAGATACGGTTGCTTGAACTGTTTTCTCAGCAGTGGGCTTTTCTGCGTACGGTTTATTCTGTGATGGTGAGACGCATCGTGAGCCTTAACTATACTAATTTTGCACAATTAGCTCAATACGTTGTTGGCGGTCAGCAAGATTTTGACCCTTATCTTCATCTGTTCCATGCTCCATTAAAGGAGCGCTTTGAGGAACTTGTGGAGATGGGAACGAAGCGCGAAAGTCTCACAAGAGCAATGGATAAGATAGAAAAGCGGATGAATGATACTCAACAGTCGCCAGAATTAGACGTGCTTTGTGAAGTCCTTTTTCCCGCAGAGTTCCGCACCATGCTTAATCAGCATCGGCTGCCGAGTTACCGTGAATTGGAATGTGAGATTGACAGGATTAAGATAGAACTGGACATTACGCAAGAGACAATGAACAGGCAAGCCAAAGAAATGGCCACCCAACTGAGCGCTGCATTGAAGGCTTCTGTGCCTATTGATGTTATAGAACAAAGATTGTTGATATTTCCATCCGCTATTGCCCTCAATGTTTACATGTCTTTAAACACGATGTTACAGATTGATGCTGTCTGGAATGCTCATTCCGAGGGTATTCTGCAAAAGATTCTGGCTAAGCAGCAGCAAGAGTTGCAACTGTCAATGAATATCACGGCACAACCGGGCTCTAATGTCAATGGTGTGGTACAGCAGCAGACAAACAATGGCATCTTGCCAAACAAACAAATTACAGCAGCATGAACGAACCCAAAATAAATATCAATGTGATGCCCGGCGCTCAGATGAACGGGTACGTGAAGGAGCAGAACAACTACTTCGGCAATGTTCAGAAGATTGAAAGCGGTAGTGAGGCTGAGACAAATCCTATAGTTGAAGCAGAAGAGATAAAAACAACTGCGTCTAATCAATCTGCTATGAGTATACATAAGCGCAACGAGCAGCTGTTCCATTTCGTTCACCCAGAACTTGATGAGACAGAAGCGTGGCGCATTCACGATGCGGTGAAACGGATTGTTAAGCTTCAGGGAATACAGATGATATGCCAATACCTTACACAACTGAAGAACGATAAGAAAGTTCTTCTGCCACCCAATCCGTCGGCTGCATATGCAGAACTCGTCAGGATGGGAATGTCCAATGGCGAAGGCTTCAACGAAACTACTTTCAGGAAATACTACAACAAGCAATTTTAAGCGCAGTAACACTTACGATGATAAGCATCAGAATCACAAGGTTCTGGTGCTTTTTTTGTGCCTTATAGCGAACAGAACGGAGCAATTCAGAGCAAGTTAGAACATGTTAGAACAGGTCATTCTCAAAGCCATCCAACCGCCATAAATACGACTTACCTTTGCACCAGTCAATCCGACAAAGAAGCACTTGCGGTGAGGCTTCGGGCAGCGGAGTTGACGAGCATAAAACAAAATGGAAATAAAAATCTTAAAGGTAGTACGCCAGGGCGAGGCCTTCAGCGTACAGTCGGCTAAGGCTGACGGTGGTCGGATTCAGAAGTGCAACATTGTGCTGAAGGAACTGGGCGGCAAGTTCGAAAACGAGTATGTGTGCGCTATGCTGGGCAATCTGGCAGCGTGTAGGTTCAACGAAGGAGATGTGGTGGCAGCCACGCTCCGGTTCTCTACACACGAATATCAGGGGCAGATGTTTCAAGAAATACTTGCAACTGATATTGTGAAACTTAACAAATAATTTATGTAACCTGAGTTGAAGTCGAGGGAATCAATTGAGCATCAGCAATGATGTAGGCGCCTTTCTCGAAAACTTCTCTCGCAATCAACTCAACAAATGAAAAAGCAAAACATTTTTATCCAGAATCTCCAGATGGAGACACAGACAGTGTTCAATCAGAATGGTAACATCCACATCTATCCTTGCGATTTTGAGGCAGGTCAGCACATAGTAAGAGTTGGCGACCGTGCCAGTCAGAAGGGTCGCATGGTGACGGAGGATGACGGCACAAGCCATTTTCATGCCTATGCCAAAGGTAGCGGCAGGCGCTATAACATTCTCTTCAGCACAGGTCACGGAGAGGTGAGGGAAACTCAGGATGATATCATCTTCCAGCTACGATTCCGCAAACGGATGGGCAAGGCACTCATCGAGTCGCTCTATCGCGAAGAGACGGACGAGCAGGCAGCGTTTATTAAGACACGTCAAACAGAAACTCAGTGGTAAGGTTATGAGCGTACATACAATAATTTATCAGGATGGGGCGAAGATGATGCGCCCCGTCCTTACCAGGGAAGAGTACCTGGCATTGCGCGGAAGCAGCAAGCAACAGGCCATACTGAAGGCCGTGCGCGAGGGGGACGAGAAGCAGAAGCACCGCCTTATCCAGATGAACTACTCGTGCCTGCCCAACGAGGACGGAACATTGAAGGGCTCAACACGCATGAGCACCACGGTGGGTATGGACATTGACCATATAGCGCCCGAGGAGATGCAACCATTGCGTGAGCGTATTCTGCAGAAGAAGGATGAATTGGGCTTGCTGATGTTAGAGACAAGTGCCCGAAAGGCTGGGTATCACCTGGTGTTCAAACGCCGTCCGGAGCTTTCACAAGAAGAAAACCTGAAATGGGCCAGCGAGCTGTTGGAGGTTGCTTACGACGAAGGCGCGAAGGATATCACCCGTGTGTTCTTCACCACTTCGGCATGCGAGGAAGACCTCTTGTATCTCGATGATGAGATTTTCGGTATGAAGGAATGTACGGAACCACGGAATCAAGGAGCCACGAAATCCGTAAGTCCTGAAATCCGTAAATCCGCTTCTCCCGCCCAATATCCTACCGAATACCACGGAGTACCATATGCTAAGATTGTGGAGGCATGGCTGGGAGGCAAGAAGGTGAAGGAGGGCGACAGGCACCGCACATCGCTTTATCTGGCCGACCATCTGCGATACATCACCGAGAACGATGCCGGGCTCATTGAGCACATACTCTGCGAGACACCCTTTGTGCAGGAAATCATCAGGGAACGTGACGAGAATGTAGCTCAGACGGTAAAGAGTGCACAGGGGTACGACTTCTACAAGAACATCCCCAAGAAGATGCGTGAGGCGCTGAAGGCAGCCGGCGTGGCGGACGATGACGATGATGCCATCGAAGAGGCAGAGGAAAGGGATGCTGATGGTGATATGGCGGAGGCCGATTCTTCACTCTTCACTCTTCACTCTTCACTTAAGAGGCTTCCTCAGGGTATCCGTGAATCCATAGATGCTGTAGGTCCATCGCTGTCAATGCCTGCTGTCGTGGCCATCTGTCCCGCCATCGGTATGCTGGCAACGGGTGTCAGGCTCGATGTGCACGGTCAGAAGAAGGGGCTGAACCTTATCAGCTACATTGCCGGTGACTTTGCCAGCGGTAAGGGAAGTATCGACCCCGTTATAGATGCCTGGATGGGCGAGGTAAGGGCCGTGGACATGATGTATGAGCAGCAGGAGGATGAGTGGCGCGCCAAGAAGAATGCCGCCAAGAACAAGAAGGAGCAACCAGAGGAACCGAAACTGCCGGTGCGTTTCATCACCCTGAATTCCACGGTGGCCAAGCTGGCCGAGCGACTGGCCAATACGGAGGGCAGGCACGCCTTCTCATTCACGCCTGAAGCCGATACGGTGGCGCAGAAGTGGAAATCGGCTATGAGCGATTTCTCGGTGATGCTGCGTCAGAGCTACGATGGCAGCAAGTACGACCGCGAAGCCAAGAGTGCTGATGCCGTGAACGTTCACATTGAGCACCTGCTTTGGAACGTGACCATGTGCGGAACGCCCGACGCCCTCTACCGTGTGGTAAGCAATTACACAGACGGCTTCCAGAGCCGTATCGCCATCGCATGCACTCCCGACAATACCTTTGCGCCATTGGAGGATAAGCCCCACGTGCTGACCGACCTTCAGACGGAACGTATTCAGCAGATTGCTCACTTGTTGCCGCTGATGCAGGGAACGGTGGAACTGCCGAAACTGGAAGCAAAGGGTCGCGAATGGCTGGAACAGATCCGCCTGGAAACGATGAAGAATGATGACCGTGTTAAGGCTCGCCAACGTATCCGCACCTGCGTAACGGCTCAGCGTATGACCTGTTGCATCATGCTCTGCCGTGTGGCTGAACAGCTGATTCAGAAGAATGGCCTAAATGGTGCCGAGAAGTTGCTGAAAAGCAATCCCGACCTGTGGAAGACAATGCTACAGAAGGCACAGACACCCCAGTTGCTGGGTATCTACGATGTGATTGCCGACTACCTGATAGAGACGGCTCTCTACTTCTTCCGCAACCGCATAGAGGCAGCATTCCAAAGCCGCGACTACAGCGGCAGTAACGACCGCCAACGTATGGGCAAGAACGACTCTATCTTTGAACGTCTGGATGTGGAGTTCGTCTTCGAGGGAGCTTTCCAGCACAGCGTCAGCGTGAAGGGTGCCGGTGTGTCGCGCAACAGCGTCCGGCAGATGCTGAAGAACTGGAAGAAACAGGGCCTTATCGTGCAGACAGAAGCAGGGAGGTATCGTAAGGTTGAGAGCTTAGAGTTGAGAGCTTAGAGTGTGTCATGAGTGTCATGTGTCATGAGTGTCATTAAGAATAATCAAGAATGCTTCGTGCAGCTCTGGTTACGGCTGGAGCGCACAAGGCAACTCCTGCATGAGCAACATAAGCGCTTCTGCGTCAGGAACATATTAAAGGCATGGTTCGGCCCTCGCGCCAACGACGACTTTATTTGGGAAGTGTGCTACATGGCCACCGTTACGCTCAACACCGGAGATGGCGAGGAGCCCCTCTATGGTAACGAAACGCTTCTACCGCCCATGTTGTACCCACGCCGACATCGGGAACTGCTTCGCGCCATAGTAGCCGTGAAACTTAACATCGGGATACGAAAAGTCCACCTCCGTGAGCTGGATAAGGCCTACAGTATCGTTTTTCCCAAATCAACACCAATTAATATTAATAAGAAAAGAAAATAATGATTATGGAACCAAGAGGAATTAGGAATAACAATCCATTGAATATTAGATTATCAAGTGACAGATGGCAAGGACAAAGACCCCCCTCTACCTCCCCCGAGGGGGAGAAGGCCTTCTGTGTGTTTGAAAGTATGGCGTATGGCTGGCGTGCCGCCTTTGTGATCTTATGCCGCACATATTATAATAAGCATAAGTTGCGGACCATCAGGGCCATTATCACGCGCTGGGCACCGCCCAAGGAGAATAATACGGAGGCGTACATCCGGCGTGTGACAGACCGCATAGGCATCGGGGCCGACACGGTGCTGGGCTCGCCCCAGGAGCACCCCGCCCAATGGATGATGATAGCCATGGCAATGGCCATCGTGGAGTGCGGCACCACGCAGCTTGACTACCTGAGTATGCTGAAAGGGTTCTCACTCGCCATGGGCGAGGGGGAGAAATGAAAAAATGAAAAATGACTGCTATCCATAATGTGGGTAGCAGTTTTTTTGCTTTTATTTTGTATTGTTCTCACTTAATCGTATCTTTGCAAAATGAACTTTCATTATCACCGACGAAATGAAGTTGTTCTATTATCGTGGACTGCGTGAGAGTTGACAGTTGACAGTTGAGAGTTGAGAGTTGAGAGTTTAAAGGCAGTTTTAAAGTTGATAGTTCCGGTAAATAATAAGAATAATCTATGAGAAAGTTTCTCATATTTATCCTTTTCCTTTTGGCCTTTGCAGCCATTGGGTTGAAGGCTCAGAAGGTGCCAAACACAGAGAAGAAATGGGCTTGGCTGGGCTTTGAGCGCCCCATGGGTATTAACCCCATTGTCAGCCCTGATACCACCAGCCATTTCTATTGTCCTATGACTAAGGCTGTTATCCCTTGGGAGAATAGCGATACCTTTAACCCTGCCGCTACATGCTTTAATGGCGGCATAGCCCTTCTTTACCGAGCCGAAGATAATATTGCACAGGGCATAGGAACACGCACCTCACGCATTGGCTATGCATTCAGCCAGGATGGTCTGCACTTTCAGCATCACGGCGCTCCGGTTCTTTATCCAGGCGATGATGAATGGTCGCCCTTGGATGCCCCAGGCGGATGCGAAGATCCACGTGTATGTATGACTGAGGACGGACTCTATGTGATGACCTACACCAGTTGGAACCATAAGACAGCCTGTCTGAGTATCGCCACCAGTCGCGACCTTGTACACTGGACCAAGCATGGCTACGCCTTTCAGAATAGCTTTGGCAATCAGACTAGCAAGGGTTTCTCCAAGTCGGGCTCTATAGTAACTGAGATGAAGGCTGGTCGTCAGGTAATAGCCAAGATAAATGGCAAATATATGATGTACTGGGGCGAGAACTTTGTGAACATTGCCACCAGTACCGACCTTATTCATTGGGAACCCATGCTTGACAAGGACGGCCATTTGCTGCATGTGATGGATACCCGCAAAGGTTATTTCGACAGCAGTCTGGTGGAGTGCGGCCCTCCAGCCATCAAGACCAAGAACGGCATTATGCTCTTTTACAACGGGAAGAACAGCGGTGGGCAGGACAGAGACCCTAGCTATACGGCCAACGCCTACTGTGCAGGTCAGGCACTCTTTTCTCTGAAAGACCCCACCAAGCTGCTGGACCGTCTGGATCAGCCTTTCTTCATCCCCGAGGCCGACTTCGAGAAGAGCGGTCAGTATCCCGCAGGCACCGTCTTCATAGAGGGTTTGGTTCCCTTCCAAGGCAAGTGGTACCTTTATTACGGGTGTGCTGACTCACGCGTCAGCGTTGCCGTATACAATCCCAATAGTAAGGTGACGCTCACACACACCCAGCTATGGGATAAGATTAAAGGTGGTTGGGCTGGTCAGACCATCGGTTGTGCATACGGTGGGCCTACCGAGTTCTGTTACCGAGGGGTAACCATCCCCGAGAGTACGCCTATTGAATACCCCGAGCATCACCTGCAGTACTTCTTCGATAAGGCTCCTGGTCTTTATGACGACATCTATATGGATCTTACTTTCTTGGATGTCTTCAACCGTCTGGGCTTGGATGCGCCAACCGATTCCTTTGCTACCGCCTTCGCTTACGCCCGCTATCCACTTTGGCACGCCAATCAGGCAGGACGTTACAACATACAGCACGGCCTGATGCCGCCAGCCTCGGGCCATTGGAAGAATAATCCGCATGCCGATTGTATCGACTATCAGATAGAGGCCGACTACGCTGGCCTTATGTCGCCAGGTATGCCCAATGCGGCATCGTCCATCAGCGACCGTATAGGCCATATCATGAATTATGGCGACGGATGGTATGGTGGTGTGTTTGTAGGTGCCATGTATGCGCTGGCTTTTGTGGAAAGTGACATAGAGGCCATCATTACTCAGGCGCTCCGAACCATTCCCAAAGCCAGCAAGTTCCATAAGTGCATCAGTAGGGTAGTGCAGTGGTATCACGAAGATCCCACCGACTGGCACCGCACCTGGCAGCTTTATAACGATACTTTCGCCGAGGATGTCGGCTGCCCCGAACTTATCCTGGCACCAGGTAATATCGATGCCACCATGAACTCGGCTTACGTGGTTATGGGACTCCTCTTCGGACACGGAGATTTTGCCCGTACCCTAGAGATAGCTACCCGTTGCGGTCAGGATTCGGACTGCAACCCCTCCACCGCAGGAGGCATCTTGGCTACCGTCTTAGGTTACAGTCATATTCCCGAGCAGTGGATGCCCAATCTGCGTGAGGTAGAAGCACGCCCCTTTGCCTATACCACCATGTCGTTACAGAACACATACGATGTATGCTACCGGCTGGCCTTGCAGCAGATTCAGCGCTATGGTGGAAGTGTTACCGATGATGGCGTTATTATCCGTAAGCAGAAGCCCCAATCCGTACGTTTGGAACAAGGCTTCGAGGGCCTGCACCCCGAGGTTATAGCCAAGGATATTCAGCAGTTGGGAACCGACGGTGCCACGCAGAACACTTTCACTTTCGAGGGCAAGGGCTTTGTTGCCTACGGCTATGTAGAGAGTAAAGACCCCCAGTACGAAGCAGAGTTAGAGGTTTCTGTAGACGGAAAGGTTCACCGTGTGATGAACCTTCCTGCAGCATACCTTCGCCGTACTGCCGACTGCCTGTATTGGAATTACGATTTAACTCTGGGTTCCCATACAGTCACCTTCCGCCTTCTTAACCCAGCTGCGAATATTAACATCAAGGCTCACCGCATGATTAGATATTAAGACTTTTAGTTTACTGTTTACCGTTTACTGTTTACCGTTTACTGTTTACTGTTTATTATAGTTTAGAGTTTATTTTAGTTTACCGTTTACTGTTTACCGTTTACGGTTTACTGTTTATTATAGGTTAGAGTTTATTTTTGTTTACCGTTTACGGTTTACTGTTTATTATAGGTTAGAGTTTACCAATATTAATACCATTATTATGCATAACAATATTACTGAGGGCTATATGCCATTTATGGGATATCAGACTTACTACCGCATTGTGGGCGAAGTAACGGAGAAAGCTCCCTTGCTGCTACTACACGGTGGACCGGGGAGTACACATAATTACTTTGAGGTGCTGGACTGTATAGCAGATACGGGGCGGCAAGTAATCTCTTACGACCAGATAGGCTGTGGTAATTCCTATCTGGACGGACATCCCGAACTGTGGACTCAGAAAACATGGATAGACGAGCTTATAGCCATTCGCAAATTCCTGCATCTGGATAGCGTACATATACTGGGCCAGTCGTGGGGAGCCATGCAGGCCATTGCGTATGCCATAGACTGCCAGCCCAAGGGAATCAAGTCGTTGATCCTTTCTTCGGGTCATGCTTCCAGCAGCCTGTGGGCAAGCGAGCAGCATAGGCTCATCAAATATTTACCGGAGGAGGATCAGGAAGCTATCAGACGGGCTGAGGATGCCGGCAAGTGGGACGACCCTGCCTACCTACGTGCCAACGATCATTACTTTGAGCAGTTTGTTATCAGTGCGGATGAACACTCGCCCGAATGCATTAGGCGACCGAAGCGTGCCGGCACGGAGGCTTACCTTTATGGCTGGGGCCCCAATGAGTATCAACCTTTGGGCAGTCTGAAAGACTTTGAATATACCGACAAACTGGACCAGATTACCCAACCGACCCTAATATGCAGCGGTACACTCGACATCTGCACTCCCGTTGTGGCTGCCTCGCTTTACGAGAACATCCCTCACAGCCAATGGCATCTGTTCCGGCATTGCCGCCACACTTGCTTCATTGATGCCCATGAGGAATATTGCCAGGTGCTTACCCGCTGGCTGCAAGAGAATGACTAAAAAATGGGGGAGCCTCTCAGGGGCTGACAAGGGACAGGCCCCTGACACCTAGTTCTTCTGTTAATGGGATGAATTCAAAGGGTGACACTCGTCGTGAACGATACGCCGTATTGCTTATAGAGAAATGCCGTATTGCTTATAGAGAACCACTAACTTTCAATATATTTTTGAACCATGGGTAAACATGAGGTAAACATGAGGTAAACATGAGGCACTCCTTGACTTCTCCTGTTTTTGAACAATTATCTTTCAAGAACTCTTTGCCATCTCAGATACTCTTCGTACTTTTGCATTATGCTAATACGGAAAAGCTTATATCTAATTGTCTTTTTGCTTGCCTTCGGAGTGAGGACAGCGGCAAAAGAAGAGGTTCCAATGGAACGAGAAGGTTGGAAACTGGTGTGGCACGACGAGTTCGACGGGGAACGGCTCTCGGATGAATGGACGAGGATTCCGCGTTTCCCTAATCCGTCCGAATGGAACAAGTATATGAGCACTGACGACAGGCTCTTTAAGGTACAGGACGGAAAACTGATTCTCTACGGCCTTGTCAATGACTACCTGCCACAAGATACAGCTCACTACCTGACAGGTGGTGTATATACGCGTGGGAAGGTGCTCTTCCAACGTGGCAGGCTTGACATCCGGCTGAAGATGGATGATGCTTCGGGAGCTTGGCCTGCCGCATGGCTGCTGCCCGAGGGACAGTGGCCGTATGGCGGGGAGATAGACATCATGGAGCGTCTGAACTATGACACGATAGCCTATCAGACGGTTCACTCCTATACCACGGAGTATGACACAATAGCCAGAAAGAGCCAGTATTGGGGCTCGAAAGGACCCATAAAACGGGGTGACTGGAACGTATATAGCGTTGAACTGTACGAAGACAGCATGAGCTTCTTTATCAACGACAGGCATACGTTCACTTACCGCAAGGAACCCGAGTTGGGACCTAAGCAATACCCCTATGACCGCCCCATGTACCTGCTAATAGATATGCAGTTGGGAGGCCACTGGGTGGGGCGAGTTAACCCCAAAGAGCTACCTTACCGCTACCAGATAGACTATGTGCGGTTTTATAAAAAGGAAGAAAGATAGGGGAGGCTTCTCTCTTATGCCTTGAAGTAATAGATGAAGGTGGCCAGACCCTCGAGGGCTTTCTTGCCTGTCTCCTGAATCTCGATGGTGAACTTGATGGTGGTCTTGATGGCACCGCGCAGGTTGGCAAGTTCCTCCAGCTTGGTAACCATGCGGATGTGCTGACCGCTGAGGACGGGCTGGGCAAACTTCATCTTGTCCATACCGTAGTTCATCATGCGCTCCAGATTGTTGACCTCGATAATCTGATCCCACAGGTAGGGGAGCATGCTGAGGGTCAGGTAACCGTGGGCAATGGTCTGTCCGAAGGGACTCTCGGCCTTGGCCTTCTCTATGTCGACGTGTATCCACTGGTGGTCCAGTGTGGCATCGGCAAACATGTTAATACGCTCCTGGGGCAGCTCAACATAATCACTGGCGCCCAAAACCTGACCAACATACTGCTGGAAGTCCTCGTAGGAATTGATAACGACTTTGCTCATAATCTGATATATTTTGGCGTTTGTTTTTTTTCGGTGCAAAAGTACAAAATAATTCTCAATTCTCAATTCTCAATTCTCAATTTTATTTCGTACCTTTGCTGCCGCAATGAAGTGTAGGTCCATCCTTCTTTTACTTCTGTTCTTTATCGGTTCGGTTGCTGCCCTGGCGCAACGTGCTGATGAGCGTACCATTCTCGACTTCCGAAGTATGGGCATCCCTTTCTATTGGGGTAATGAAGTCAGGCTTTTGGAGACTGGACCTATCAAGTTTAAGGATATGTTTGCCGAGATAGAACAGGCCAAGCACTTCATCCACATGGATTACTTCAAGTTTCAGGAGGACAGCATCTGCGGCGTGTTGTTTGGTATCCTGAAACGTAAGGCGCAGCAGGGAGTGAAGGTGAGGATTGTGTATGACGGCTTTGGCAACTATTCCAACAATTTGCCCCTTACCAAGCAATTCCTGAAGGAGGTGAGGGCCTCGGGCATCGAGATTGAGGCGTTCGATAAGTTCCGTTTCCCCTGGATAAACCATTTCTTCCACCGCGACCACCACAAGATTACCATTGTGGATGGCAGCATCTGCTATACGGGCGGCATGAACGTGGCCGACTATTACCTGCACGGCAAACCCAAGGTGGGGGAGTGGCGCGATATGCACATCCGACTCTTGGGCCCTATAGTGGAGGGCTACGAGCAGATCTTCGAGCGCATGTGGGAAACGGTTACCGGTGAGGTGCTGACACACGGGGACTATGTGGGTGAGAACAGAAGCCGGGATAAGGTGTTGGTAGCCTTGACTGACAGGATACCGCGGCGGACGCCCGACATGATGCGCAAGACGTACTGTGCTGCCATTGACAATGCCCAACAGCTGATTCAGATTGTGAATCCGTACCCCTGCCTGAGCAATCCTGTGCGCAAGGCGCTGAATGATGCCTTGGCTCGTGGCGTGAAGGTGCAGTTTATGGTGTCGGAGAAGAGCGACGGACAGGCTAATGCCGACGTTACGGGTTTAGAAATGAAGAAGCTGATG
>Ga0265299_10004606_pt1 | contig 12994 bp, 10 predicted proteins | sample AusTroGonzalo_MG_4_FD_193485 | JGI IMG/M metagenome (GOLD analysis project Ga0265299, IMG submission 193485) | Bovine rumen microbial communities from tropical cattle in Woodstock, Queensland, Australia - Gonzalo_02 | ecosystem: Host-associated > Mammals > Digestive system > Stomach > Rumen ...
CAAATTAAGCCGTATTTTTTTGGCTGTTTGCGAAAATAGTAGTACCTTTGCCCGTGATAATAAACTGTAAATAGTAAAAACGTAAAATAGTCAAAATGAAAAAGCTTTTATTGGGAGACGAGGCAATTGCTCAGGGCGCTATTGATGCAGGCTTGAGCGGTGTTTACGCCTATCCCGGCACTCCATCAACGGAGATTACTGAGTATATCCAGGAGTCGCCTATTGCCAAGGAGCGCAACATCCATCGTCGTTGGAGCACTAACGAGAAGACGGCTATGGAAGCTGCACTGGGCATGTCGTATATGGGCAAAAGGGCACTGGTGTGTATGAAACATGTAGGACTGAACGTTTGTGCCGATCCATTTGTTAACTCGGCTATGACGGGTACCAATGGTGGAGTAGTGGTTCTTGTGGCCGACGACCCATCGATGCACTCATCGCAGGACGAGCAGGACTCACGCTTCTACGCTAAGTTTGCCATGATTCCTACACTTGAGCCTAGCTCGCAGCAGGAGGCCTACGACATGATGCAGGAGGCTTTCGACCTTTCAGAGCAGCTGCATCTGCCAATACTTATGCGCGTAACAACACGTATGGCCCACAGCCGTGCTGTAGTTGAGGTTAAGGACGAACCACGCCCACAGAACGAGCTTAACTACGATGCTCAGGCCAGTAACTGGGTGCTTCTGCCAGCCTTTGCACGCAAGCGTAATGTGATTGTAACCGGTCAGCAGCCTTTGCTCGAGCAGATGGCTGTAGACAGCAAATATAATAAGTATATCGACGGTAGCGACCATAAGTTGGGTGTTGTTGCCAGCGGTATCGCATATAACTATCTTATGGAGTGCTTCCCTGAGGGATGCCCATTCCCAGTGCTTAAGATTAGCCAGTATCCTATTCCTAAGAAGCTTATCCGCCGCATGACCGACGATTGCGAGCAGGTGCTGATAGCCGAAGAGGGACAGCCATTCATCGAGGATCAGGTACGCGGTGTGATGCCAGGTAACGCTGTTATCAAGGGCCGCCTTACAGGCGAGCTGCCACGTACAGGCGAGCTTAATCCTGACTTCCTGAAGAAAGCTTTGGGCATTGAGAGCAGCGAGAGCTATGCTCCATGCGAGGACGTTACACCACGTCCACCCGCACTGTGTCAGGGTTGCGGACACCGCGATGTATATACCGCACTTAACGAGGTGCTCAAGGAGTATCCTAACGCCCGTGTATTCGGCGATATCGGCTGTTATACACTGGGCTTCCTACCTCCATACAAGGCCATCCACAGCTGCGTAGATATGGGTGCCTCAATCACTATGGCCAAGGGTGCCAGCGATGCAGGACAGTGGCCTGCAGTAGCCATCATCGGCGACTCTACCTTTACCCACAGCGGTATGACAGGTCTGCTTGATGCCATCAATGAGAATGCCGATATCACTGTCATCATCAGCGATAACCTTACAACAGCTATGACTGGTGGTCAGGATTCTGCAGGAACTAACAAGTTTGAGGCTATCTGTAAGGGCTTAGGCCTGTCTGAGGATCACCTTAAGGTTGTTAACCCAATCCCCAAGAACATGCCTGAGATTACAGCTGCCATCCGCGATGAGATTAACTATCACGGTGTGAGCGTCATCATTCCACGTCGCGAGTGTATGCAGACCCTGCAGCGCCACCTCAAGCAGAAGAAGGCTGCTGAGAAAAAGTAAAAATGTAAAAAGGTAAAAATGTAAAAATTAGGATGAAAACAGATATTATACTTTGTGGAGTAGGAGGTCAGGGAATCCTTTCGATTGCCACCATCATTGGCGAGGCTGCCATGAAGGAGAACCTCTATATCAAGCAGGCTGAGGTGCACGGAATGAGTCAGCGAGGCGGCGATGTGCAGAGTAACCTGCGCATATCAAGCAACCCCATCAACAGCGACCTGATACCTCTGGGCGGTGCCGATGTAATCATCTCGATGGAACCAATGGAGGCTCTGCGCTACCTGCCATTCCTTGCTAAGGATGGTTGGATTATCACTTCGAGTGCTCCTTTTGTAAATATTCCAAACTACCCTGATATTGAGACAATTAAGAAAGATTTGAATTCTATTAAGAACGTGATAGTTCTGGACATTGAGCAGGCTGCTAAGGACAACGGTGTGCCCCGTAGTGCCAACGTTATTCTGCTGGGTGCTGCACAGAAGGCTCTCGGCATTGAGTACGATAAGCTGGAGGATGCCATCCGTCGTGTCTTCGCCCGTAAAGGCGATGCCATCGTTGATGCAAACATCAAGGCGCTCGCTATAGGCCGTGCCGCCCAAAAGTAGAAATATGAAATTATGGAGACTCCAATTAAAAGAGAAATAGTAGACGGACTTGTAGCTGAGCTTGGCATCGATGATTTTGCCAAGGCCACTATCCGCGAGGTAAAGCAGGTAGCTGCAAAATCCGAGAAAGCCAGCGGTGTAGAGTTCATCAAGATGGAGATGGGTATTCCTGGTCTGCCTGCAGCACAGGTAGGCGTCGATGCCCAGATAAAAGCCCTTCAGGATGGTATAGCCCATAGCTATCCTGATATCCAGGGTGCTCCTGTGCTGAAAGAGGCTGCATCGCAGTTTGTAAAGGCATTTATCGGCATCGATATCAAGCCCGAGGGTTGTGTGCCCGTAACTGGTTCGATGCAGGGAACTTTCGGCAGCTTTCTCACCTGTTCACAGTGCGATAAGAAGAAGGATACCGTACTGTTCATCGACCCGGGATTCCCCGTACAGAAGATGCAGCTGCAGGTGATGGGCGTTAAGTACAAGACCTTCGATGTGTACGACTATCGTGGCGAAAAGCTCCAGGCTAAACTCGAGAGCTATCTCAGCGAGGGTAACATCTGTGCCATCGTTTATTCTAATCCCAACAACCCATCGTGGATCTGCCTGCGTGAGGAGGAGTTGAAGATTATCGGCGACCTTGCAACCAAGTACGATGTGATTGTGATGGAAGACCTGGCTTATTTTGCCATGGACTTCCGCAAGAACCTGTCAACACCGTTCCAGGCTCCCTATCAGGCCACTGTTGCCCGCTATACCGATAATTACATGCTGCTCATCAGCGGCTCTAAGGCATTCAGCTATGCTGGCGAACGTATCGGTGTGGTTTGCATCAGCGATGCGCTGTTCCATCGCCACTTCCCCGATCTGGCTGCCCGCTATCAGGGCCTGCCTTTCGGTCTGGTGTTCTCCACCCGTATGCTCTACGCCCTGAGCTCAGGAACCAGTCACAGTGCCCAGTATGCCTTGGCAGCCATGCTCAAGGCGGCCTACGAGGGCAAGTACGACTTCCGCAAGGAGATAAGCGTTTACGGCGAGCGTGCAAAGAAGCTTAAGGAGATATTCTGCCGCCATAAGTTCTATGTGGTTTACGATAAAGACCTCGACGAGCCTATTGCCGACGGATTCTATTTCACCATCGGCTATCCCGGCATGACATCAGGACAGCTTGCCAAGGAGCTTATGTACTACGGCGTGTCGGCCATCTGCCTGATAACCTGCGGATCGGAACAGGAGGGATTGCGAGTATGCACATCGTTCATCGAGGATCATCAGTACGATATGCTTGAGGAGCGAATGAAGATATTCGAGATTAATAACCCCAGATAAAAAATAAAGCCCTTCGCAATTGCGAGGGGCTTGTTTTTTAGTCGTTACTCATATCGACTGCTTCGAACTTAAAGTCGTTGTCGGATATTGTTCTTACGTCGTATGGTTTCTTGCTGTTTGCAAGGTATTTGTTCTTCATCTTGATGAACTTCTTTTCCAGCTTCTTGCGATCTACGTTTGCCACCACCACGCAGGTGCGGTTGGGCTGCTGTCGCTTCTGTGCAAAGAACTCGCGCAGCTGATAAGAGTAGTGGTTGCGGCCAGAAAGCATCTTCTTCTTTTTGGTAACCCAAACGTTGTCAACCTTCTGTATGTTAGTGAAATATACTGTAGAATCATTGAATGAAGCTACAAAACCGAACATATACGCTTGTGGAACTTTTACATCTTGGGCCGACACATTGCTACTGCCGAATGCCATCATTGCGATGACAAGAGTGAGGTGTTTCAAAAATTTCATTTATCCTAAATATGTCTTTAAAAATTTATTCGTTTTACTATTCCTTAGTTTGCGGATAGCCTTTTCCTTTATCTGTCGTACGCGTTCGCGTGTTAGTCCGAACTTCGAGCCTATCTCCTCCAGTGTAAGCTCAGGCTGATTGATGCCGTACGATGCCTCTACCACGTTGCGTTCGCGCTCGTTCAGGGCACTCAGGGCTGTCTGTATCTCTGCCTTCAGCGATTCCATCACCAGCAGGTTGTCGGCCATCGGAGCATCGCTGTTTGCCATCACGTCAAGCAGACTGTTGTCTTCGCCCTCTACAAACGGGGCATCAACACTTATCTGGTGGCCGTTTATTGCCATTGCCTCGTCAATCTTATCCTGAGGCAGATCTACCTTCTCAGCTATCTCGTCAACTGATGGACGGCGCTCGTTAAGCTGCTCAAAGCGGTTTATCTCGCGGTTTATCTTGTTTACCGATCCCACCTGATTCAGTGGCAGTCTTACTATACGGCTCTGTTCCGATATCGCCTGCAGAATGCTCTGACGAATCCACCATACAGCGTACGAGATGAATTTAAATCCGCGCGTCTCGTCGAAACGCTCAGCTGCCTTAAGCAGTCCAAGGTTACCCTCGTTAATCAGATCGGGTAGCGACAGTCCCTGATTCTGATATTGTTTTGCTACAGATACCACGAAACGAAGATTAGCCTTCGTTAGCCTTTCCAGCGCCTTAGGGTCGCCTTTCTTTATGCGCTGTGCCAATTCAACTTCTTCTTCAGCCGAGATCATTGTTTCCTTGCTGATTTCCTGCAGATATTTCTCAAGAGCAGCACTCTCTCGGTTGGTTATAGATTTAGTGATCTTTAGTTGTCTCATCGTGGTAATATTATTTTTAGTGCGGGCAAAAGTAAGGCTTTTTCCTGAAACAACCAAAAAAAAGCCACGAATTTTGACATTCGTGGCCCTTTTTTCTTTATTTTTGGTTATTCATTCTGCAGATATACCACAAATCCACCCTTTTTACCAGTTGGGAAGATACCGCGGATAACCAGCATCTGATCCTTAGAATTGTTAGCCTCTTTCACTGCATTCTGCAGGTCGTCGAAGGTCTTCATAGGCTCATCGTTAACACGCAGAATGATGAATCCCTTAGGTACGCCGGCATCCTTCATCTTACCGCCGTTTACCTTTACAACCTCCAGGCCGTAGTTAATCTCCAGCTGCTTCTTCTGTGCATCGGTGATAGGACGGAAGTCGGCACCCAGCACGTCGGTATCAGCGTTCTTAACCACCTTGGTGTTACCCTGCTCGTTCTTCAGTGTCAGTGTAACGCTGCGGCTCTTCTTGTCGCGCAGATAGGTAATGTTAACCTTGTCGCCAGGACGCTTCTTAGCCAGCAGTCCCTGCAGCTCACCCATAGTCTTAACCTTCTTTCCGTCAACGCTTGTTATTACGTCGCCTTCCTTCAGTCCGGCAGTCTCGGCAGCACCGTCTTCTACAACCTTACCGATGTAGATACCCTCCATAGTGCCAAAGTCCTTAACGTCCTTATCCTGATCCTTCTGGTTGTCGATGAAGTCCTTCACGCTGCCGCCCTGAATACCAATCATAGCGCGCTGTACGTTACCATACTGCTTCAGGTCGTCTACAACCTTATTCATGATAGCTGTTGGGATAGCGAATCCGTAACCGATGTTAGAACCGGTAGGAGAGGCCAGCATAGCGTTGATACCAACCAGCTCGCCACGGGTGTTTACAAGCGCACCACCTGAGTTACCCTGATTGATGGCAGCATCGGTCTGTATGAAGCTCTCAACGCCGTTAGCGCCAAGTGTACGGGCCTTAGCCGATATGATACCAGCTGTAACGGTGTTGTTAAGTCCCAGAGGGTTACCAACTGCCAGTACCCATTCGCCCACCTTTACATTGTCGCTGTTAGCAATAACGATGGCAGGCAGGTTCTTACCGTCAATCTTGATAAGAGCAAGGTCGGTAGTCTTGTCGGCTCCGATAACGCGGGCTGAGTACTCCTGCGAACCCTCGTTAAGAGTTACTGTAAGCTCGTCGGCACCATCAACCACGTGATTGTTTGTTACGATGTAACCATCAGCCGAGATGATAACACCCGAGCCTGCAGCAGCACGCTTAGGAGTCTGTACCTGGCGCTGACGGCGTCCGCCGTTTCCCTGACCCTGTCCCTGACCGAAGAATCCGCCAAAGGGGTTAGAGAAGAACTCCTCAAATGGGTCGCTATATTCTACTGTCTGTATCTTTGAGTTCTGTACAGACTTGATGTAAACTACCGATGGCAGAGCCTTGTCTGCGGCATAGGTAAGGTCTACTGGCTGACCAGCAGCAACAGGAGCTGATGTAACAATAGGAGCGGGTGCAGTAGCAGCGTTAGTCTTATTGAATGCTACTACTGAAAGAACTAAAGCAACAGCGCATACAGCGGGAGTTGCTACATTTACGATCTTTTTCATATTCTCATTCATTTTTTTAAGTTTTAAATTCTACAATAAAGTTTCCTCTTTCATGTTTTGATGGTGCAAAAATAAGTGCATTATTTGGAATACTGACAATTTGGCGTTAACTTTTGTCCCATTTTAACAATTGTGCCAAAATGCTTAACGCGCATTTGCGATTAACACTTAAAATCTTAAATTACTGACAATTTTAAGTTTTTGTTAGCATTTTAGTTGCATATTTGTAATTATGCTTATAGTTTTGTGCATAATATACTTGTTTTATGATTTTTATTTGTAACTTTGCACGCAGAAAACGCACTGCAACGGTTTGTCGCTGGCGCTTCTGAAAGGTCGCGCGAGAGGAAAGTCCGGGCAGCATAGGGCGCTCCACTTCCGAAAGTAGAAGCTATTGGTGACAGTAGGTGCCGGCAGAAGAAAATAACCGCTTTCGCAAGAGAGTAAGGGTGAGAAGGTGGTGTAAGAGACCACCAGCCAACGGGTGATCGTTGGGCTGTGCCGACTGGAGGCTGCAAGTTCATGTATACCATCGTCTGAGGATTGCCCGTCCGAGTAATACGGTGGAGGGTAGAACGCTTGAGCCATGAGGTGACTTGTGGACTAGATAAATGACAAACGCCGTGCTTGCACGGTACAGAACCCGGCTTATAGGTGCAGTGCTTTCTTTTTTTTTGAAATATGAAGCTAAAAGAGATATATCGCATCTTGTTTCTAACCATTCGCTTTTTCACTACAAAGCGAGTGATGACACAGGCCTCGGCGCTTACTTATTCCACGCTGCTTGCTATGGTGCCCGTATTGGCAGTAATCTTTGCCATAGCTCGCGGATTCGGATATAATAAGTATATCGAGATATGGTTCCGCGATTCTCTCTCATCGCAGCCTCAGGTTGCCGATGTGCTTGCAGGCTTCGTAAACAGCTATCTTATTCATACCCAGAGTGGCATCTTCCTTGGTGTGGGCTTGCTGTTCATGCTCTACACCGTGCTTATGCTGGTAAACAACATCGAGGAGACTTTCAACGAGATATGGCAGGTTAGCAATGCGCGCCCCATCATCCGCTCGCTAACCAACTATATGGCCATGTTCTTCATCGTGCCCATCATCATTGTTGTGTCTATGGGTCTTTCCATCTTCATGGCTACCATAGCCGATAAGATGAGCGATGTAATACTCTTAGGCCCTGCAATGCGACTGCTGCTTGATTTCTCACCTTATCTGCTGCTCTCGCTGCTGTTCATCTGGCTGTATGTCTATATGCCTAATACCGATGTAAAAATCAAGTATGCCATCATTCCAGGCATCCTTTCGGGTATCGCCATGCAGCTGCTGCAGTTGTTCTATATCCACTCGCAGATATGGGTAACAGGCTACAATGCCATCTACGGTTCGTTTGCCGCTCTGCCGCTGTTTATGTTGTGGCTGCAGATATCGTGGACCATTTGTCTGTTTGGTGCTCAGCTTACGTTTACCAACCAGAATATGGATCGTTTCGGCATCAATCTCGATGATATCAACATGCATCCTCTTGTTGACATGACTGATGATGAAACAAACGAAGCGGCCAGAGAACTCTACTCCGACCGCCTCGATTCACTATAATCATCCATCCACCTCTCTGTCATGTCGACTATGTGCTTACCTCTTACTGTCATCTCGACTAAGCGTAGCGCATGGAGAGATCTCATGAATGCGCCCTTAGGCGCAAGCGGCAGAGCCGCAGAGATTCCTCGACTACGCTCGGAATGACAAAGGAGGGGGAACGCTCGGAATGACAAGTGGGGGGGGCTATTGCTTCATTAAATACGCTTTGAAATCTGCAAAGTCTTTGCTCATTGGTACACTTTGCTTTTCGCCGCGCATGAAGGCTGCCAAGCGCTCTGGGATTTCTACGTCGATGCCCAGAATCTCATCAACCTTCTCCTTGAACTTAGCAGGGTGAGCAGTCTCGCAGAACACGCCAACCTCTCCAGGCTGCAATCCGTCGGCCAGAGCCTGATATCCGCATGCACCGTGAGGATCCAGTATGTAACCCGATGCCTTGTAGCACTCGCGCATAGTATCCTTAATCTGCTCGTCGCTGTAGGTAGCACCACTAATCAGCGATGTAATCTTAGCGTGACTCTTTCCGTACAGGTCGTAGATACGTGCAAAGTTCGAAGGATCGCCCACGTCCATTGCGTTTGCCAATGTCTGCTTTGATGGCTTAGGCTCGTACTTACCTGTCTGCAGATAGTTGTAGAATATGTCGTTAGCGTTGTTAGCAGCTATAAAGCGCTTGATGGGCAGTCCCATCTCGTGTCCGAACAACGCTGCACAGATGTTTCCAAAGTTACCGCTCGGCACGCACATTACCAGATTATCGGCCTTACCTTGTTCCTTCATGCGTGCGTATGCGTTGAAGTAGTAGAATGCCTGAGGCAGGAATCGGGCCACGTTGATAGAGTTTGCCGATGTAAGCTTCATGTGCTCGTTAAGATCAGCATCCATAAAGGCGTTCTTTACCAGTGCCTGACAGTCGTCGAACACACCGTCAACCTCTATAGCAGTGATGTTCTTACCCAGCGTAGTAAACTGGCACTCCTGTATTGGCGACACCTTTCCCTTTGGATAGAGCACGTACACGTGTATTCCCTCAACACCCAGGAATCCGTTAGCCACAGCCGAACCTGTATCGCCACTTGTAGCTACCAGCACGTTCACCTCCTTATGGTTGTTCTCCTGCTTTATGAAATACTGCAGCAGTCGTGCCATAAAGCGTGCGCCTACATCCTTGAATGCAAGGGTAGGGCCGTGAAACAGCTCAAGTGTGTAGATGTTATCTTTTACGTTCACCACCGGACAGTCAAACTGCAGTGTGTCGTAAACTATATCGTGCAGAGCATCAGGGTCAACGTCCTCTCCAAAGAAGGCGCTTGCCACAGTGTAGGCAATTTCCTGAAAGCTCATCTTCTCGATGTTATCAAAAAACTCTTTTGGCAGCTTGTTAATCTTCTCGGGCATATACAGTCCGCGATCCTCTGCCAGTCCCTTAACCACTGCCTTATGCAGGTCAGCAACGGGAGCCTGATTATTCGTACTATAGTACTTCATATATTTGACTATTTACTATTTGACTATTGATTACAATTTCATAAATTCCGTCATGAATTCGTTGAGCTTAAGCAGGCCGTAACTTCCTGATACACAACTTACTTCATCGTATTGTTCTACTTCATCTGCAACTATGTTGCGATGCCAGAACAAGAACGGAACCGGCTGTCCTACGTGTATGCGCATCTCTACCGGAGTAAGATGATCTGGCAGCACTGCGATAGCCACAGGCTCGTCCATCTGCATCACCTTTTCGTATATCGGCTTTATCAGTCGCTCGTCCAGATATTCTATTGTTTTAAGCTTCAGCTCCAGGTCGCCGTCGTGTCCGGCCTCGTCGCTTGCTTCTACGTGAACAAACACAAAGTCGTCGTTCTCCAGCGCCTCTATTGCAGCCTGAGCCTTACCCTCGTAGTTTGTGTCAGCCAGTCCTGTAGCACCTTCCACCTCAACAATCTTCAGTCCTGCGTAGTGACCTATTCCGCGAATCAGGTCCACAGCCGAAATCACCGTACCCGACTTAATCTCGGGATACTGCTGCATCAGCGTCTGCATTGATGGGCGATAGCCACCGCTCCAAGGCCAGATGCTGTTAGCCTGGCGCTCTCCACGCAGTTTGCGCTCCTTGTTGAATGGGTGCTCTGCCAGCAGCTCCTGCGACTTGAGAATCATCTCGTTAATCAGGTCTGCCGTCTCAGCAGCAGTAAGGGATGAGATCTCTCGACTTCGCTCGAGATGACAAGTAGAGGCGGTTTCATCAGGCTTAACCAGCAGTTTGCGCCATTCCTCGTTGGGGTGATCATGGGGTGGGGCACATGTTATGTGCTTGTTGCCGCCCTTTATCACCAGCAGATGTCGATACTGTATGCCAGTGATGAACTTCACACGCTCACAGCCCTCACGCTCGTTTATGGGCTTTGCCAGAGTCTCGTTCAGGTATTTTATCAGCACGTCAGCGTCATCTGTTTCCAGATTTCCGCCGTTGTGAGTTATAATCTTTCCGTCTTCCAGGGTGATGATGTTACAGCGTATTGCCATATCGTCGTCAGCCATCTCGTAGCCTATTGATGCAGCCTCAAGCGGTCCACGACCCTCATAAACCTTATTCAGGTCGTATCCTAATATAGCTGTGTTGGCAACCTCGCTTCCAGGAGGGAATCCCTCAGGCACTGTAATCAGTCGTCCGCAGCGTCCCTCCTTAGCCAGCTTGTCCATCATCGGCTTCGATGCATATTGTAGTAATGTCTTCCCTCCAAGTCTCTCAACAGGCAGGTCAGCCATTCCATCTCCCAAAATAATTATGTGTTTCATATTTTAAATTCGTGTAATTCGCGAAATTCGTGCCTAAAAAACTATATATTCGCTATCGACATTATATTGGCAAATACTCCTGCTGCGGTTACGCTTGCTCCGGCGCCGTAGCCCTGTATCAGCATTGGGTATTCCTTATATCGCTCGGTTGTAAGCAGCACAATGTTGTTCGAGCCCTCCAAGCGGTAGAACGGATGATTGATGTCACACTCCTTCAGCGCCACATTCGTCTTACCATTCTCCATCGTAGCCACAAAGCGCCAGCGCTTACCGTCAGCCTCCAGCTTTTTACGACGAGCCTCAAAGTCAGCATCCAGCTCAGGCAGTTTCTTCCAGAAGTCATCCACGCTGCCCTCAAAGAAATCATTAGGCACAAACAGATGCTTCTCTACATCAGCCTGCTCAACCTGATATCCAGCCTCACGAGTCAGAATCACCAGCTTGCGCACCACGTCAGTACCACTCAGGTCAATACGTGGGTCAGGCTCGCTGTATCCCTGCTCCTTAGCACGCTTCACAGTCTCGCTGAAAGGCACGTCGGCAGCTATCTCGTTGAATATAAAGTTAAGCGTACCGCTAAGCACAGCCTCAATCTTCAATATCTTATCGCCCGAGTTACGCAGGTCGTTAATGGTACCGATAATAGGCAGTCCGGCACCCACGTTAGTCTCGTAGCGGAACCACACACCACGGTTGCGTGCAGTCTTCTTAAGCTTCATGTAGTTGTCGTAATCGCTCGATGCTGCAATCTTGTTGGCAGCAATCACGCTGATGTTATGCTCAAGGAATGTCTGATACAGCGATGCAATGTCCTTGCTTGCCGTACAGTCCACGAATACGCTATTGAAAATGTTCATTCCCAGCACCTCGTCACGCAGGCTCTTTCCCTGAGCCTCAGGAGCTTTCAGCAGTTCGCGATAGTTCTCGAGGTCTATTCCGTCGCGGTCGAAAACACCAGCCTTCGACGATGCTATACCCACCACGTTCAGCTTCAGTCCGTTCTGCTGCATCAGCGTCTCATACTGACTGCGAATCTGCTCTATCAGCTTGCCGCCCACGGTACCAACACCGCAGATGAACAAGTTGAGCACCTTGTATTCCGACAGGAAGAACGAGTCGTGCAGCACGTTCAGCGACTTGCGCAGGAACTTACCATCTACTACAAACGATATGTTTGTCTCCGATGCTCCCTGAGCACATGCTATCACGCTGATACCGCTACGACCCAGAGTGCCGAACAGCTTTCCGGCGATACCAGGCGTATGCTTCATGTTCTCGCCCACGATAGCTATTGTGGCCAGTCCGCTCTCAGCGTGCATCGGGAACATCGCACCCTCTTCAATCTCCTTTGCAAACTCAGCGTTCAGCACCTCTACAGCGTCGTTAGCGTCCTCATCGCGCACACCTATAGATGTAGAGTTCTCTGATGATGCCTGCGACACCATGAACACGCTTATGCCCTTGTTTGCCAGAGTTGTGAAAATACGGCGGTTAACACCAATCACACCCACCATCGAGAGTCCGGTAACTGTGATAAGCGTTGTACCCTTGATGCTCGATATACCCTTGATAGGCTTCTGATCGTTCTCAATATGATCCTTAATCAGCGTGCCCGGATGTTCGGGGTTGAAAGTGTTCTTTACCTTTATGGGGATATTCTTTACGCAAACGGGATAGATGGTAGGAGGGTAGATTACCTTTGCGCCGAAGTTACACAGCTCCATAGCCTCGATGTAGCTCAGCTCGTTGATGGTGTATGCCGTCTTTATCACACGTGGGTCGGCAGTCATAAATCCGTCAACGTCGGTCCAAATCTCCAGCACCTCGGCATCCAGCGCAGCAGCTATTATTGCTGCAGTATAGTCGCTACCGCCGCGTCCCAGGTTTGTTGTCTCTCCAGTATCCTTGTCGCGACTGATGAATCCAGGCACCACAGCCACGTCCGGCATCTCTTTGAATGCATCGCGTACCAGTGCGTTAGTCAGGTCGGCAGCCAGGCGGTGCTTTCCGTTTTTCTTCTCAGTGCGA
>Ga0265299_10004609_pt1 | contig 12993 bp, 17 predicted proteins | sample AusTroGonzalo_MG_4_FD_193485 | JGI IMG/M metagenome (GOLD analysis project Ga0265299, IMG submission 193485) | Bovine rumen microbial communities from tropical cattle in Woodstock, Queensland, Australia - Gonzalo_02 | ecosystem: Host-associated > Mammals > Digestive system > Stomach > Rumen ...
TAGAGCAGAACGCTAAGTAGTTTCGGAATCCTTTGGAAAATAACACCGTCGGCCTCATTACGAAGCCGACGGCGATTTTTTATATATGTGTGAAGCTTAGCTTCTCCAGATTCTGGCGGGATATTCTCCGGCTTCTATCAGGGCGTTTATCTTTTCAACGGTGAAAGGTCGGTCTTCCTTGTAGGTGACGCCGAACCATTTGGCGTCGCAGTCCAGCACCTTGAAAGAAGCGAGGTTGTCGCGTATCAGCCTGTCGGCAATGTACGGGATGAAATATTCGGCCTTGGGGTTGGCGCTGTTCTCGTCGAGGAACTCTTTGAAAACCCTTTCGGAATGTTTGAAATAGTCGGGCGTGAAACCCCAGAAGTTCATGGAAACATGGCTTGTGGGGTTGAGCTCATGCTTTTTCTCGTCCTCTATGTAATAAACCATTCCACCGCTGCGGGCAATTGCCGTGCGCTCGGTCACAGCAGTAAGATAGTTGTCCTTGTCCACGCCGCATATTCCGCGTGAGACCGTACCGAATTCTGAAAGCGTATTTTCGAGATGATATCCCACGAGTGAATATTTACCCTCAGTCCCCTCTACGGAACGCAGGTATGCTGCCATTGTCTCATATCCGGAGCGGCCGTAGAAATCGTCGGAATTGATGACTGCAAAGGGCTCGTTGATTACGCCGGCGGCCATCATCACGGCATGGTTGGTTCCCCAGGGTTTCTGGCGTCCTTCCGGGACTGTGTACCCCTCGGGCAGACAGTCCAGCTCCTGATAGACGAATTCGAACTTTACGTCATCACCGAATTTCTCGGAGCGGAAATGTTCCTTGAAAGTGTCGGCGAAAGAGTGGCGGATAACGAAGACCACCTTCCCGAAGCCGGCGCGGATTGCATCGAAAATCGAGTAGTCGATGATGGCTTCCCCGTTGGGGCCGAGACCGTCCATTTGCTTGAGGGATCCATATCTGGAACCCATTCCTGCAGCGAGAATCAAAAGTGTAGGTTTCATATCTGATTAAGTTTTTTCTGTCGGTTTCTCTTGAGGAAGAATGCCAGCACGAGAGCGGCAAGGCCTGCCACAATCATCTGTACAATCTGGGCTTCATGGGAGATGGTGGCGAACACGAGAGCTGTTTGCTGGTCAATGCCGTAGATGGGCACGAGCGCCATCGATACAATCACGTGATAGGCTCCGAATCCGCCCTGGACAGGAACCGCCCAGCCTATGAGACCGATCATCATGATGAAAAGGGCGTCCATGCCGGTCAGATGCGACACGGCGGGGAAGGCGTGGATTACGAATACCACTTCCAGCCAGTACGTCAGCTGCACCAATATTGTATAAAGTATGAACAGCCAGCTTTTTTTCATTTTGAAGGCGGCCTTGACGCCGTTGACGATACCCCGGCAGAAGTCGATAACCTTGCCTCCAATCTTGCTGGCAGCGATTCTGTCCCAGAAATGCACTGTCAGCAATACGGCTACAGCCAGCACGACGGCGATGCACAGCAACAGCACCAGAGAGCGGAGGGAGAAGGAAGCCACGAACGGATTCCAAATGTTTTCAACCACGAATCCGCCGAAGCTGGTGAAAAGAATCATTGCGAGCAGCATCACGACGGCCACCGCAATGTCCCACGCCCTTTCTATCACAACGCTTCCGAGGCTGTCGTTGAAAGGAACCTTGCTGTTGTCGGCTATCATTCCGCAGCGCACCAGCTCACCGCTGCGCAACACTGCGATGTTCGAAAGGTAGCACACAGCATAAGCATTGATGCAATCCACCCTTTTCACTTTGGGGTCGATGGGCAGCAGCTGAAGGCGCCACCTCAGACCTCTGAACAGAGTGCCGATGATTCCCGCCACCATGGCTGCGACAATCCACCAGTAGTTGCAACTGCGAAGCCCTTCTGCAAAGGCATTCCAGTCAATACCCCTGAAGGCAAGATAAATCAGACCCAGTGTCAGAACCGACACGGCAGTATATTTCAGAATATCCTTCAGCCTGGCGTTCATACCGTCATTCGCACTCGTGCGCCAAAGGTAACATTTTTTATTAACTTTGGCGGCTAAAGACCATTTAACGATGAATTCAGAAGACAACAGCTCAAAATCGATCCTCGGAATCGGCAATGCCCTTACAGACATCCTGGCAATACTGCCGGACGACAGCATTCTCCGGCAGTTCAATCTTCCCAAGGGGAGCATGCAGCATGTAGATGCCGAAGCAGGCAACAAGATATGGGAGGCGATTAAGGACATGGGAATCAAATATGTCGCCGGAGGCAGTGCGGCCAATACCATTTCTGCGGCGGCTGTCTTCGGCATGAGGGCCGGCTTCATCGGGAAGGTGGGCAAGGATGACATAGGCTCACTGTACAAATCCGACCAGAAGCAGGACGGAATCGATTCCATGCTGCTCAGGGGCAAGGCTCCAAGCGGCCGCGCCATAGTCATCATCACCCAGCCCAACTACGAGCGTACCTTCGCCACTTATCTGGGCTCGGCTCTCGAACTTGAGCCCGAAGAGCTCGACCCGGCCAATTTCGAAGGCTACGACTATCTGCATCTCGAGGGCTACCTTGTGCAGAACCAGAGGCTTTTCCGCAAGGCCGTGGAGATAGGGCGTGAGAAGAACATGATTATTTCGGTGGACCTGGCAAGCTACAACGTGGTGGAGTCGAACAACGCTTTCCTGCATGACATCGTGACGAACTATGTGGACATAGTTTTTGCCAACGAGATGGAGGCGAAGGCATTCACAGGCAAGAAACCCGTTGAAGCGATAGAAGAACTCTCCAAGATGTGCGACATCGCCATTGTCAAAGTGGGAGAGAGAGGCTCTATGGTGCGCTCAGGCGACCGGCTTTTCAAGATAGCTCCATGCAAGGCAAACGCCACTGACGCCACCGGCGCAGGCGACCTCTATGCCGCGGGATTCCTGTACTCCCATTCGCTCGGGATGCCTCTCGACATCTGCGGGCAGGTCGGTTCGCTCATTTCATCGAAAGTTGTGGAAATCATCGGCTCCAAGCTTGACATCCCCCGCTGGAAACAGGCCAAGAAAGAAATCCGCGAGCTGATGGGGATCAGCGGGTAAATATCCTCTTCTGCATGAAGAGGAGGCTCAGTGCGATTGCGCAGGCTGCGATGGGGATGAGAAAGTATTCTTTGCCGGCCTGAAGGGCAGAAGCGGCTTGAGCGAGGGCGGGAAGATTTTCCGCGATGGAAGAAACGGGGAAAAATGTCACGAAGAGCGTTACTGCACAGCCTAGGACGATTCCGGCAACGAGCGCGATGATAAGCGCCTTGCGTCCGCGGCGCTGCTCCGCCTCGACGCTTTCCTTGATGCCTTCCACTTTGCTCAGGCGGGCATTGGTCACGATGAGGAACGCCCCTTCTTCGGGAAGTTCCGGTTTGCTGTCGCGCAAAATCTGTTCTATGTCTTTCATAGGCTGATGTGTTCTTTAAGGTGGCCGCGGCCCACCGACAAATAATACTTGACCGTTCCGGCAGGAGCTCCCATGATGGCGGCGATTTCCTTGACGGGAAGGTCTTCATAATAAAAAAGCACGATTGCGGTGCGTTCCTTTTCAGGGATGAGCGACAGCGCCCGCTGCAGTTCTTCGTGCTCGAATGATGAATCGGAGGCTGAGTTTCCGGCGATGTGCAAGGCCTCCCTCGAATCCAGGTCGACCGCCCGGCCGGGATTCCTTCTCAGGTGGTCGATGAAGCAGTTGTATGCAATCTTGAACAGCCAGGCCTTGAAATTGCCGATGAAGCGGTTCGAAGTGACATAAGCCCGCACGAGAGCTTCCTGGGCAATGTCATCGGCAAGGGCGGCATCCCCGCACAGCGATGCCAGGAACCGCCTCAGCTGTCCCTGGCAAGCTCTGACCTCGGAAATGAACCGGTCTCTCGTCATTTACTTTTCGCCTTCGGAAGACTGTTTTTCCTCGAGTTCTATCTCCTTGGCGAACATTTTCATGCCGAGGATATAGACAACGAGGTTGGCGATGCCTATTGCGATGAGGATTGCGGCAATGAGGATACACATTTTATCCCCGGCATCCCATCCGCCCAGACAGCCTTTCCAGATTCCATATGCGAGTACGGCCACGCCGATAAATCCGGTGACGCAGGCTCCTGTCAGATGGTCAAGCAGTTTCTCCTTGCGGCTTCTTGCCTTCTTGTCTTTCTTCGGGCTCTTGAAAAGCTCGGGGTCAATCGGCGCCCCGTTTTCAATGGCCTTCAGCATTACCTCGGTTCTTCTGTTTGTCTCGTTCTGCCTTGCACGGCTGACAAAATAAACGATCAGCACAGGCATTGCCACGCAGATTCCAAGAGGGATCAGGATGTTTTCAAGGGTACTTAAATACATTGTCGTTATAATTAATTGTTAAACATAGTCCTTTTCAGGAGCGATTACAACATTATAACGCAAAAAGCACCCGAAAGGTTGGAAAAACTTTGACTTTATTGCAGACTACCTGCCGCTGACCGTGACAAGTTCGCGGACGGCGGCGGTGAAGGCAGGCTCGACTGCAAGCTGGCCGAGGTCGAAGTGGATGCGGAAGCGCCAGTGGTGATGCGAATCCGCCGGCTCGTTGATGCGCTCTTCTTCGCGCTGAGGCCTGCGGAGCTTCCAGTCTATCGACAGCCAGTCCTGCAAGGGGAAAATGGCAAGCATCGACGGCGAATTCAGGAACGCCTGAAGAGAGCTCCGGCACTCATCGACCGACGGGTCGTCCCTGAACTGCATGCGGAGCGTGGCCATGTCGTGGCTTGAAGTGGCGCAGACGCTAAGCTCCTTCCACGGCCCTTCGTGCTCCATGCCCCTCATCTTCAGGGACAGAATTCGCTCGTGGTCCATCACTCCCGGAACGCAGTGCGGCACCATGCCGAGGTCCTCTCCGCAGGCCAGCATGCCTGTGGCCCCGAGCAGTTCGGGAAGCTTGCGCTCGGCATTGCGGCGCCAGAATCCGTCGTGGCGGTGATAGAAGAAATCATTGTAGAGAGCGCCGAAGCGTTCCTGCTGCCACTGGGGGAGTCCGGCCGAAGCGGGGGTAATCAGAGGCTGGAACTTGCCCGGGTTGCGCGGGTCTGGATGGAACAGGCCGTCGAGAGGCAGCCCCATATCTGAAATTTCCTCCAAAGTATAGGGCAGGGCAGGGTTGAAGTGTCCGAGAACGCCGCCCTTGAACTCTGCGGGAATTTCCCAGATGCGGAAGAAACCGAGTATGTGGTCTATGCGGAAAGCATCGAAATACTGGCTCATCTTGCGCAGGCGGGCCTTCCACCATGCGTAGTCGTCGCCGGCCATCTCTTCCCAGTTGTAGGTGGGAAAGCCCCAGTTCTGTCCGTCTGTAGAGAAATAATCCGGCGGAGCTCCGGTGGACGAGTCCAGATTGAACATCTCAGGATGCCAGTAGGCCTCTGCGCTGTCGGCGCTTACTCCGATGGGAAGGTCTCCCTTGAAGTGAACGTCCTTGCTGCGGGCATAGGCCACTTCTTCGGAGAACTGGCGGTCCAGATGGTACTGCATCCATATATAATACTCCGGTTCGAGCAAATCGCGGCGGGCGCAGAACTCAGCATATTCAGTCAGCCATTCCGCATTGTCCTTGATAAAGCGCTTGCAGGCTGCGGTGGCCAGGTCTGCGGCTCCGTGGTCTTCGAAAGCGGCGCGGATGCGGCTCATCTTGGCTTTGTAAACCCTCGGATAGTCAAGCTCGGGAAGGGCGTTGAGGGCGGCCTGCTCCTCGAGGAAGGCCTTGTCGACGGGCACGCCTATTTCCTGAAGCCGCATGTACATAGGGTTCAAGGCGAAGGTCGAAATGGGGCTGTAGGGATAGGAATCGGCCCATTGACCCTTGCGGGTAGTGTCGTTGACAGGAAGCAGCTGGATGATGCACTGTCCGGTGGCTGCGGCCCAGTCTGTGAGAGGTCTCAGGTCGCGGAAATCGCCTATTCCGAAGTCGTCCGCAGTGCGCAGCGAGAAGATGGGAATGGCTGTGCCGGCGCCGCGGAAGCCCGGCCTGTCGAACCTGGCTGCCTGATGCTCGCGGATGAAAGGGCAGCCCGGGATGGGGCAGTCAATCCATGAATCCCTGATTTCGAGCTTTCGGGCACCCTTGGGGGCTTCGGTATGATGGTGCGTCCATTCAGGGCGGACTATCACACCTTCGCACATTACCACGTATGTATATTTTTTGATTGCTGCAGCCGTGCATTCGACGGTGACGCTCCAGACGGCGCCTTCTCCCCAGCTCATGGGGTATTTCTTATCGCAGAGTACCAGCGCGAGACTTTCACCCCAGGCGGTATGGTATTCAAGTTTGAAAGTAACTTTCATATATCGTCTTGGTAAGGTTCGAGTGCGTTTCTTGGTAGAAATGCAGGCGAATCCATAAAGATACGCATTATTATCGCAAAACAAATACTACTTTTTAGTATATTTGCTGTAATGTATCAAATCAAGACGTACGTACTTATTCTCCTCGCCGCTGTCCTTCTCTGGACTCCGGCAATCGCCGACAGTGTGCCTGAGAAGAAAGCTGCGGCAGCGGCAGCGGCTTTCTTCGGGACGGATGAAGTGTCTCTGAGCCGGCCGGCCCGGCTTGCGGTGACCGATGAGAGTGACTCTGAAACTCCTGCATACCGCGCATACAACCGTGAGGGAGGCGGATTCGTAGTGATATCAGGCAATGATGCGGTAACGCCCGTGCTGGCGTATTCCATGGAGGGAGCTTTCCCTGACGAAGCTGACATGCCGGAATCCATGGCCTGGTGGTTCTCCGGGCTTGCACGGCAGATTCGTGCCATTCCCGAGGGAACGGTAGCGGACGAGGATGTAAGAGCCATGTGGGAACAGCCCCGGAACCTTGCGCCGGTGAAACTTCCTGCGCCGACAGCCATCCCCTCCACGCTGCTGCTCGAGACCGCTTCGTGGGGGCAGGACGCTCCTTACTTTGACAATTGTCCCACGGTTTATGGACAGAAAAGTGTTACCGGCTGTGTTGCGACAGCCGGAGCCATAGTCGCCCGCTATTTCTGCTGGCCGGACGCAGGCACGGGCACAGTCCCCGGATATCACGACTCGGGTGCCGGCTTCGATTCCCACACCCTCGGCTATTCCTACGACTGGGGAAATATGCCTCTCAGCTACTCAGGGGGATACAGCTCCGCCGAGGCCGAGGCTGTGGCAGTGCTGATGTACGACATGGGCACCATATCAAAGATGGAGTATGGCCCGGACGGTTCGGGAGCCTATCCTTCCGACTTGCTGCATGGTCTTCAGACATATATGAAATACAGCAGTGGAGCATACCTTGCCTACCGCGACTTCTACAGCGACGAAAACTGGATATCCCTGCTGAAATCTACGCTCAACAACTGCGGACCTATTATATATGGTGGCTACACCAGTGACTACAGAGCAGGCCATGAATTCGTCCTCGACGGTTACGACGAGTCCGACCGCATGCACTTCAACTGGGGCTGGGACGGCTACTGCAATTGCTACTGCACCATCACCAACCTTGTTCCGGAAGGCACGGAGTATGATTTTGCGACGGAGCAGGATGCCATCATCGGCCTTGTTCCCGATTACAGTGCACCATCGGGGCCTGATCCCGAGCCCGAGCCAGACCCTGCCGACGGCTACAGTGCAGCCCAGACAGCGGCTTCCACCGCTCTCAGCTATGACAGAGCCTCCGCAGTGCTGACGCTCACTTGCGAACATCCGGTCAACTGGTCCGTAAAGAATTCCCACGGCACTGTAATAGACTCCGGTGCAGCCACTGAGGGCAGCGATATTTCAATCGACCTGTCTTCACTTGTCTCCGGAACATATACTATAAGTATAGGGAGCAGCGACGACCCCTTCAAATTCACCATTACCAAGTAAATCCTTCAGCCATGAAAACAAATAAATCCTTTGCAGTCCTTTTCCTTGCGGCAGCCGCCCTTGCGTGCGTGTCATGCGGCAAAATAGACGACCTCGACCAGAGACTTACCGTCCTGGAGGGTAAGGTCGCGGAACTTGAAAGGCTTTGCAACCAGTTCAACGGCAACATAGCTACGCTCAGCGCGGCAGTCACAGTCCTCGAAGGCAAGGACTATGTCACCGGCGTGACGGAGATAAAGGAAGAAGGAGCGGTCGTCGGCTATGAAATCAATTTCAGCAAATCGGGACCCTGCCGCATTTATCATGGCAAGGACGGATACACTCCGGTCATGGGCATCGCAGCCGGTGAGGACGGCCTGTATTACTGGACTCTTGACGGAGAGTTCATCCTCGATGAGGACGGCAATGCAATAAAGGCAGGGGCTGAGGACGGCATCACTCCCGAATTCAAGATTGAGGAAGGGTTCTGGTTTGTACGCTACGGGGCCGGCGAATGGATCAAGTACGGCCAGGCTACCGGCGACAAGGGCGACTCCATGTTCCAGTCTGCGACTCTGGACGAGCAGAGCTTTACCCTCGTGCTTGCGGACGGCAGCTCCGTGACAATTCCCATCGGGCTGTCGCTGTCCATCGATATCGACACTTCAACGAGCATCACGGTAAGCCCGGGCATCTCGCTGTCTCTCTATTATACCATAACTTCCAGCACAGGCAAGGCGGACATCGCAGTGATACCGACTTCCGGCATAAAGGCGAAAGTGATTGAGACCGGGCTCAACGGAGCAATCCAGATGGTGCTTTCGGAAGATATGGATTTCGAATATGACAAAGTCACAGTCATCGTCACCAACGGTTTTCTCACAGTGGTGAAGATAATCACCTTCGAAGAGGGCGGCGTCATCGTGCTTACCGATGATTCGACCGGACTTGTAACCTGCAAGGGAGGCATTGTCACGGTGGGCATAGTCTCAAATGTGGACTATTACGTTTCCATAGACTCCGAAGATGGCCGGCCGGACTGGATTAGGCAGGTCAGCACCAGAGCCTTGTCATACCAAAGTCTCGATTTCAGCGTAGAAGCCAACGAAGGGGACAAAAGGACCGCCGTCATCACGGTCTGGAGCCCGGCTATTGACAGTTCGGTTGAATTTACCGTTGTACAGTATGGCAAGACGGCGAGTTTCGCCGTCACTTCGTCCGGCAGCTCAGCCAAGGTTCCGGACATATCGGGCAGCGGCCTTAACGGTCTGGTTGACTGGGAAGACGGGACGGAAGAATGGAATCCCTCCGTGTCCAGGTCTTATGGCAGCTCAGTCTCCCGCACAGCTGAATATTTCGTCGAAGGAGCCACCGGCTTTTCGTTCGACAATCTCACCGGCCTCGCAGCCCTCGACGTTTCGGAGTTCTGACTGGTCGAAAATGTGTGTGTGGCGTGAGGGGTGCAAATCTGTAACGGGCTGATTCGGCTCTGGTTAGCTTTCAAATTTACTGGTCGAAATTTTATCAAATTTTTTTGTAAAAAGTTTGGTAATTAGATTATTTGGATTACCTTTGCATCCCGCATTTTAGGGGCCTAAATGCCTAAAATGCTGATAATTAAGTGTTTATAATATTTTAACAATAGTATAAAACCATGTTACAACCTAAAAAAACCAAATTTAGAAGGCAGCAGAAAGGACGTATGAAGGGGAATGCCCACAGAGGCACTCAACTCGCCTTTGGCTCGTTTGGTATCAAAACCCTGGAGAGCAGCTGGCTCACAGGTCAGCAGATAGAAGCTGCCCGTCAAGCTGTAGTTCGTCACATGAAACGTGAAGGTCAGATTTGGATCAGGATATTCCCGGACAAACCCTACACTAAGAAACCGGCTGAGGTCCGTATGGGTAAAGGTAAAGGTAATCCCGAGGGATTCGTTGCGCCTGTAACCCCCGGCCGCATCCTTATTGAAGCAGAGGGTGTTCCTATGCAAGTAGCAAAGGAGGCTCTCCGTCTCGGAGCACAGAAACTTCCTGTTGCCTGCCAGTTTGTGATAAGAAGAGATTATGTTGAAACAGTCTAATCAAGGAGAGAAACGACAATGAAAGCACAAGAAGTACGCGAAATGGCCATCAACGATCTGCGCGAGCGCATCGAGGCCGAAAAACAGAATCTCAACAGCATGAGGATGAACCATGTCATCTCTCCGCTGGAAGACACCTCCAAGATTAAAAAAGCCAAGACTGACATCGCACGCATGATGACAATACTGGCAGAAAGAGAAAAACAGAATTAATGATTCCCAATCATGGAAAGAAATCTTCGTAAAGAAAGAATCGGGGTTGTGGTAAGCAACAAAATGGACAAGTCTATCGTCGTTGCAGTGAAGACCAAAGAGAAACACCCTATTTACGGCAAGTTCGTAAATAAAACCACAAAGTTTGTCGCTCAGGACGATAAGAACGAATGCAGCGAAGGTGACACCGTCCGCATCATGGAAACCCGCCCTCTGAGCAAGACCAAACGCTGGAGATTAGTAGAAATAGTAGAAAAAGTCAAATAATATGATACAGCAAGAATCACGATTGTTGGTGGCAGATAACAGCGGTGCTAAGGAAGTGCTTTGCATCCGCGTCCTCGGCGGTACCCGCCGTCGCTATGCCAGTGTAGGCGACAAGATCGTTGTCGCTGTCAAAAGTGCGATTCCCGGTGGCAATATCAAGAAAGGGACAGTTTCAAATGCGGTAGTAGTCCGCACCAAGAAAGAAATCCGTCGTGCCGACGGTTCTTACATCCGTTTCGATGACAATGCATGCGTATTGCTCAGCAAACAGGACGAAGTTGTCGGTACCCGTATTTTCGGCCCGGTCGCCAGAGAGTTGCGTGAAAATTTCATGAAAATAGTTTCACTTGCCCCTGAGGTAATATAATGCAAAAGACAATGAAAAAGTATCATATCAAGAAAGGCGATACCGTATATGTAAACGCGGGGAACGACAAGGGCAAGACCGGTAAAGTTCTCTCAGTCATTACAAAGAAGGACCGCGCCATCGTTGAAGGAGTCAACATGGTGAAGAAACATACTAAACCCAATGCACAGCACCCTCAGGGTGGTATCATCGAACAGGAAGCAGGCATACACATCTCCAACCTCCAGGTTGTGGATCCCGTTCAGGGCGGCCCGACCCGCATAGGTCGTCGTCTCAACGCTGACGGCAAACTCGTACGCTACGCTAAAAAATCAGGGGAGGAAATCAAATAATGGCAAAAGCTAAGAAAGAAACAGCACCTGCAGCACAGGCTCTTCCTAAGTCTTACGTTCCCAATCTGCAGAAGAAATACAAAGAGGAAATCGTAGACAAACTCATGAAAGAGTTCGGTTACTCTACCGTTATGCAGGTTCCCAAACTTCAGAAGATAACCATCAACGAAGGTGTGGGCCGTGCAACCCAGGACAAGAAACTCGTCGAAGTGGCTCAGGAGGAACTGACCGCCATCACCGGACAGAAAGCTGTCCAGACAGTTTCAAGAAAGGATATCTCCAACTTCAAGCTCCGCCGTGGCATGCCCATCGGTGCAAAAGTCACTCTCCGCGGTGTAATGATGTATGAGTTCCTCGAAAGACTCGTTGCCATCTCTCTTCCCCGAATCAGGGACTTCAAAGGCATTGCCGAAAATTTTGACGGCAGAGGCAACTACACTCTCGGTATCAAGGAACAGATTATTTTCCCTGAAATCGACATTGACAAAATCACCAAGGTGATGGGTATGGAAATCACTTTCGTGACTTCTGCCAAGAAGGACGAAGAAGCCTATGCTCTTCTCCGCGAATTCGGCTTACCTTTTAAAAATAACAAGAAGTAAATCAATATGGCAAAAGAATCAATGAAGGCGCGTGAAGTTAAACGCGCGAAGATGATAGCTAAATACGCAGCGAAACGCGAAGCGTTGAAGAAAGCCGGCGACTGGGCAGCTCTCGACAAGCTCCCGAAGAATTCAAGTCCCTGCCGCGCTCACAACCGCTGCTCTATCACCGGTCGTCCGAAAGGATACATGCGTGAGTTTGGCATCAGCCGTATTCAGTTCCGCGAGATGGCTTCACAGGGTCTTCTTCCGGGCGTGAAGAAAGCAAGCTGGTAGAAACAACAACATTAAATATAAACAATCGGATATCGGGCGCCCCTCGGGCGTCGTCCACTAAAAAGAAACAAAATGACTGATCCTATTGCAGATCTGCTTACGAGAATCCGTAACGCCTATGCAGCCGGCCACAAGACCGTGGAAGTTCCTGCATCAAAGCTCAAATGCGAAATCGTACGCATCCTTCACGAGAAGGGCTACATCCTGGCTTACAAGGTCGTAGAAGCAGAACCTTACAACACAATCAAAATCGCTCTCAAGTATCATCCTGAGACGAAGAAAGCAGCTATCAAATCAATTCAGCGCGTCAGCACCCCCGGTTTGAGGCGTTACGCAGGTGTGGAGAACATGCCCCGCGTACTCAACGGAATGGGCATCGCAATCATATCCACTTCCAAGGGTGTGATTACGGACAAGGAAGCCAAAGAGCTCAATGTCGGCGGTGAAGTACTCTGCTACGTTTATTAGTATAATATTTAAAATCAAGTATAATGTCAAGAATTGGAAAATTGCCTGTACACCTGCCCGCCAATGTGACCGTAGAGATCACAAAGGATAATGTGGTAAAGGTTAAAGGACCCCAAGGCCAGTTGTCCCAGAAAGTAGATCCGGACATCAAGGTAGAAATCGAGGGGGACAGCATCAAGGTGAGCCGTCCTACTGACCAGCCCCGCCACCGCTCAATGCACGGTCTTTACCGCGCTTTGATACAGAACATGGTGACCGGATGCTCAGAAGGATTCACCGTAAAACAAGAACTCGTCGGTGTCGGTTACCGCGTCGACGTACAAGGTCAGGTCATGACCTTCAGCGTCGGTTACTCACATGACATTCAGTTCATGCTTCCGGCCGAAGTAAAGGCTGAAGCCGAACCTGTCAAGAAAGGACAGAATCCTGTATTGGTACTTAAGAGTTGTGACAAACAATTGCTCGGACAAGTAGCTGCCAAAGTTCGTTCACTCCGCAAACCGG
>Ga0265299_10004614_pt1 | contig 12984 bp, 7 predicted proteins | sample AusTroGonzalo_MG_4_FD_193485 | JGI IMG/M metagenome (GOLD analysis project Ga0265299, IMG submission 193485) | Bovine rumen microbial communities from tropical cattle in Woodstock, Queensland, Australia - Gonzalo_02 | ecosystem: Host-associated > Mammals > Digestive system > Stomach > Rumen ...
CTAACGGCTTCCGATAGTCCGCTGCTCATTATAGGTGGTGGCAGCAATCTCCTGCTTACAAAGGACTTCAATGGTACGGTGCTTCGTTCGGCCATACGCGGCATAGAGACTAAGGCTCGGGACGATGTTAGCGTACTGCTTCGTGTTGGCAGCGGCGAGACATGGGATGATATCGTAGCCCTTTGCGTTGACAATGGATGGTATGGGGCCGAGAATCTTTCGCTCATACCGGGCGATGTGGGGGCTACGGCGGTGCAGAACATCGGAGCCTATGGTGCGGAGGCTTCACATATTATATATAATGTAGAGGCTGTGGAGATTTCCACGGGCAAACTGGTGACGATAGCTGCCTCATATTGTGGCTACGGCTACCGCATGAGTCGCTTCAAGCAGGAGTGGCGGGGACGTTTCCTCATCACTCATGTCACCTTCCGTTTGCAAACAACGTTCACCCCGCAGCTGGACTATGGAAACATCCGGTCCGTGCTCCAACAGCGGGGGATAGAAAAGCCTACAGCCAGTGAGCTGCGACAGGCTATCATCGACATTCGCTGTGAGAAACTGCCCGACCCGCTAGTGGAGGGGAACGCTGGCAGCTTCTTCATGAATCCTGTGGTGAGCCGCGAACGGTTTGAGGAGTTGTTGGGCAAGTACCCGCAGATGCCCTACTATCCCGTAGTGAATGAAGCTTCCGAACATTGCAGCTATAAGATTCCTGCCGGTTGGCTGATAGAGCAATGCGGCTGGAAAGGACGCTCGCTGGGTCATGCAGGGGTGCACAGCCGTCAGGCATTGGTGCTTGTGAACAGAGGAGGGGCTACGGGAGCCGACATCGTAGCCCTGTGCGATGCTATCCGCCACGACGTGAAAGACAAGTTTGGCATAGACATCGTGCCCGAAGTAAACATTGTGTAGATTTTCGATTTACGGATTTTCGATTTTCGATTGATGAAGATAACGCTTTTAGGAACGGGAACATCGTGTGGAGTGCCTGTAATAGGGTGCCAATGCGAAGTGTGCCAAAGCACCGACCCGAAGGACAAACGGCTTCGCTGCTCCATCCTTGTTGAGACAGAGCGCACTAGGCTACTCATAGACTGTGGTCCCGACTTCCGCCAGCAGATTCTTCCTCAGCCCTTCCGGCGTATTGACGGAATCCTCGTCACTCATGCCCATTACGACCATGTGGGGGGTATGGACGATATACGTCCCTACTGTCAGTTTGGTGAAATCAACGTCTATGCCGACGAAGAAGCATGCCGAGGCATGATGCAGATGTTGCCCTATTGTTTTGCCACCAACCGTTACCCGGGTGTACCCGCCATAGGTCTGCACGAGATACGAGCCGGCGAGGTGATGACCCTCGGAGACATCGAGATATTGCCCGTCCGCGTGATGCATGGACAGTTGCCCATCCTGGGTTTCCGCTTCGGGCATTTCGCCTACATCACCGACATGAAGACCATCGAGCCTGATCAGGCCGACTTGCTGAATGGTGTGGAGACTCTTGTGGTCAATGCCCTGCGCTTCGACCGTCCTCACCACTCTCATCAGCTTGTCGACGATGCCGTAGCCTTCGCCCGCAGCATTGGTGCCCGTCGCACATTGCTCACCCATGTATGTCATGATGTTGGCCTACATGATGAAGTCAACCGTCGTCTGCCAGATGGTATAGAACTGGCTTACGACGGTCAGCAGATAATAGTGAACTGAGTATCAACTCAGTAACTCTCTTCTTTTTCCTTCTTTTTCCCCCGCCACACAAAGATGTCCTGTTTGGAGATGGGGCGTACGTAGTCGAACCACTCGAAGGCTTCGAGATAGCGCTTGGCCGGAGGAATCTGCGTAAGGGGGTACATCACGCCGTCGCTCTTAGGCGTCCAGATGCGCTGTAGCTGTTTCTTCTCCATGAACATGCGAAGCTTTGTGGTCTCCATGCTGACAAGTCCGACATAGCTGGAGTCGGCTTTGTCTTCGGGGTAGTAGGCTATGAGAACGTTGTCCACGGCCTGCGCCTCATGTATCTCTCCGTCGGTAAAGTAGGCAAACATTTCCTTTGAGGAAACCTGGTTATAGAGTTCCGGTTCGGTAAGTTCCTCAACGGAAAGGGCATCGTTGATGACATGAGCGTAGTCGATGACGGAGTCCTTCATGTAGATGCGGATTTCCTCGCCAAGAAGCTGCTGGTTTACGTTCCAGAGAATGGGTTCGATGTAGAGCGTGAGGCAGGAGTCCTTCGAGTTGTAGACCATCGAATCGCAGACGGCCTGAACATCAGTACGATAGGCACGCACATGATTGTAACCGTGCATGATGCGGTAAATACTATCGGTGTCGATATTGTAGGTGAACACCTTGAAGGTGTCGGCATGCATGAAGAGCGAGTCTTTCTGCGAGTAATCCACAGCCATAGCCTTCTCCGTACACATTGCATAGCCTGTTGAGTCGTTGTAGAAACCGTAGTCGCAGAAGAGCATGTTGCTATTGACGGAGTCCTGGAAGATGACATTTACGAAGGCTTCGCTGATGCCAGTACGACCATCATGCCAGAGACTGTCGCCGGTAATGGTGCGTCCACCATTGTCGAGACGGGAGCGTTCAAGCAGTTCGGCTGCCTCGGTCTGCGTGTTGTAATAGCCCTGTTCGGAGTAGATGTGGCTGCGCCCGCTGTTGATGTCCGATGGGCCTACGATATGGGCCAGATGAGTGGCAGTATTGTAATAGAGGGAATCGGTGGTCAGCTCGAACTTCTTGTCCACCATCTTCACGTCTTCGCTGAAGAAAGCGTCCTTCGTGTCGGTATGATACTCGCCGAGATAGCTGGTGAGCGTCGTAGTGTTGTCCACAAGACGTCCGCCTGTGTCATAGTATCCCTTGTTCTCTATGCGGTCAAAGAAGAGCTGGTCTGTGTAGAGGGTCGTAGTGCGGTTGCGTAGGACAACCTTTTGCTTCGGATTGAAATGGGCATATTCCTCTGGATTAAGTATCTTGGCCTCAATCACCTTGTCGTTGCCGTCGTAGAAGCCATAGTCGCTGGTGAGCGAGAGGGTATCGCCCTGCACCATGCGCACGTTGCCCCAAGCCTCGAAAGAATTGCTGGCCTCAAAGAAGTTGGCGCTGTCGCAGTAAAGGTTTGCTCCGTCATGCTCAAAGTGCACGTTGCCAGTAAGTACCTGTGCATTGTTGTTGCGCCATTTGTCGTAGCGCAGCTCGTCAGAGTGAATGAGATAGACGCGGTCTTTATCGCGCTTCGCGCTAACGGAGGATGCGTGCTCTGCGCTAATGAACGATGCGCGCTCTGCGCTAATGAACAATGAAAAAATAATAAAGAATAAACCCAGCGGTAGCAACTTTTGGTTCAATAGTCGGTTTATATATTTCCACATCCTGAGTTTATTCATTATTCATTTTTCATTATTTTAGGGTTTATTCATTCTTCATTATTCTTTAGGGCGCAGCCCGCTACCTGATCCACCCCTCATACTCAAACTGGCAGTCTTTATACTCGTCGCCAATACGGACGTAGGTGCTCTTAATCTTGTTGACCACCCAGTCGTGGAGCTTTTTCTCACGGCGTTTCTGCATGACCACCTCCTTCATCACTTGGAAGTCCTCGGTGACGGTAGCCTTGTGACCCTCCGTGCGGCTCTTCAGCTTTGCGATGACGCATACGGTCTTATCCCGGTTGTTAATCATGGAGAAAGGCTGTGAGATTTCTCCCACTTGGAGGGTGTCTACTGCTCTGGCCACTTCTGGCGGAAGGTCTTGCAGACGGAAGCGCGATGTCTGTCCGTTCTCCGTGAGGTTAGCCATGAGGCCTCGGTTATTGCGGGTGTCCTTGTCATCGGAGAAGAACGAAACGCCGTCCTCGAAGGTGAAACGGTCGCCGAGGAAGAATCCCTTCAGCATTTCGGGCATCTGCTCCTTTCGTATGGCGGCAGCAATAGTGTCAAGCCGCAGGATGGTGGCGTTGACAGCCGAATCGCTGACGACAGGCTTGCGCAGGATATGGCGCACCTTCACTTTGTCGCCACGCTTGTCGATGAGCTGGATGATGTGGAATCCGAATTCAGATTCCACGACCTTCGAGATGACCTTCGGGTCGTTAAGGTTGAAGGCTACGGCAGCAAAGGCTGGGTCAAGAATGGCCCGACCAGTATAGTCGAGTTCTCCCCCCTGACGTCTTGTGCCTGGGTCTTCGCTGTAGAGTCGGGCCAGCGTCTGGAAGGAAGTCTCACCACGATTGATACGGTCGGTATACTCTCGTAGCTCATCCTTGACACGGTTGATTTCCTGGATGGTAATCTTCGGTGTTTGGGTGATAATCTGCACCTCGACCTCGGTAGGCACGAAGGGAATACTGTCCTGGGGCACATCCTTGAAGTAGCGGCGCACCTCGGCGGGTGTCACCACAATGTCGCTGACCAGCTTCTGCTTCATCTTCTGGATGAGCATCTGGTCGCGGAGGTCATCGTGCATCGACTGTTTTATCTGCGTCAGACTTTGCTTCCGGTATTCCTCAAGCTTCTCGCGGGAGCCTATCTGCTCTATCATGTAGTTGATACGTGCATCGAGCTGTGCGGTAATATCGGCCTCGGTGACATCCTTGTCGATACTGTCTATGGCTGCCTGGTGAAGGAACAGTTTCTGCACGGCAATCTGTTCGGGAATGGCACAGTCGGGGTTGCCCGTCCATTTCACACCCTCCATAGCAGCCTGTATGCGTGTCACCTCAATGTCACTACGCAGGATTGCCTCGTCGCCGACTATCCATACCACCTCGTCGATGACCTGCGCCCCTGCGGGGCTAGAGAATAAAGAAAAAATAATAAATAATAAACCCGACAACCATCCTCTGTTGTCGTTATGGTTCTCACTTCTCATGATTCTCTTCGTTGTCAAGCGTTTATTATTTGTTATTTATTATTTGTTAATTGTTATTTAGGCTGAAAGCCGCACTAGTGTTGGTTTATCGTTTTGAGCACAGCTTCATCGACGGTCCAAGTGTAGCGACGGCGGAGGTCAGCGACCCAGGCCTTTTCAAGTTCCTCCTGAAGGTCAGCAACGACGAGACCACGCACGTCGGTGTAGTCCTCAGGTCCTTTCTTCAGGATTTTGCCGTAGACGGCATCGATGGGGTAGTCCTTGAGGTGCTTCACGATGGTGTCCTTCTTGAACACGATGCTGTCGATGAGGGCGTTGTCTCCCTGCTTGAAGATTCCCTTCTCCACACGGATACGGATAACGCTGTCGCCGTTAAAGGTAGTGCGGAGCTTCTCTGCCCACTGGTCGAAAGGCAGTCCCTTCACACAGTCGGCCACAGCCTTCACGTCGGCCTGTTCCTTCACGTGGTAGGCCATTCCCTTATAGCGCGGCTCGTCCCACTTGTAGTTGTTCTTGTGCTTCTTGAAGTACTGTGCCAGCGCGGCATCGTCCTTGGCAGCCTTGTCCCATACGAGGCGGTTGCTGATTTCATAGAGCAGCAGTCCGTCATGGTATTCCTGAATGAGGTACTTCAAGTCTTGGTCGTTAGCTGCGAGCTCGGCAGCCTTCTGCTCCATGAGCTGTGCCTTGGTGACAGTGGTGTCGGCAGCCAGCAAGGTTTTAACCTTGTCCTCGGCAATCTTGTCGCGCATGTTGCGGCGCTCAATGAACTGCAGGATATTGTCGTGGTGATATTCGTAGGGCTCCAGCATCTTGCGTGCTCTCATCTGGATGATGTGGTATCCGAAGGAGGTCTGCACCACAGGCGAGATGTCGCCGGAATCCTTCAGCAGGAAAGCGGCATCTTCGAATTCCTTCACCAGCTGACCGCGTTGCACGAAGGGCAGCTCACCGCCTTTGCTTGCCGTACCGGGGTCTTGCGAAACCTTCTGTGCAAGCTCGGAGAAGTCGGCACCATTCAGCAAAGCCTGATAGACGGAGTCAATGCGCACACGGGCAGCATCCCACTCTTCCTGAGGAGCCTGCTGCTTGGCAGAGATAAGGATATGAGCCGTCTTTATCAGACCGTCTGGGCCTATGCGCTCTACCGTCTCGTCGTAGATTTTGTGAGCCTCGGCCTCAATGTCATCGTCGGTAACGAGCATGGGAAGCACCTGCTGGTCGCGGTACTGGGCAAACTCGTCCTTATAAGATTGCAGCGTGTCATAGTGGGCATCGAGGGCAGCGAAGACCTTCAGCTTGTAATTAATAAAAAGGTCTACGTATTCCTGTACCGTCTTCTTGTCGATGACACCCTCAGAGTTGTTCTTGTTAAAGGAGTATTCAAATTCTGAACGAGGCACGGACTGACCATTCACGATCATAATGATTGGATCAGTGGCTGTCTGTGCGCTAACGGCGGTGCTCATAAGGCAAGCCGCAAAAAGTGTTTTCAGTTTCATCGGTATTATTCGTGTAATTCGTGTAATTCGTTGTTCAAATTAATCGTTGGGGCGAGAGTAATTCGGCGCTTCACTGGTGATGGTGATGTCATGCGGATGGCTCTCGTTCACGCCGGCGTTGGTGATACGGGTGAACTTGGCATCGTGAAGAGCCTTGATGTCCTTGGCTCCACAGTAGCCCATGCCGGAGCGCAGACCACCCGTGAGCTGATAGATGACCTCCTGCACGGTTCCCTTGTAAGGAACACGACCGGCGATGCCCTCGGGCACCAGCTTCTTCACCTCCTTGGTGTCGCCTTGGAAGTAGCGGTCTTTCGAGCCGTGCTTCTGCTCCATAGCCTCCAGCGAGCCCATGCCGCGATAGCTCTTGAACTTACGTCCGTTATAGATAATGGTGTCGCCAGGACTCTCCTCAGTACCAGCCACGAGTGAGCCAATCATCACGCTGTTGCCACCAGCAGCCAAAGCTTTCACGATGTCGCCTGAGTAGCGCAGTCCTCCGTCAGCGATAAGGGGTATGTCTGTGCCTTTCAATGCGTTATACACATCATAGACGGCGGAAAGCTGAGGCACGCCCACACCTGCCACGATACGTGTGGTGCAGATACTACCAGGACCTATGCCCACCTTCACGGCGTCGGCGCCGTTCTCAACGAGCAGCCTTGCAGCCTCTCCCGTAGCGATGTTACCCACCACGATGTCGATGTCCTTGAACGAGGCCTTCGCCTCGCGCAGCTTCTCCACCACACCCTTGGAATGTCCGTGGGCGGTGTCTATCACGATGGCATCGGCTCCTGCATTTACCAGCTCTTGCATACGCTCCAGCGTGTCAGTGGTAACACCTACGCCAGCAGCCACACGCAGCCGACCTTTCTCGTCCTTGCAGGCCATAGGCTTGTCCTTCGCCTTGGTGATGTCCTTGTAGGTGATGAGGCCGATGAGGTGGTTGTCCTTGTCCACAACGGGCAGCTTCTCAATCTTGTTCTCCTGCAGAATCTGTGAGGCAGCGAAGAGGTCGGTCTGCTGGTGTGTGGTGACGAGGTTCTCCTTCGACATGATATCATCGACAGGACGGTCAAGACGACGCTCGAAGCGCAGGTCACGGTTGGTGACGATGCCCACCAGATGATTGTCATCATCAACAACGGGAATACCTCCGATGTGGTACTCGGCCATAATGTCGAGGGCCTGGGCAACGGTACTACCTCGCGGAATGGTGATAGGGTCGTAAATCATGCCGTTCTCGGCACGCTTCACGATGGCCACCTGACGAGCCTGGTCGTCGATGGACATATTCTTGTGAATCACTCCGATGCCACCCTCACGCGCAATGGCAATAGCCATCTGGCTCTCGGTGACGGTGTCCATAGCGGCCGTCACGAACGGGATATTCAGCTCGATGTTGCGAGAAAACTTTGTACGCAACTCTACTGTCTTGGGGAGCACCTCAGAATAAGCGGGAATCAACAGGACGTCGTCAAAGGTCAGGCCGTCCATCACAATTTTGTCAGCAATAAAAGATGCCATAATCAATAAAATGCATTTTAAATTGCGTGCAAAATTACTCATTATTTTCTACTTCATAGTTCCTTTTCTGTATAATTTCAACAGAATTAATACGTTTTAACTGAATATTGTTTGTCGTTTTCTGAAAAGTAGTTAGTTTTGCAATCCCAACTTTTAAGCCCCTAACATTTATGAAACGACTGGCGAGTTTATTATTTATTATTTTTTCATTATTCTCTAGCCCCGCAGGGGCGCAGGAGCTTCAGGCGAAGATAAACATCAACACGCAGCAGGTATCGACGGTTGACAAATCGGTGTTTGAGAACCTTCAGACCACGATGGAGCAGTTTATCAACGAGAAGCAATGGACGGCCCTGCAGTTCCAGGAGAACGAGCGCATACAATGTACGTTCAACCTCACCGTGACGAAGTACGACCAGAGTGCCAACCGTTTCACCTGTACCGCCCTCATACAGGCCAACCGTCCTGTCTATAACTCGGCCTACACCACAACTATTTATAATAACCGCGACAAGAACTTCGACTTCGACTTCGTGCAGTTCGACCAGCTGAACTTCAACGAGGAGGTCATCGACAACCAGCTCGTGGCCCTCATCGCCTATTATGCCTTCCTCATCATCGGCTTCGACCTAGACACCTTCTCACCAATGGGCGGAACTGACGTACTACAGCGATGCATGCAGCTGACCAACAACGCTCAAGACCTGGACTTCGCAGGATGGAAGTCGTTCGACGACTCACGCAACCGCTTCGCCATCATCAACGACTATCTCGACGAAGCGATGAAACCCTTCCGCCAGTTGCAATATGACTACTACCGTACAGGACTTGATGAAATGGCGCAGAACGTAGAGCGTGGACGCACCAACGTCACCACCGCCCTAGAGAGCGGCCTGAAGGTTGCCCACGAGGAGAAACCCCTCAGCATGCTCCCCCAGATTTGGACAGACTACAAGAAGGAAGAGCTGGCCAGCATCTACAAAGGCAAGGGCACGCCGAAAGAAAAAGAAAAGGTCTACGACATCCTTTTCAGCATCAATGCCTCACAGAACAACACGTGGGAGCAAATCAAGAAATAGGTGCGGCAAATGACTTATAGAGAAAGCCGTTTTCTTTATCAGACAAAGCCGTTTTGTCTAATAGAGAAAGCCGTTTTCTCTACCAGAAAAAGCCGTTTTGTCTCATAGAGAAAGCCGTTACTTCAGTTCTTCAGTTACTTCAGTTAGCTTTTGGGGGGTATGCAATTCTGTATTCTTCATATATATATTATATAACTAATTAATTATTAAGTAGTTATAAGTAATAAAGGATAGAATTGATGAATAACAACCCCCTAAAACCTAACTGAAGAACTGAAGTAACTGAAGTAACAGACAGGTATTAGGGGATTGTCCTGAATTCGTAGCCCTGTTCCTTGAGCCAGGCGATACTTTGGGGGAGTGCGGTACGGAGCTTGTCGATGGACTTCAGGGAGTCGTGGAAGGTGATGATGGAGCCGTTGCGGGCATAGCGTCGCACGTTGTTGACGATGTCGTCGGCAGTCATCCACTTGGAGTAGTCGCGGGTAACAAGGTCCCACATGACTACCTTGTAGCGACGGGAGAGCACGGCGTAGAGGGCATGGCGCATCCATCCGTGGGGTGGACGGAAATAAGGGCTGTGGATGTAGGCGTTGGCCTTTTCCACGTTGTACATGTAGTGCTTGATGGAATGACGCAATCCCCCGATGTGGTTGTGCGTGTGGTTGCCCACCTGATGTCCATCGGCGACTATCTGCTCGTAGAGCTCAGGATGTTTGCGCACGTTGTCGCCCACCATGAAGAAGGTGGCTTTCACCTGGTAATCACGCAATGTCTGAAGGATGAAGGGCGTGGCCTCTGGGATTGGCCCGTCGTCGAACGTGAGGTAAACTGCATGTTCGCGACGGTCCATTCTCCAAAGGGCCCTTGGGTAGAGCCAGCGCAGGTATATTGCGGGCTGCTCGATGAACATAGATTAGTACTGTGGCATTCTTCCTCCCTTGGCCACGAATATCTGTGCCTGCTCCTCAAGTCGATCCTGGAACTTGTCGGCAAGTTCGCTGTCGAAGATGTCGGCGATGCTGATGAGGCGTTGCATGATGTAGAACATGTGGAGGTGGCAGCTGGATTCGCTGTTCTTGAACTGTGCACCTTGCAGGGAGTTGTAGAAGGTCATGTACTGGTCGGAGTTGTCCCACAAGGCTTGGAGCACCTCGCGGGCCTTCTCTTCGTTGCCGATGAGGGCGTAGGTCTGGGCCATCTCTATGCTGCTGCCCTGATAGTCGTGGGGAACGTTCTCGGCGGGGAGTTCCAGCTCGCAACGTTCCAGCACCTTGGCAGCCTTCACGCTGTCGCCTTCGGCAACGAGATTGGAGGCCAGCTTCACCATGAGTCGGCGGTGGGTATAGCACATACGCATGACGGTCTCGTCGAGATAGATGCCCGGCGTGTTGGCACCACCAAACTTGAAGCGGTCCATCACGTTGTAGTAGGTCTTCTCGGTGTCGAAGTTGGTCATACCGTCAACGACACGTCCGTCGATGTTGGTGGTGAAGGGTGTGATGCGGTTGGTGAGGCCCTCTTGAACGAAGTTGTCGCCGAGGTTCATGTAGTTCTCCTCACCCACGGTGTAGGCCACGTAGAGGGGACGCTCCCAGTTGGCGTGTGCCAGCATCTCGAGCATCATCAGCTTGCTCTTGTCGAGGGAGCCGAGGCCTGAGAGGGAAATGGCCATGCGGTCGGGGATGGAGTCGCCCTGCAGCTTCATGCCGCTGCGTAGTACGGCCTCCTTGTCGATGGTGACGTAGAGGGTATCGGTGGGGATGACATTCAGCGACTGGTCGAGGTCGTAGTATGGGTCGTTGATGATCTCAGGCATCTGGGCAAAGGCCAGCTCGATAGCCTTGCGCTGGCGTGTGCGGAGGTCGTTGTCACGCTTGTTACGCACCCACTGGTCGAGGACGTTCTGCAGCTCGTAGGTGTTCTCGCCGAAGAGTTCCTTCACCTCGGCAGGATACTGTTTGCGGAGCAGCTCGATGGCCTTCTTGATTTTGCTGTCGATACGAACATATTCATTCGTACCAGAGCAGTACTCCAGTCGGCTCCAGGTGATGGGCAGCGACGGTGAGTCGTAGGCAGGACGGAGCATCTGGTCGATGTACCAGTCGGTCTGCAGGTAGGAGAGGTTGCAGACGCGGGCATCGGTGCCTACACCCTCGGTGTCCTGGTTGTACCAGAGGGGGAAGGTGTCGTTATCGCCGTTAGTGAAGATGATGGGATAGCAAGGACGGGTGTTGCCATTACTGTCGGTAACTTCCGACTGGAGCGACATGAGGTAGTTCTGTCCGAAGTCACGGCAGGTGTATCGTCCAGAGCGGTCGTGGTCGTCCCACGTCTGGCTTCCCATCTGGATGGGGATGGCTATAGTTGCTATAGTGACTATAGATGCTATAGCTACCGACTGTTTCTTCATCAGGTTGTTGAGCCAGCTGATGATGGCAGCCACGCCCAGGCCACACCAGATGGCGTAGGCGTAGAATGAGCCAGCATAGGCATAGTCGCGCTCACGGGGCTGTTCAGGCGTCTGGTTCAGGTAGATGACGATGGCCAGTCCTGTCATGAAGAAGAGGAAGAAAACCACCCAGAACTGCTTGATGCCTTTCGGGTTGCGCATCATCACTTGCCAGAAGATGCCGATGAGACCGAGGATAAGCGGCAGGCAGTAGAACACGTTGTGGCCCTTGTTGTTCTTCAGCACATCAGGCAAGAGATTCTGGTCACCGAGGCGGGCGTTGTCGATGAAAGATATGCCCGTGAGCCAGTTGCCGTGCTCCACCTCGCCTTGACCCTGTATGTCGTTCTGACGTCCGGCAAAGTTCCAGAGGAAGTAGCGCCAGTACATCCAGTTGCATTGGTAGGAGAAGAACCAGCGGAGGTTCTCAAACTGGGTGGGAATCTTCACGGTCTTGCCGTCGCGGTAGTTGGAGGGTTTTTCGTTGCCCTCGACACCTCCCAGCCAGCTCTCATAGAACTGTATGTGGCGTGGGCTGTTGCTGTACATACGGGGGAAGAGCATGTTCTGGGCGTAGACGGGCTTGTCTTTCGTCGAGACGATAAAGTAGCTGTCCTTCTCGTTGGCACTATGCTTTTCACGACGCTGGTACATGGGAGCACCCTCGTCCATAGTCACACGGCCGCTGTTATCTACGAGATATTCCGAGTTGTAGGCCTGTCCCCAGACAAGTGGACGGTAGCCATACTGGTCGCGGCTCAGGTAGTTACCGAGCGTAAAGATGTCCTCGGGCGAATTCTGATCCATAGGAGGATTGGCCGACGAACGGATAACGATGATGGCGTATGACGAGTAGCCAATCATCAGCATCAGCATGCAGAGCAACGTGGTGTTCTTCAGGCGGGCAGGAATCAGCGGGCCGGTCTTTGTACGACGGAAGAGCACAGCGGCGATGATGGCCAGCACGACAATACCGGTGAAGAAAGCACTCCAGCCGAAGCCGTAGAAGGGAACTCCAAGCATGGCAAAGGCCAGCAGGAAAGCAATATTCTGACGCATCCAACTCTGCTTGGTAGGCTGGGCATGCTGCGTCTCGTAGATGGCCCAGATGACAAGTGCCACGAGCAGGATGAGGTAGATGTATACGCCTGTGTTGAAGGACATTCCAATCGTGTTTACGAAGAACAGCTCGAACCATCCACCCACGGTGATGATGCCTGGCACCACGCCGTAGAGCACGGCAGCCAGCAACACAATACTGACTATAAGGGCGACAATGCTGCCCTTGACGTTGGCATTGGGGAAACGTTTGTAGTACCACACGAGCACGATGGCTGGCAGGCACAACAGGTTCAGCAGGTGCACGCCGATGGAGAGGCCCGTCATATACATGATGAGCACCAACCAGCGGTCTGAATGAGGCTCGTCGGCGTGTTCCTCCCACTTCAGGATGAGCCAGAACACCACAGCGGTAAAGGCCGAGGAGTAGGCATAGACCTCTCCCTCGACGGCTGAGAACCAGAAGGTGTCGCTGAACGTG
>Ga0265299_10004620_pt1 | contig 12974 bp, 3 predicted proteins | sample AusTroGonzalo_MG_4_FD_193485 | JGI IMG/M metagenome (GOLD analysis project Ga0265299, IMG submission 193485) | Bovine rumen microbial communities from tropical cattle in Woodstock, Queensland, Australia - Gonzalo_02 | ecosystem: Host-associated > Mammals > Digestive system > Stomach > Rumen ...
ACATCAGCTTCAAACAGCGCCATCGAAATGCTTTCTACTGCATTTTCGCCTATTGTCTTATTAATATTCAAGCCAACAGAATCAAAATTATAGTCGACGTCAAACTTCTGGCCATCCCAAGTCAACGTTACATTTAGGTTAAATTTAAAATCAATATCAACATCCGTTAATTTAAAGGCTCCCAAATCAAGATTATCAAATCTCAATGTTTGGGGAGTAAAAGCAAATACAAAATTTTTCGATGTATTCTTGTCAAAACTGATAATATCTGTAATTGATGTATTATTTAAAATATTCGCATACGTTTTTGCACCATCAACAACCAAGTCAAGCTGTTTCAATAAGCTTTCTGGCACCATATTCGTAGAAGTAGCCAAGAAATTAACAACATTCCCTAATTGTATTTGTGCAATCTCAGAATTATCAGCAGACACAAGGCAAGCACTCGGAAGATTAATTGCCTTAGACACCATTGTCCAATACTTACCCATTGTTTCTACAACAGAAGGTATGCTATATTCAACTTCGCCACATTTAAACTTAACATCATTAAGGGACTTATTAATAAACGGTATTTTTACATTACTAATAGATTTAATCAAAGTCGCAAAATCAATCGACGCCAAGCCTTTTAGCAGATTTTCAACAGAAAATGAAGGATTTGCAATAACGTTATGTTCAAATCTCCAGCCATTTGAATCATCTTTCACGACTTTTATCCATAAGCATTGAGGTATACTACCTTCGGGCTTTACCACAAACGGAGATATGGTATTAATCGTAGGATCACTCGATAAAATATTAGGCACAACTATCGCAAATAAAAGTTGTTTATCAGTATCAAACGAAAATTTGCGGGAATTGCAATCGAAAACAAGTCCAAAACCAATATTAACAACAGGGTTGCAAGGTGTATTTAAAATGGTTATGGGGGCAACAGTTAAAGCAAAAACAAAGTCAAATTTCAGAGAACTCGAAAGCGCTATAAAGCCATCCTGTGTAAAATCCGCTACCAGTTCTTCACCCGTCTCCGTCACCTTCGTGACCGCTCCAGTCTTCAAATCGAGTACAAATTCACCGATATTAACCTTTGATGTACTAAATCCGTTAACCAAAGTTGAATAAGAGTTCCCCAACTGACCTTTAAATCGATTATACAAATCATTTACATTAATAACCGATTTAGATTCTGCAACCAGACTTTTCAATGCAATAGACAAATTGGACCGAACAGAATCAACATTCTTGGCAATATCTATAACAGAGAGTTTCCCCACCCCAGCAATTTCGATTTTTTCACCAATATACGGAATATTCATCTTTTCTGCAAAACTGAGTATAGTCTGCAAAGAAAGATCCATGTTGAAAATTTCGTCAAGACCACTCGGATACGTCAATGCATTCTTTTCAAAATCATAACCAAATTCACCGCTTCCAAATGACAAGGAATTGATACTAATTCCATCATATCCAAGTTTAACACTTCCAGCCAACGGATTATTTGCATTTTTGAAATCAATGTTCAGAGTTCCATCTAATGTCAAATTAGTTATTGACGCATTAGCACCGAATAAATCAATTGTTTTCGATGGTGCTGCAGAAGCAGACAACTTTATTGAGAAATCATTTACAGCAACTCTATCAAAACTAAATCCACCATTTTCATATGTTATAGATAATTCGGCATCAATAGTCGCATTCATTTGAGCGCTAGATACTTCGAGCGGACCAAATTTAACGCCATTCGCCAATGACAATGTAGGCGTAAATTTAAACTTGAGAGTCTTGGTATCACCATCTGCAAATTCAAGAGTTTCACTTAAGGGATCTGTTCCAAAAAGGCTAACAGGAACTTCACCTAAAGTACCGGCATCCACATCAACAACTCTTTGAACAAGTACACTTATATCGCCAATATAATTTTTGAAGGCATTTATTTGACTACCAACAAGTTCACTAAACGCATTTCTCAATGATGCAAGATTCAATTTATGATTGTCTTTTGCATTATTCACGGCTAAACAAACGTCATTCCAAACGGTATTCACCTTAGTTATGACATCTGCAACAGAAATCGTTTCGCCAGCAACAGTAAATTTCCAATCTTTCAACAACGGCAAATTGGCTGCACTTGCTATAATGTTTTCAATCGACAGATTCTCATTATTCATATGGAAATCTGGCAGTTCGACATTCCAAGGATTAGACGAAGCTCCCGAGTAAGAAATTCGGATATTCTTGCTGTCGAACGTGATGGGCAAACCATCAACCACACTCGAAGAGAGATCGATATTCAGCGCAATGCCCGTCAAAGACGGAGTAAATACAAGTCCTTCAGTTCCACCTTCAGAGACCGTAACTTTAACGGCAACATCCATGCCGAAACCAAGGGAGCCTAGCGGAATTGAGTACAGTTCAAACTTGTTCAGATAAGCCGGTTGAATAGAATATACAAACGTAAATTCTTTACCCGTCAAAATCGATTTGGTAGTGATATTGTCATTTGCCCACAATTCGTAAGCATTGGTCAATGTTCGATACATACTGACATTGTCCGCTGTAACCTTCACGTTACCTAGCAGAGCAGCAATTTCAGATTGACTGTTCCTGCACAATTCATCGAACATTGAATTCAGCTTATTAATATCAGCATCAAATTCACCAGTTTTCGTTTTGCTCTTTTCTATAGCACATTGTATCGCCTGCGAAGAACTAAACCAAAAATCCTTAACCGAATCCATAACAGCAGCAACATTCAATTGCTGCCCAGCAATTGTAAGATTCAAATCCTTGATGTAAGGAATATTCGTGAAATCGATATTTTTGAAGATATCGCCTAAAGGTTTCAATCTCATTTTTGGGGGATTCCACCCACGTCCCTCAATAAAATCAAAGCTTACATGATTATTCTCCACTTCAATCGGCAACATAGCAATATTGCTATTCTTCGAAAGATCAATATCCAATTTCAATTCATGCAAACTTGTTTTGAAATTTTTAATCTTTCCGTCTGCAGTAACGTCAAAACAGACATCGACCTGAACCTTGAAGGAACCTGAAATATTATCAATATTTACCGAGTAGATTTTCAGATTATTGCTAAAGTTTTTCGTATCAAGGACAAACGAAATCTTATTGGAACCAACATTGAGCCCAAGCGTCTTTATAGGTTTGGTCAAAAGATCCTGAGTCCCCAGATTCGCATTTTCAAAACCAGATCCAGTAATGTTATCCAGGACGCTTATGTGAGAAAGCAAACTCTTTACAACAGCATAATCATCACCAGCGTATTCTTCAAACATCGTTGACAGTTCTTCGAGTTTGAGCGAAATTTTATTTTGAGCCTGGCTTCCAATATTTTCAGCCTTACTCATACATTGCTGAACCGCGATCGAAAGGTTATTCCAGACAGAGTCCACCTTTTCTACAATTTCAGTAATCGTATAGTCGTGATTTGCGATATTGAAAGTACGAGTATTCAATACAGGTATATCAAAGGCCTTGGCCACTGTAAGCAAATTCGAAAGCGTGAACTCGCTATTTTTCAAAATAGAAACGAACTTATCGAATATGTCAGGATAAACCCATTTGCCGTTCTGGTAAGCAAATTTATCATCTTTACCCAGCGACACAAGTGATGTGGAGCCTCTCTTTATGTCAAGCTTATCAAAGCTAAATTTAATATCGCATTTCTTGAGATCAAACTTACGACCGCTTACAGAAACATCAAAAGAAACCTTTCCGCTCTTGATGTCCGCCTTTTGACCCAATAACTTAAATTCGGAGGCGGTTTCCTTCACCACTTTCAGATTAAATTCATGGAGTGCAACACCAGCAAATGTGACAGTACTACCTTTTACATTCAATGTAAGGTCAAGAGCAATCGTGGCATCGAAATCCACCTTACCAAGATTGAACAATTCAAGGTCAAGTTTTTCCAGGCCAAGTTGTTTCGGCGTAAAGGCAACGGTAATCTTATTCGTCCCTTCAACTAGTTCAATATATTTCTCAGACAAATCATCTACATTATCGAGATTTCCGAGAGCTAGCTGCGGCCCTGCCACTCCACTTTCAGAAACGGCTTTAAACACATTGGCGAAACCGTCACTATCTTTTTTAATTTTATCGTACAGTTCGGTTTTAAAGATTCCTATTTTCTCAATAAAGTCGCCCAACTTGCCTTGTTGCTGTTCAAGAGCAGCATTGAAGTTCGTCGCGAGATTATTCAAGTTCAACACGACCTTCTTTTCTGCACTTCCAGTACTCTTCACGGTTTGATAGAACGAGCCAGAGAATGCACTCCAGTAATTGTTGATATTTTGAGCAATCTTTACAATGCTATAGGGTTCACCACCAATTTTAAACGACAATTTATCCATGAACGGGAAATTGGCGTCTTGAAGTCCGTTGAGAAGCGTTTCAAGCGAGAAATTGCTCTTCCACTTGAGTTCCGGAGTATTGAAATCCCACCCATTCTTGCCATCCCAAGAAATGCGAACGGTTTTATCATTCCCATCAAAGGTAAACGGAAGCCCCTTCGGAAGATTATCCACAGTGGCGCCCAAAGCCACGAAAGCGGGTTCGGCTTTAAGTTGCACAATACCACTTTCATTTGTCACAGAAATATTCAGAGCAATCGAAGCATTCAAGCCAAGACCACTAGCCAACGAAAATCCAAAAATACTGAGATTTTCTAAATTAGCAGCTTTCGGGGTAAATATAACCGTAAATGAATAATCTTTTGATGGTAACAAAGCAAGATCGCTAACATCAGCACTCAAGATGTCAATCCAATCATTCTTAACATCTTCAAATTTATCAATAGAGCCTGCAACAATCCTGATGTCCGAAAGCCAAGAATTTATTTCATCCTGTTTATCCTGAATGAGATTATTGAAGGATTCTTTTAAAGTTGCAGTATCCAAGCTAATGCCATCTGTAAGAGCATTCTTTACATCAATAGCACCTTGGAAGGCCTTACCAAAATTTTCCCATAAATCGCCGACATTTTCAATAAGTTCATCCACACCGAATAATTTATCGCCAATGGTTACTTTAAGCTTCTTCAGATAAGAAATTTGAGCGAGTGCTGAAGTTACAGATACAAAGCTGAATTCACGCAAAACATCAATGCCATTAAAATCCCATTCAAATTTGCCATTATTATTCTTGAAGAAAGAGGCAACAAATCCGTCATCGGCGATGGTCAGAAGTGGATTACTGCCAGAAGGCTTTAAACCAATCTTAAACAAATCCAAAACAAAACCAAAGTTGCTCATTAAACCGGAGTCATCAATATCAAAGCTGAACGTTACAGCAATTTCCGTATTGATAGTCACATCGGGCAAATCAATATCATAAACGGACAAATTATCTAATATTTTGGAGAATGGCTTAAAAGTCATATTAAAGACATTTTTGCCCGACTTCAGGCCAATCAAGCTACTACTAGAATTTTGAATTAAAAGGTTAGATATCAAAGCATCAGAATTCGCAACTTTAAGTTCAACGGATTCAAGGAAATTCTCGCACTTGTCTTTTGCGATTTCCGCAAAAGCTTTTTTCAGAGATTCAACATCAATGCTGTACAAATACCCCGTAGCAGCATCCGCCTTTTGCATTGTATTTGCAACAGCAAGCGAGATATCTTTTCCAACAGAATCCACCTTAGAAGCAAGATCTACAACTTTAACGCCACCAGCAATTGGAATTTCCAAATCATTCAGGAACGGAACCATTTCCGCAGCGCGAATAAAATTTGAGATCGTGAATATATCGGCATTAAAAAGCGATTCAAAGTTTTCTATTTTCGAGGGAAGAGTCCATTTATCAGAATCAATATTGTAGGCAAGAGTTTCTTTTTGGTCAGAAATTTTAAATCCATTAACACTCAAACCTTCGCTTTCTAATTTAAGCTCCTTATCGGTAATTGCACTGCTAAAATCATCAGCACTAGGATCAATCGTTATATTAAAACTGAATTTTCCTTTACCACCAAAATCAACATCAAGCGCACCAACTTTAAGATTTTCAATATTTGACGCACTTAGCCCGACACCGATTCCGTCAAGGCAACAATCTCCAAAGCACAAACTTTCATCATCGAGTATATAAAGATCTAGCTTAATATAAGCTTTAAAGTCAGCACCAAAAGAACCTAATGTTAACCATTTCCAATTAATGTCCTTGATAAATTCGAGGTTCGCAAGAGAGATTTCGAATAATATTGTATTTTCACCTTTTTCCAGGGAAATAACATCACTTTCACCAAATGATGATTTCAGCAATTCTCTATAGCTACTATCACTTTCTTTCTTTATACCAATTTCTTTCAGTGGTATTTTTGTTACAAGATTCTTTAAATACTCACTTAAATCTTTAAGATGTATATTATCATCCGTAGCTCCGATAGCACAATGAACACAATTTTGAGTAATCAAAGCATAATTGTCTATTGTATCAATAATTTCACCAACATTATAATTCAGCCCCCCCATAGAAAAATCAAGTTTATCAAGATAAGGGACAGCAAGATTTTCCAACCATTCTAAATCATAATCAAACGAAGAATAACACTGATAGACAAAATAATCTAACGCAACATTGGCATCAACGCCATCATCCGTTATAGAAATCTTTAAAAAATCATCTTCAACAAGGATTGGTAAATAAGCATTTTCCGTAGCCTCAGCTGTTACACCAGGCAACCCAATATCAACTGAATAAAAATCAGTCGTCAAAGAAAAAACATCACTCTCTTGGCTAATTTCAACAACAAAAGACACTGATGCAACAACATCCGTGTTTTCAGAAACACTACCAAAATTTATTCTCTGTGCAGCAACATCAAGGCAAAATTCAACGTCAAAAAATTCATAATAACAATCAACCCAAGAAATATCATCGTCCAATGAGCCTAAGATATTTATATTTTCATCATCTGCACAAATATTTACAGCAGACAAGAAATTCTTTATAGATCCACCTTTTAGAGCGGAAACATTCGCATTCAACGTATCAAACTTTGCCTTTATTGCAGGCAAATTTAACTGATATCCATAATCAGATTCTTTGATATTACCTTGCAAAGCATTCAACAGATTTAAACGCACTTGGTCAACAACATCAATAATTTCGGACATGCGATATGCTTCATTACCAATGCTTAAAGTTTTCCCAACATACGGAATTTCGAAGTTATCTGTCAAATGAAGCGTATTCTTTAAAGAAGACGAATCAGAATCTGCAGACGAATCCTCATTATTCAGTAAAGGCTCTGCAGCCGGTGCACGGAGCAAAGCCATTGGACGATTAGCAATCTCGGAAGTTTCTATACTTGAAGCATCAAACTCAGTAAAAGAACTTAATGAAGATAAAGAATTTTCTTCAGTCGATACCGTAATCGAATCAAATTGATTTACATATTCTTCAATTTTATCTATGTCATAACCCGCCGAAGCATCCATCATCAAACGAGGTTCGAGATTTTCGATTTTAAAGTTCTTCTTGGAACTTATTTTCGACCTCAGCGCTTTTTTGGCGGTATTCTTGGTGTTTTTATTGTTCTTACGGGAGTTGTTGTTCATTTTTGACATAGAGATTGCCTTTGACACACCGATGTGCATCGATTTTTATTAAACTTTTGGATAGGAATTCCCTCCATCGGGAATTCCATGGATTAAAATTTTTAGAGAATTTGTTAGAAGTAGGTTATTCCAACTTTACACAGCGGACGGAGAGACCTATCATTTTACTGTCGTTGGTATTTCGATTGGGAGCATAATCATCCAAAGCAGACACAAAGCCTGCGTAAGCATGTGTATTTTTTTTCTTTTCAAACTCTTCGGGAAGAAACCAATACGCCCCCAAATTCAAATCAGCAAATTTCCCCTCCGCCTTTCTCAATCCAGCACCGGTTAGGGATAAGCCACTATAATTATTCCCCGCAAAGCCATAAGATGAACGAGTCCCCCTAATACCATACGAATTCGTTTCGGCATGCCAAGCGATGTAAAAATCCAGGTCGGTCATCAATCGCCAGCCCTCAGGGCAAATGCCTCGATGATTTTCTTCAATTAAATCAGCACAGCTTTCGGTATTGCAACGGCTCGGCAGTTGCATCATTTCTGCCCACTGATAAAGACCTCCAAATTCATCACACAAAGTGGTATCATTGTTGTAACAATAACGTTCAATCTTGGTATCGTCATTCTGGTCGTCCTTGCCCAAAACCATCTCACCGATGTTCAGATTCTCTGCCATGATGGTCACGGAATCCTTATCGCCAATATAATCTTTACCTATAATCTTGATATAATAATAACTCCGGCCATTGCGCGGGTCGGTAAATTGCTTGTATTTTCCTTCACCACCTACACGCCAATCTTCAGCCAAGGTTTTTGAATGATCAAAAGGCACATACTCGCTGCTGGAGGATTCTTCTTTACTCGAAGACGACGAGTTCTTCATGGCGGACGATGATCCGCCATCTTTTTTACTGGAAGATGAAGGGAGATTCCCGCTCGAGGCGGGAATGACAGAAGAAGAGGACGCCGTCTTAACAGACGATGATGAATCCTTCTTGACAGAAGAGGAAGAAACAGCCTTTGTCGAGGAAGAAGAGGATGAGGCTATTTTAACAGACGATGAAGATTCCTTCTTGACAGAAGAAGAAGATTTACTTTGACTGGATCCTTCGCTACTGCTCAGGATGACGGAAGAGGAAGAAACTGCCTTTGTCGAGGATGACGAAGAGTCTTCATCGGAGGGCGCGGATGTACCCTTATCATCGCCACATGCGACGAGGGCTATGGTAAGAAAGATTGCCAGCAGGAGATTCCCGGTCATCCCCGTCAAGCGAGGACAAGCGCCGGGAATGACAACTCGCGAAAGGCCCAAGACGGCTCCAAATTTTCTCATTCTATACTCCTTTTCTTCCATATACCCAACACAAAATACTTAAAATCACCACAAAAGGCCATAAAGCCATTAGCTCTAAAGCACTTTTGAGGTGTAAAAATTAACCCTTATTTGCTTCCGGGAGACCGATTTCGATTTTTCCGTACTTGGCTTCGTATGCCTTAAGGGTTGCACCGAGCATAATAGCGAGGCGCTTTGCTGTAAACGGAGTCATCACCACGCGTTCAGCGAGATCAACATCGACCTTTTCCTGATTCATTTTCCAAGCGCGGTTTACGCCCAAGAGAACCATAACTTCTTCGCGACCGGCAACAACATTGGTCGCATTCACATAAAGGCTCTTCATGTTTGTGTCGTTCCACACAACTTCTGGTTCATTTGAAACAACTTTTTTTTCTTCGGACATTTTGATCTCCAAGGTTTAATCATTACAACTCGTTTACAGTCAACAATATACGCTATTTTTTAATTATAAAATTCCTGCAATTTCAAGAATTTTCAAAAAAATAAGCATTATTGCTCTCTTTTTCCACACTCCTCACAAACGATAGAATATAGTATAAATTGTTCAATATCAAGCATGGACAAGACAAATTACTTGCTACAATAAACATACAATCGACAATTCAAAAACAGCGTCATTACTTTTTTCTTACCGAACAACATTTTCCTTGACAACAGAATAACGCTATTCTATTTTCGCCTCGTTTTAGGACAAAATTATAACTTGGAGATTCATATAAACTTTACACATAAAAAGTTTATCAAATTATTTTTTACAAAAATTTAATCAACATAATAATCCAAAAATATCCACACAAAATCATGATTTCTAAGGTTCACTCCATTTTGTTATTAGCTTTCGCAACAGTAGCAAGCGAAGCATTTGCTGCAAATACAGCCACCGAAAGCAAAGATCCTTTAAATAACCGAAAAATATCAGACTTTCTCGTTATCGCAGACTCAATTGACATCTCAGACAATTCAATGATTTTGGGAGATGTATTCGGGGCAAAATTTCAATTAGGTGCAGACTCCAAGATTTACGGCAACGTAGACGCATCAAGCGGATGTTCATTACGAGCAAAATCACACATTACCGGGAATTTACGCTATGGCGAACCCTGCAATTCAGAGACTGGCGCAACAGCAGCTTCAATGAAGCAAATCGCCTTGAAAAAACCGTCCACAACCTTCCCCACACTTACATTTGGCGATTCACTCAAGCCCATTAATTTAAGCAAATCAAAAACGCTTACTCCAGGTGAGTACGGAAGTTTCAACGCAAAATCAAAAATCAAAGTTACGTTATCATCTGGTTCCTACTCATTCCAAAATTTCAAAACGGAGCCGAACGTTCAACTGATTTTCGACATGGAATCCGGACCCATTACAATCAACGTTGCAAATGACGTGGATTTGGGCAATCGAACGAATTTCAAAATCAACGGCGGAAACCCAAGCGAAATTAAATGGTTCATCGCCGGTAAATCCGTCAAAATGGGCACAGATGGCCTTTTTTACGGCACAATCACGGCACCAAACGCATTTGTCAGCATAGAATCACGCTCACATTTAGTCGGTAGCGTTTACGCAAACAAACTCGCCGTAGCCCCAAAATCGACCATTTCACGCGAGCCACGCGCAGAAGAAATCTCTCACAGCGAAGAACATTTCGGCCCATTCTTCGAATCAAATTTATTCCACTACCGTTCCGTGCTGCCGACAACAGCAAAATCTGTTGAAATGTACGTTTACGCACCAAACGCCAAGGTAAAAATCAACGGAAAAGAATCGGCAAAAGTCGAACTTTCAGCCACAAAGACACAAGTAAACGTTACCGTAACCCGCGACAAAATCACGGGATTCCCGAGCGAAGCGTTTAGCAGCAATTACGTTTTCAGCTTTGAAAAGAACGAGAATTACCGCATTTATTGGGATCCGCAATCGCCATGTTCACAAGGTTGCGACGGCGCGACAACAGCCACGGCAATCGGCGATTTCGCCACAGTTCTCGAAACGGCACAAAAATCAGGCCGAGAAATCAACATCGTACACGGAACATGGAATGTTGCAAACAATTATAGCGACGGTGTTGTCCCTTGGAAAACTGGTTTTGAATTAGTCGGCTATACAGACGATATTTGGCAGTTAAAAACAGAAAACGACATGCCTCTCATTGACCTTGGCAAGACGCACCACATTGAAATCCAAGGACGTTCTCCCCGCAGTTTGGTTGGCCTGCGAATTGCAAACGGTTTCAACAAATCAAACGGTGGTGCAATCAAAGCGAGCAACCAAAAGCTTACCATCAAGAATGCAGTCATTTCCGATTCAAAATCTAACGCCGAAGGCGGTGCAATATTTGCCACGGATTCATTAAACCTTGAAAACATCCGATTCTCCGGAAACTCGGCCCTCGGCGATGGCGGAGCAGTCGCTGCCAACGGCGACACCAAAATGCTCAACGTCGTCTATACGAGCAACAAATCCGCAAAGAACGGCGGCGCAGTAAAGATCGCCAGTAGCGAAGCCTACATCGGTAACGCAGTTTTCCTCGATAACCAAGCCGTTATAAAAGGCGGAGCAATTAACAACGAAGCCAACAAACTCGACATTTGGAACTCCACATTCTTCGCCAACACCGCGAAAACAGCGAACCCCGCCATCAGCGGCAAAGCGAATGGTTCCATAGGCAACAGCATATTCTGGAAAAACTTCACCCCAAGTTGCGAACCGGGAAAATGCGCCAATGAAGTCATCGAAGGCTTTACAGCAACACACTCATCATTTTCAAGACCGTATGGCGGGAACCACAACCATACAGGCGACCCGAAATTCAAGGACGAGAAGAATCCGGCGGGGAACAATTCTTTTTGGAAATACGATGCCGGCCTGAATATTTCGGCAGACTCTCCATTACGAAAAGCAGGTAAAAAAGACAATAAAATGCCAATCGCCGACATTACCGGTAGCGAACGCGATGAAAAAGAGCTTGCATTAGGGGCTTATGTATTTTACGTTTCAACATTCGAGGTATTTTACGGAGAACTTCAAGAAGACGGCACCATTGGAGCCGCGACACCAATGATTCCCCTTGCGAACGAAATTCCGAATGATTGGATGAGGTCATTTTTTGCAAACAGCAACTATGCAAGAGCAATAAAGGTCAGAATTACAAAACACGAAAAAAACAACGTCAATTCGATAAAAGTACGCTTTACTCTTATAAAAAACGACAAGACGCCTTATGGTTTTAAACCCGTAGAATTTGAATTATACAGAAACGGAGAAGAAGACGGGAAATACGTATTCCAAACAGAAACCCAAACACAAGGCAAACCCGTACTATTCTCACAAGATCCAAGCGACATCGGAAATTACGAAGATGCCATTATTTTGTGCATAAAAAAAGGATCTGACAGATTTCATTACGACATTTTAAAACAATAAAAAGAAGGACGAGCATGAAAAAAGCATTCTTATTTTTATCCATTTTTTTTACAGCCACATTTATTAACGCTCAAGAAAGCGGAGAAACAGGAGCTGTAGAATCAGAAGATTATAAAGATTTGGAATACAGCAAATATACTGGAATAATTCAACCATTCGATTGGGACGATATTACACCAGATTTTCAAGAATCCGAAGACCACCCCAATGGCTTTGACGGACTTCCAATACATTGTTATGGGAAAGTACCACCCCAAAGTTGTTTTGATCCCAGCGACAATAAAACCCCTATTATTTATATATCCATTGCTAAGGGAAAAACGGCTAGATTTACCTTCAAAGATGGAGATGACGTTGAAAAATTATCAAAATTATCACCATTCGATGAGCTACGTTTATTTCGCGAAAAAGAATTCACAATAACAGAGGGATTAGTAAACACGTACAGTTCTCTAAGTGAAAGAAATAAACTAATCAAAACAAAAGGAATTGATTTTAGTGATGGTAGCAAAAAACACGTATTTCCAGTAGAAGTTAAAACAAATGACATAACAGGAAGAAAAGAATTATATTTCACCATTAGCCAAAAAGAACATGAGGGT
>Ga0265299_10004621_pt1 | contig 12971 bp, 18 predicted proteins | sample AusTroGonzalo_MG_4_FD_193485 | JGI IMG/M metagenome (GOLD analysis project Ga0265299, IMG submission 193485) | Bovine rumen microbial communities from tropical cattle in Woodstock, Queensland, Australia - Gonzalo_02 | ecosystem: Host-associated > Mammals > Digestive system > Stomach > Rumen ...
ATTACCGCGCGCTGTATATCTCGCGGCGATTAATGAAACCAATCTAATGGCTGATAGCGTTGAGGAATTTACATTAGATTATTTTCCGAAATATCCAAAGCTCTATGAAAATTCGGAAGAAGTGTTTAAACAAAAAATCAACGAAGGTGTTAAAAGCCGAGGTATTAACAAATATCCAAATTACGATGAATATGTGGAGCGTATTCGTTATGAATATGACGTATATAAACACAATGGTGCGATAGACTTTATGCTTTTGGAAGAAAACTATAAGTCTGAAATGCGCAAAAGAAACATCAAATATGGGTATTCAAGAGGTTCGGTTTCAGGCAGCATTATCGCTTATCTATTGTATATAACAGAAATAGATAGCGTTAAATATAACCTTAACTTTGAGCGTTTTATGAATAAAGAAAGGGTTAGTCTCGCGGATTATAAGAAAGTAGCGTGAAATTATATTTTAAGTAAAAAAGAAACATTGTATTTTTATAATAATTATTATGCCCAAGGTATTAGCACATCAAAACTATCAAAAATGTTTGGACATTCACATCATTATTATTTAGATAGATTTAAAGAATTAGGTTTACCAATACGAAGCAATAAAATAAATTCGAGAAAATATACAGCCAACTTTTCATACTTTAATGAAATTGATTCACACGAAAAGGCATATTGGCTTGGATATATTTATGCAGACGGTTATATTTCAAATGCAAATAATCGTAAATTATTTGGAATGTCTTTAGGAATTAAAGACCGTGAGCAATTAGAAAAATTAAATAAATGCTTAGATTCCACATATCCACTACACGAATATTCATTTGATGGATATAAACCAGATACACGGTATGTGAGGTTAATTGTTGAGAGTGGAGAAATATTTGACGGTTTATTAAAACAAGGTGTTTTCACCAATAAAACAAATATTTTAAAACCTCCACCTATTAATCCAGTTTATTATCCTTCGTTTATCCTTGGGTATTTTGATGGTGATGGGAGTATCTATTTAAACAACGGACGGTCTCCGTTTTACACTATTAACATTGTGGGTACAAACGATATTCTAACTTTTATACATAATTATTTAGTTAATAATAACATTACTTCAAAACCTATTAATTTAGAAAAGCGTAAAAAACATCAAACCGTTAGCTACATTAGATATGGCGGCAATATTATCGTAGAAAAAATAATGTCGCTATTATATTCAAAAATAGACCTAAATCTACCTTTACAAAGAAAATACAATCTTTATTTGAAATGCAAAGAACGCAACTTTACATAGTCGTTTGTAATAGTAATATTACAAATTATCAAATAGTGAACCGTATTACTCACGGGTGTACGACACACGCATAGGAATTGCAGGAAATGGCAATTAGGTGTCGTGCTAACAGGGAAAAGCTAAGTCGAAAGATATGCCAATCCTGTGCCAAGCCAAGTATGGAAGGTGCAACGACTATCCCGTCGCTGGGAGTACAATAGAGGATGAGTTACTATTGGAAGTGCTATTTATCCAGTTATGGATAAAGATATAGTCTATCCCCCTAATAAATATCGGGAAACCGAGGGTATCAGAGATTGATAGCGATTGGCTTTCAGAGGATAGAAAAGTAGTAAAAGACTATTTACATTCAAAAGATGGGTTATACTGCTGTGATATTGTTACTTTTAATACGATTGCGTTAAAGGGTGCGATTGATGATATTAGTCGAGCGTTCCATTACGATAATCTTGACCATTTGCCCAAGGAGGTTAAAGATGAAATCGCTGTAATTGATAAAGAGAACGCTGAACGAACCAAACGCAACGGCTCAAGTTATGTTAATGAGGCAAAAGCATACCCTCCTGCGCTTGTTAAAAAAATTGAAAAATATTCAGTACATAAAGAAGTTCCCTACGATTATATGTCGTTCGCGTCTATGATTAAGGGTTATATTGAGCCAGACCCCAAAGACCCAAAGAAAGAGATTGTACCCGACAACATTCGAGCCCTATATTCTGATTTCTTTAAATATGTAGATATGGTAAATGGAGTTGTTGTTTCGGTAGGCAATCATCCCGCTGGTTGTGTAGTTTCGCCATTCCCGGTTGATGAATGGTTTGGCACTTTCACAACCGCTACTGATGAATACCCAATTTCTGTTCTTAATATGAAAGAAATTGATTCACTTAATTTTGTTAAATTAGACATTTTGGGATTGGATAACATTGGCTTAATTTACAAAACTTGTAACGAGGCAGGAATACCGTTTGCAACGCCAGATAACATACCACCTGACGATATGGATGTTTGGAATAGCATTGTTGATGATACCACAATGATTTTCCAATGGGAATCATCGACCGCAACATCTTATTTAAAACAATTAATGAGTCCTGAAACGATTGCGAAAATTAAAAAAAGAAATCCAAAGGTATCATATATGGATTTACTTTCAATCGGCAACGGCGCGATTAGACCTGCGGGAGAATCCTATCGAGATAAACTTTCTCAAGGAATTTATCAAGATAATGGACACAAAGCGCTCAACGACTTTATGGATTCCACCTTGGGCTATTGCGTATATCAAGAACAAGTAATTGAGTTTCTACATTCTTTTTGTGGATATTCAATGGGTGAAGCGGATATTGTGCGCAGAGGTTTTGCCAAAAAGACTGGTACAGAAAAGTTTATCCCAAAAATCAAAGCTGGATTTATTAAAACAATGAAAGAAAAGTATGGCGTAGGTACGGATGAGGCTAATAAACTAATTGTTAATTTTATTAAGGTAATTGAGGATGCAAGCTCTTATCTCTTTTCTAAAAACCACGCAGACCCCTACTCTTGGATTGGTTATATATGCGGTTATTTGCGCTATTACTATCCGCTTGAATTTATAACCACAGCTTTGAACATTTTTGAGGGTAAAGAAGAAAAGAGCCTGACGATTATTGAATATGCTAAAAAGCGCGACATTCCGATTTCGCCGATTAAGTTTCGATATTCAATCGCAAAATATAGCTATGACAAAGTGGACAGAAAAATATTCAAAGGTATTTCCTCTATTAAGTATATGAATGAAACGATTGCTAATGAATTATATGCTTTGAGGGATAACCAATACAACAGTTTTGTTGATTTGCTATCTGATATTGACAAAAAGACAAGTGTTAATTCGCGTCAGTTAAATATCTTGATTAGCCTTGATTTCTTTGAGGAGTTCGGCGATGCGAATTATCTTTTGGCGGTTGTCGATTACTATAAACAAATCGGCAAAAGAGTTCAAATAAGCAAAGCCAACATAGAGAAAATGGGTTTATCTGAAGAAATAGTTAGGAAATTTTCTGAGAATGAAACAGCTAAAATGTTCACCAAAATTGATTCGAGGGGTTTGCTAAATGAAACCATCAAAACATTACGAGTCCCAAAGCGTACTTTGGGCGAAAAAATAACTGCCCAAATCGAACATCTCGGTTATATAGACATTGTCGATGAGCGATACGCGAGAATGTTGGCAATCCTTTCTATTGATACAAAGTATTCACCAAGAATACAAGCTTACTCATTAAAGAATGGAACAAATATTGAGTGTAAAGTTGATAAGGGAACATTTAGGCGAAACAAGCTTAAAAAGGGCGATATTATTTATGTAAAAAAACAAACTCGAAAACCAAAATCGCGGCGAACCGAGGACGGCAAATTTGAAAAGATACCGGGAACGTCTGAGATTTGGTTGACTGATTATAAGCAAGTGGAGAACATATGAAAGCAAAATCAGAATTAAAGTTTTTAGATTTTAAAGACATAATTAGTAGCATTGTTGCTGTATTAGAGTGTGAGGATGCGCTGGCAAAAGTTTCACACGATTATTATAAGAAAACAAAAAATGATATGCTTATTCATTTTCCAGATACAATTTCCGATACTGTTTTCTTATTAGAGAAATTTTTAGGCGACGAAGAAACTCAATGGATTTCATATTGGTTATTCGAGATTAATTGTGGTAAAGACTACTATCACGGTTCGGTTACAGACGAAGATGGCAAGGCTATACCCTTAAAAACGATTGAAGACCTATGGAATTGTATTACAAAAGAGGATTTGTGCAAAAGTCAATAAAATTCGTGTTTTATTGACTTTTTACCCTCAAAATTCCCCCTAAAATAGGGGAAGTAAAATTTTGAAAAAATTGAAAATAAGGAGCGTTTATGAAAGTTGATGTAAAAAGAGCGCAAGCACTCCAAAAAGTTGAAGAAAATGCTCGCGCTAATATGGAAAGCATTAGAAACACCGCTTTGCAGATTGGTATGCAAGTTGGAGCTCTATCAATGATGAAAGTCATTTTGAAAACAGCCAAAGACGAAACCAAAACTGTTGAGGAAAGATTAAACGAGATTATCACTTCTTGCGAAGAGAACATTAAGAGTGTCGAGGCTCAAATGGCGAAAGACAGAGCTAAAGCCAAAGCGAAAGCCGAAAAGGAAAATACCGAGGTAGCCAATGAGAATAATTAAACCGAGCTTTCAAATTCTTAGCAACATTTCAAATGGCGGAATCGCGGAACTGCAACTCCTTGAAAAGGCTGGTCGTACTTGTTATCAATCGGGCGATAAAATTACCGAGGATGGTGAAAGTGCAAAAAAGATACTTTCAAATACAATCCTCAAATATGGGCACGAGTCAGTTTTAGAACACGGCGTTGTAACTGTTTCCGTTACTTGCGACAGGGGTATAACTCACGAAATTGTAAGGCATAGGATAGCAAGCTACTCTCAAGAATCAACAAGGTATTGTAATTACGCCAACGATAAGTTTGGAAATGAAATTACCTTTATTGATATTGAAAAGGGTATGGAGCTTGACCCAAAGTTCAGCAATCTCGACGCGGATGCGGTGGGCGCGATTTACACAGAATGGTTAGAGGCTAACAAAGATGCCGAGCGACATTACATAAATATGCTTGAACTCGGCGCAAGTCCTCAGATTGCACGTTCTGTTCTAAACAACTCAACCAAGACAACTATTGTTATTACAATGAACCATCGCTCTTGGCGGCACTTCTTTAAGCTAAGAACCTCGAAGAAGGCACACCCTCAAATGAGAGAGATTGCTATTGAAATGCTTGCCGAATTTAAGCGTTTATTCCCTGTTATCTATGATGACATCGAGGTTGAGGAATGAGACGATACGAAGATGAGTGTGTAAGTTGCGGATTGCCGTGTTTGGGTAGTAGTTGCCCAAATCGTAATGTTCTTAGAATATATTGCGACCGCTGCGGCGATGAAACATATGCAGATTATTCTTTTGACGATGAGGATTTATGCAGGGATTGTCTTGAAAAAGAGCTCGATTCCGAATTAAAGGATATGTCGTTAGAAGATAAAATTGAAGCATATAAAGCAGTTTATGACTGCGAAATTGAAGATTTAAACAAGTGGTGATTTTATGATTGTTATTGTTGGTAAATCAGCTTCTGGCAAATCAACATTACAGAATAACTTTGTAAAAGCCCATCCTGATTATCATAAAGTTGTTACATATACCACGCGTCCTATGCGAGAAGGTGAAGTTGATGGCGTTGACTATCACTTCATCTCGCAAAAGATGTTCGATAGCTTTATTGAGCAAGGATTTTTCGTAGAATATGCGTCATATCGTGATTGGTCATATGGCACAGCAAAATCAGATTGTCAAGACTCTAAAGCCGTAGCGGCATTAACACCCGCTGGGCTAAGAGCTCTGAAACGATTGGGCTATCAAATAACCTCTATATATGTTCATTTAGACAGGCGAACTCAACTGATAAGTATTCTTAATCGTGGCGATAACATAGACGAAGCGTATCGTAGGTGTCTATCAGACGTTGGGCAATTTGACGCAGTTGAAAAAGAAGTTGATTTTGTTATAGATAATGCCGAATTTCGATTAAACCAGAATAAGGTATTAGAATTGTTAGAAGAATACTTAGGCTTAGTAACTTCTCCCCCGAATGGGAGCAGTTATCGTTGTTTGACAAGGAGGAATAATGGCAAAGATTATTAAGCGCGATGGGCGCGAATCGGTATTTGATGTTAGTAAGATTATCGGCGCATTAACAAAGGCGTTTGTAGAAGTGGACGGTAATCTTACCGATGAAGATTCCACACTAATTGGCAATATTGCAAATCGTATTGCAGAAAAAGTTGGCGACATTACAACTGTTGAAGCCATACAAGATATGGTTGAACAAGAACTAATGCAAAGCTCTCGTAAAGATGTTGCAAAAGCATACATAATCTATCGTAATGATAGAACCAGAGAAAGGGAAAAGAAAAGTTCGCTAATTAAAAATATTGGTAAAAAGCTATATGCTACCGATATTGATTATCAGAACGCCAATGTTGATGAAGCCTCGTTCGGCGGTCGTATGGGTGCTGCCACGAGCGTTGTCACTAAAGATTATGCACTAAATCATTGTATGTCTGAAATGGCAAGAAATAACCATTTGAATAACGAGATATACATTCACGATTTAGACCATTATGCGGTTGGCGACCACAACTGCTTGTCTATTCCGTTTGACAAACTCCTCGCGAACGGATTTAACACAAGACAGACAGATGTTAGACCTGCACAATCTATTAATACGGCTTTTCAGCTTGTTGCAGTTATTTTCCAGTTGCAGAGCCTTCAGCAGTTCGGCGGTGTTTCGGCAACACACTTAGATTGGACAATGGTTCCCTATGTGAGAAAAAGTTTCTACAAACACTATAAGATGGTAATTAATCATATTCCGATTATCAAAAATTTATCTCACGCCAAGGCGATTAATGAAAATAATTTTGATATTACTGAAACTTCTATTAACGATGAGGTTTACAAGGGCAAGCATTGGTACAACTTTATTAAAAAGTTCATTTGGAAATTAAGTGACGAATTAACTCGCAAAGAAACCGAGCAGGCGGTTGAGGGTATGTACCATAATTTAAACACGCTCCAGTCACGCTCTGGCAACCAGTTACCCTTTACCTCGATTAACTATGGCACTTGCACATCAGATGAGGGCAGAATGGTAACAAAATCGCTTTTAACAACATCTATTAAAGGTATAGGAAAGAAGCATAAAACCTCTATATTCCCGTGTGGTATTTTCCAAATGATGAAAGGTGTAAATCGCAAAAAGGGCGAGCCAAACTATGACCTTTACAGACTTGCTTTGAAATCAACATCATTAAGATTATATCCTAATTATGCGAATGTAGATTGGTCAGGCAACGACGGTTATGACCGTAATGACCCTCAAACATATTTCAGCACAATGGGTTGCAGAACCGCCAACGGCTTTGATATTAATGGATTTGGTCAGCTCAAGGATGGCAGAGGTAACATTTGCCCGGTTACTATTATTTTGCCAACTCTTGCTATGGAGTCAAAACTTAACCCTGAAGATTTCCCACAGGAAAGCACAGAGGAGTGTATTATTAATACCTTTATGAATCTATTAGATACTAAGATTCACGAAGCCAAAGATATGCTCATTGAAAGATTTAAACATATCTGTTCACAATCTGCTGAAGCAGCTAAATTTATGTATGAAAACGGCACAATGGAGGGTTATGACGGTAAGGATATTTCTTCTGCGTTAAGACACGGAACTTTGGCGATAGGTCAGCTTGGATTAGCTGAAACATTACAAATTCTTATTGGTTGTGACCACACCAATCCCAAAGGTATGGAACTGGCAAAGAGAATTGAGCAATTATTTAAGGATAGATGTGCTGAGTTTAAGCAGGAATACAAATTAAACTTTGGTGTTTACTATACTCCAGCCGAAAATCTTTGCTTTACCGCTATGACAAAGTTCAAAGAGAAGTACGGCGAAATTCCAAACGTGTCTGATAAAAAATTCTTTACTAATTCAATTCACGTTCCTGTTTGGATTGAAATGAACCCATATGAAAAGATTGATATTGAGGCACAATTAACAGGTTACTCATCTGCTGGTTGTATCACCTATGTTGAGCTTAATGCTGGCGTTAAAAATAACTTAGATGCCCTCGAAAGCATTGTCAACTATGCTATGGATAAAGACGTTCCTTATTTTGCGGTAAATGTGCCTAATGATATGTGTGTAGATTGTGGACACACAGACGAAATTAAAGATGTTTGTCCTATGTGTGGCTGTGATGAAATTCGTAGGCTGCGTAGAGTGACTGGCTACTTAACGGGCGATTATAAGACCGCATTTAACGAAGGTAAACAGGAGGAAGTTGAAATGCGCGTTAAGCACTTCAACGGCTAAAAATGAGATACGCAAAAATTGAACCTTGTGAATATACGAACGGAGAGGGTGTGGGGACATCCCTCTTCGTCCAAGGTTGTCATAGGCATTGTAAGGGTTGTTTTAATCCAGAAACTTGGGGGTTTGACGGTGGGAAATTATGGACGAACGAAAGTAAAAAAATGTTCTTTGATATGATTTCCAAACCATATATAAGCCGAGTTACTATTTTAGGCGGTGAACCGTTAGCAGACGAAAATATCGAGTGCGTGTGCGGGATTATTCGCAGTATAAAGTCTGTTTTCCAAGATACAAAGCTAATATGGCTTTATACGGGAAACACTTTAAGTTTGCATAAACTACACAACAATGAATTTAATTATGCTTTTTTGACTTCTTCAAATCTTGAAATACACCCTCACGGTGCAGATTTCTTTAGAATAGAAACTATAAAATGTTGTGATTATATTGTTGATGGGGCTTTCGATGAAAAACAAAAAGATTTAACCTTGGCTTTTCGCGGTAGTACAAACCAACGAATAATTGATGTTCAGCAATCTTTGAAACAAGGGAAAGTAGTTTTGAAAGAGATTTAATAAATGAAAACAAAAATTTATATACCCAAAAGGATTAATGTCGGCTATCAAGAGCGCAAAGATACATATACAGGCAAGCTCGCATATGTTATTTATTTTGATGAAAAGGGCAAGTTGAGAAAAGAAACCTCTTGGGAAAGCTGGCGCGACGAAAATATCCCTAATAATATTTACGATAACGAGCCGCTTGAGGGTTTCGTAATCAATAAAAATGCAGGCGGCATTGAAAATTCTTGGAGCAGAGATGTCAGAAAAACTTATGTTAGAGTTTATGACCCACGCGGATTCGAGATTGAAATAACAATACCGAACTTATTGTGGATATTGGAGTGCTGTACTTCCACCAAAGGTAAAGGACTTGAGGGCGAATTTGTATATGGCTGGGATGGCAAAGACTTATTGCTTGTGCCGACATCTTCTCCTGATTATCAAGAATGTATTACATATTCTCAAATGATAAACAAGAGAGATTTTTTAAAGCCGAGCGAGTTGAAAATCGGTTATTTATATGAAACGCGTAAGGGCGAAAAATATATTTATGTGGGCAGATATAACGAATATTTATATGACAGAGCATATGAGAAACACGGTCATCCTGACGATTATGATAAATATACATTAAAATATAAATACTCTGAGGATTATATACGATATAAAATTGAATCCAAGTTGCAATATTGGTTTTTAGAAATGAAAACAAATTGTAATGGAGAAACATACTATAATGTTCTTAGAAGAACAACGGTTAATAATTTTATTTCAAGACCATTAACTAATTTACCTGTGGATAACTATGCTGAATTATTTGCCAATCAAATAGAATCTTCGAGTACGTTTTCTCAAGTTGATTTTGAAAATGAGGAATTGGTATTGTTAGATTATGATGTCGTCGAAAAAGGACTATTTGAATGTATTGAAAAAAGTAATACAGGAGATATAGTATCATACTTTTATGACTTTTTTAATGGCGGTAGTTATCGCTATTATGATGAACAAACCCAAAAAGTTAAATCGTTAAATCTGCACTATCATAAAAAAGCAAAACTATTTTATATTCAGGGCGAGTATAATTATTTTTATACCGATAGGTCAAAAGGGTGTACGCTTAAAGAAATATTTAAAAAATATCCGCCCGCAAAAACAATTATATATCTAAGTAATGGCAAAGTTTATAAAGGAAGTAGGATTTATATATAATGTCAATTCAAAACGATGAAAAAATATTAAATTTAAAAGAATTAATCAACAACAAACGCGCGGAATTAGCTAATCTACAATCTAAATTTATTCCCAAAACATCTTGTATTCTTAATATTGATGGCGAAGGTTATAATCTTAATGTTTCTTCGCAAAACTTTGATTATTTATTAGTCAAAATCAACGCTTTAATCGCTTCTGCGAAATCTTTGAGTATCAACCCGGAAACCGTTATTGTATCAGGATATAGTCTTGTTGATTGGTATGACGATATTTTAGCTAAGAAAAACACCGTTGAGTATCGTGAAAAGAAAAGAGAGCTCAACGAAATCGAAAAGAAACTTGATAGTTTGTTATCAAGTGATAAGCAAACAGAACTTCAAATTGATGCCATCGCTGAATTGTTAAAGGTATAAGCAAAAAACAGGACAAATATAAATGAAAAATTATCAAACAAATTGGGATATAGACAAAGAACTTAGTTATATTGTTCCTATAATTACACCAAAGAATAAATCTTATCTTTATATGCCCAACCCGTGTGATATTCTTAATCGTATGGTAAAAAGAATAAAGAGCGAACAAGGCTCAAAACATTTTATAAAACTTCAATTAGCCTTTGAAGATTTTACAAAATTAAAAACAGGAGCATAAATGAATATTGAAAAAATATTAAAAGAGTGTAGCGTTAAAACTATCAATCATTCCGATGATATAACTTATGTTATTGAATTACAAACATCACTACCTATGGCAAAAATGAAAGAATTATTTGATACAGTTAAATTATCACTACCAAACGATGCTTCATTATTAATATTGGCAAGTGGCGTAAAATTAACTGATTTTTCATTAGAACAACTAATTGCAACACAGAAAATTATTAATCAAGAAATTTCTAAACGTCAAGTGCCAACAAAATCTATTGGATGTTCTCAATGTGAAGAAAGATATAACTGCCCAGAAGCGCATACAGATAATGCTGAAAAATGCGGCGCATTTAACCACAGAATAATGAACGAGGAATGATATGAAGTATAAAATTAAGAAATTAATAATTCCATTATTATTAATCATTTCTTTAATTGGTGCTTTTATGTTGGGTGCTTGTTCGACAACGACAACATCCGCAGAATCAACGCCAAAAGAATTAGTATCAGATTTCGACTTGGAATTTTTAGATACGTTGGGTGGATTTACTAATGTCTATCTTTTGACAGACAATGAATATCATAAAAACTATATTATTATACACAACGACAATACTGGTTCGGTTGCAATAACGCCGAGATTGGAGAAGTAATATGAAACAATTTACTATGGAATTAGAATGTGGAATTAATATTGATAAGCCTACGGCTGAGTTAGCTTTAAAGATTGTTGATTTGTTTTGCAAAAAGAACGATTGCAAAATAGTAACCAACAATGAGGGTAATTATGAATTTAAACTATTGCAGTAAGGAGAAATAAATGAATAAAATCGCAAAATTTGAAAAGGTTAGTTTTAGGCAGTTCAAAGAGGATTGGCTTAAAACTATGAAAAATCCACCAACCCCTTGGACTGACGAAAAGATTAAAGAAATCTATGATAAAATTGTTTTACCGAAACGAGCAACCAAAATGAGCGCGGGATATGATATTTTCGCCCCAGTTGATATTTATATTGCGGGTGGTACATACGTTAATATCCCAACGGGTATTCGTTGCAAAATGGCGGAGGGTTGGGTATTAACCGCCTATCCTCGTAGCGGTCACGGATTTAAGTGTGGCATCAGGCTCGCCAATACAGTAGGTGTTATTGATGCGGATTATTATAATGCTCAAAATGAAGGACATATCTTTGTTAAGCTCGGCAACGAAAGTGTACTTGCGAAAACCAAAACCGTTTGTGTCGGTCAGGGCGAGGCTTTTTGTCAAGGAATTTTCCTACCATTTGGAATCACCGAGGATGACGAAGTAGAAAATGAGCGCATTGGCGGTTTCGGAAGTACGGATAAGAAATAATGCAAGAAATTATAAAAGAATTAATGTCAAAAATTTCATCTGAAACCACAAAGACAATAACGTCGGAAATGCAGTTTTATATTGCTGGTCTTGCGGATGCACTTGAGGTCGTGAGGAAACGCATTAATGATAAATTAGTGCCGGGTAATGAATATTATGTATTAATGCCTGTGGGTGAAACCAGAGGTAGACCAACGGCGCAAAATGAGTTTCGACCGCTTAAAATGTTTCTTTATCAAATTAAAATAAAGAAAAGCGGCAGAGAAATATATTGTTTTAGTGTTGCCGAAGAAACGGATTGGTTTTGTGGCTCAGATTTAATACAATTTTCAAATCCTACCACCCTAAAATTAAGAGTGTTCAAGTCAAAAGAAGAAGCCGAAAAACACAAAGATACAAAATTGTGGACTTTTAGGAAATACTATTAAGGGCGGTAGTTTTACCGCCCTATGATAATTAAGGAGTAATAATGGATAATTTAACCAGTTTACCCGATGTTTTAACTCCTCAAGAATTATCAAAGGTTTTAAAAATCGGGATTACAAACACATATAAACTTTTAAAAGAAAACAGCATTAAAAGCATACGAATAGGTCATAAATATATCATTCCTAAGAAATGCGTTATTGAATATTTAGACATTTAGGCGATTGAAAAAGTCGGCTAAATGTGATATAATAGATGAACACATTGGTCGGCTAATTCAGAAAGGAGTAAAAATGCCGACAAACACAACGGGACATTTAAGAGAAAAAAATGGTAAGTGGCATTGTGTTCTAAATCTATATGATGAAAACGGTAAACGCTGTCAAAAATCACATTCCACAGGATTGCCCATTAAGGGAAATAAAAAGAAAGCAGAAAAAATATTAAATGCGATGTGCCTTGAATATGATAGTCGTAATTTAAACTACTATTCTACTATCCT
>Ga0265299_10004622_pt1 | contig 12968 bp, 11 predicted proteins | sample AusTroGonzalo_MG_4_FD_193485 | JGI IMG/M metagenome (GOLD analysis project Ga0265299, IMG submission 193485) | Bovine rumen microbial communities from tropical cattle in Woodstock, Queensland, Australia - Gonzalo_02 | ecosystem: Host-associated > Mammals > Digestive system > Stomach > Rumen ...
CTTACAATTCTTTAGAAAACATAACTATTTGCTAAATAAAAGGGTACGTGTATTAGTTAACGATCAACCATTTATTGGTGAAGTAGTGGGTATTGATGATAAATTCTTTTTGCAAATCAAAACTGGTGATATGTTATTACATATTGATAGTGGTGAAATCGAAATACTATGAAGCTATTAGATAAAGAGTTTAACGCCGCGATATTCGATATGGATGGAACATTAATTGATTCCACCGGTATTTGGCATGAAATTGATAAAGCATTTTTCGCAAAACGAAATATGGAATTACCCGCTGATTATGCCCAGCAAATAGTCCACCTTGGTTTAACAGGCGCGGCAATGTACACCAAAACTACATATCATTTAGAAGAAAGTATTGACGAGATTATGCAAGAATGGCATGAAATGTCGATTGATATGTATCGTTATCATGTGCCATTAAAAGAAGGCGCTTTAGAACTTTTGAAATTATTTAAAGAGAACGGCATTAAGATGGCAATCGCCACTGCGAATGATGAACCATTATATAGACCTTGTATTGAAAGACTAGGCATTAGCGAGTATTTTGACGAGATTGCGGATGTTAACAACGCCAAAGAAGGCAAACAATCCGCTAAGATATACCTTGATTTAGCTAAAAAACTAGGTTCTAAGCCAGAAAACACTTTAGTGTTAGAAGATATGCCGACTTGCGTTAAAACAGCCTTTAAAAGCGGTTTTATCACTGTGGCGGTTTATGATAACGCTTCTAAAAATTATGAGAAAGAGAAAAGAAACAACTCTCATTTATATATCAACAACTTTGATGAATTATTAAAAATCTTAAAATGAAAAAGATAGTTGTTACTTATTTTGAACCATTTGGAGGTCGAACCACGAATGCATCTAAAGAAGTGGTTTCTTTATTGAATGGCTTTCAAATTAAAGAATTACCAGTTTCTTGGAATAGAGTTGTAGAAAATATAGATGACCTTTTATCCGCTAATCCAGATTATCTTTTCTTAGTGGGTGAAGCAGGCAGCTATAGACAAATAACAATTGAAAGAACCGCCCATAATATCGCTAATGGTAAAGATAATGATGGTGTAATCAAAAATGATGAACCAATAATTAACGGGGGCGTGGATTTAAAAACAACATTTGAAATATCTACTTTGCCTTATTCAATAAGTGATAATGCTGGCAAATATTTGTGCAATTATACTTATTATCAAGCTCTATTGAAGACTAAAGAAACAAAAGCGTTATTTATTCATCTTCCTTATATTGAAGAAGCTGGACAAAATAGTGTTATTTGTCTCAAGGAAGACCTATTGAATATTATTAATATTCTAATAAAATAGACATATGGATTTCTTTGATGAACATGACTGGCTAAACAGGCCAGGCCCAACCTATGCCTTTAAATTAGATCACATCTTATTCATAGTAATCGGGATTCTGATTGGTGTTGGTCTTTGTTTCTTATTAAGAAAGAGAGACAAGAAGACAGTCAAAACCACTTTAATTGTTTTATGGACTATCGCTATTGGTATTGAAGCTTTTTATTATGGCGAAGTTTACATTAGATGCATTATAGACTCCACAAACCATCCATTTAACATTGAAGGAATGCTTCCGTTCCATAGTTGTTTAATGTTTTTATATGTTTTCCCATTTGCCATCTTTTCTAAAAACAAAATTATTAGAACATGTGCAGCGAATTTCTCAGTGATCATCAATATGATTATTGGCTTTATTACATTATTTGTGGGCTGCCCGCCTGTTGGTTATTCCGCTTTATCATTTGAAGGAGCTCAGTCGTTAATTTTACACATTATTATTGTGATAGCACCATTAATTATGGTGGCTACCAACTATTATGATATTCAAATGAAGGATATTAAATACGGTCTTATTACATTTGGTGTACTTGGATTAGCGATGTGGATATTTGATGCCATTACAGGATGTGATTATTTTTATTTCTATGATGGACACACATTCCCAGTCTTTAAATTCATATCAGAGAATGTTCCACCTATTGTTTGGACCTTAATAGTGACCTCTTGCTATGTTATTACTGGTGTAGCAATTCACTTTTTGATCATTGGTATTAAATATTTAATTAACAAGGAAAAAGGACAACATGAGTAAAAAAATATTTGGATTAACGATATTGCTGATAGTTTATTTATTAGCAACACTTATTGGTGTTGTTACTTTTCTTGGACTTAAAGAACTTAATCTAAATGATTTTTTAGCGGTTTTAATCGCTGATGTTTTAGCGACAATATTTGTTTGGTTAATGGGAGTAATTTTTAAAACAGCCTCAATGTATGATCCATATTGGTCACTTCAAACACTAGTTATCTATTTAGCGTTGCTCTTTTATCATAACAACTGGAATTTAGGTACGTTATTACTATTAGCCGTTATTATTGTTTATTCTGTTAGATTGACCACAAACTTTGTTTTGGGCTTTGACTCACTTTCTTATATCGATTGGCGTTATAAAATGCTTCATGAAAAGAGCGGTAAATTGTATCCAATAGTCAACCTATTAGGAATTTGTATGTTTCCAACATTGGTGGTCTATGGTTGTTCATTGCCCACGATTGTCTACGCTAATATTGGTGAATTCACCTATTGGGATATTATTGGATTAACAGTGGTACTTTTTGGTGTCTTACTAGAATTCGTTTCTGATATTCAAATGAAGAGGTTTATAAAATATAGAAGCAGTAGAAGTGAAGTCATTAGTATTGGCTTATGGAAGTATTCCCGTCATCCAAATTATCTTGGTGAAATACTAATTTGGTTTGGTGTTGCCGCAGTATTGATTGTTGGCCATTTCTCTTACTGGTATTTCATCTTTGGAGCAATCATTAATTTATTAATGTTCTTATTTATTTCTATTCCAATGGAAGAAAAACACATGAAAGAATATAAAGAAAACTATGATGAATATTTAAATAAAACATCGCCGTTGCTAATTCTTCCAAATAGAAAAACTAAGAAGATTAACGTTATACTTTTTAAATTCTTCAATATCTTCTAAAGGCCAATAGGAGGATTGTACTTCTCCAATATGAACCTTTTTTAATAAGAACATACATAATCTGGACTGGCCAATTCCACCACCAATAGAAAGTGGTAGTTCATCATTTAAAATAGATTGATGATATGGCAGTTCTAATTTATATTCTTCTTTTTTAGCTTTGAGTTGTTTAACTAAAGATTCTTTATTAACACGGATTCCCATGCTGGATAATTCAAAAGCAATTTGTAATGGTTCATACCAAAGCAAGATATCACCATTAAGTTTCCAATCATCATAGTCCGCTGCCCTTGCGTCATGTGGCAAACCATCTTTTAATTTATTACCAATTTGCATCAAGAAAACTGTGCCATATTTCTTACAAATAGCGTTTTCTCTTTCTTTTCTAGAAAGATTTGGATATAACTTTTCTAATTCTTTCGTGGTAACAAAAGTTACTTCTTTGCTAAATTCATTTTCTAAACAAGGATACTTTTTAATTAACTTATTATAAGTTTTAATGAATGCCTTATAGATTCTTTTGACGACAGATTTTAAAGTCCTAACATTTCTATTTTCAATAGTTAATCTTTTTTCCCAGTCCCATTGGTCAACATATAAGGAATGGAGATTATCTAATTCTTCGAATCTTCTAATAGCGTTCATGTCGGTATATAAACCATCAATATCGTATTTATTAAGAGCGAAACGTTTCCACTTCGCTAATGATTGAACAATTTCTAAATCCTTATCGTTTTGATTAACCACAAAAGAGACGGCTTTTTCATAACCAGATAAGTTATCGTTTAGACCAGTAGATGGTTCTACGAATAAAGGTGCGGAGACACGCATAAGCTTTAATTCTTTGGCGAGTTCACTTTCAAAAGTGTCTTTGACTAATTTAATAGCCTTTTGGGTATCCACGAGATTAATGATACTTTGATAGTTTTTAGGATAGATGTTCATATTATAAGATTTCTTTCTTGTTGTTATTTTGATACACGGTAAACTTAATTTCTAAGTCGCCATCCATTTCTGGTTCACTTTCTTTAATTAATTCAAAGTCTTTTTCTTCGTCTAAATTAACAAAGAAGACTTCTGCGCCACCAATAGCGTTAACTTTAGTTAAATAGACTTGATCAACATAAGGAAGTGTTTGTCTATAAATAGAAGCTCCTCCAATAATGAAGACATCATCTTTTAAAGAATAATCTTTAATAGTTCTTAAGAATTCTTCAAATGTATGGACATTAATGACGCCTTCATAATTATGAGTGGGGTCCTGACTTAAAACAATATTGGTTCTATTCTTTAAAGGTTTTGAACCAGGGAAAGATAATAAAGTATTTTCACCCATGCATACGACATGGTTTAAAGTAGTTTCTCTAAAGAATTTCATATCTTTAGGAAGAGAAAAGAGCAAACCATTACGTTTGCCAATACCATATTCCTTATCACAGTTAAGAATGGAAATAATCATATTATATAGCCACCGGAATCTTCTTTCCTAAATCTTCATATTCATAATCGATTAATTCAAAGTCTTCTAATTTGAAATCATAGAAGTTTTTAACATTAGGATTAATCTTTAATGTTGGTGCTTTGTGTTGTGGTTTATTAATCACTTCTTTGACTAAATCGATATGTCTATCATAAATATGCGCATCCGCGATAACGTGCACAAGAGTGCCCGCTTTTAGGCCAGAGACTTGCGCAAACATCATAAGTAATAGAGCGTATTGTAAAACATTCCAGTTATTTGCAGTTAGCATATCATTACTTCTTTGATTTAAGATGCCGTTAAGTGTGTCACCGCTGACATTAAATGTCATGGAATAAGCACATGGGTATAAATTCATTTCGTGTAAGTCTTCGAAATTATAGATATTAGTCATAATTCTTCTAGATTGAGGATTATGTTTTAAATCATATAAAACTCTATCAACTTGATCCATTTCACCTTCTGGATAAATAGATTTCTTCGCTAATTGATAGCCATAGGCTTTACCAATAGAGCCAGTTTCATCCGCCCATGAATCCCAAATATGAGAATGTAAATCATGGACATTATTGGATTTCTTTTGCCAAATCCAAAGGAGTTCATCTAAGCAGCTTTTAAAAGCGGTTCTTCTAATAGTGAGAATTGGTAATTCTTCTTGCAGGTTGTATCTATTAACAATGCAAAACTTTTTAACAGTATGCGCTGGTGTGCCATCTTCCCAATGCGGTCTGACTGGTAAATCGGTATCCCAAAAACCGTTTTCCATAATATCTTTCATATTCTCAATAAAGATTTGATCTGCTTTAGACATAAGAATTACCTCACAGTATATAAATTATATGAAAAATAGCCATCTTTCTAAAGAAAAAGATTAAAAATATAATATATGTATGAACTTTGCTCTTAAAGACAACATTATTTACGAAGATGACAATCTCTTGATTGTTAATAAACCGCGTGGCTTATTACTCCAACAAGATGGTGGGGATAATCCATCTTTAGATAAGATTGTTGGTAATTATTTAAAGATGATTGCGATGCCTGTTCATCGTCTAGATAAAGACACGTCTGGCCTAGTTTTGTTCGCGAAAAACAAAAAGACCGCTGATGAGATGGGCAAAGTTTTTAATGATCACAGTCGAATTGAAAAACATTATTTAACTTTGGTAGCGGGCAATATCACTGAAGATGGTCTCGTGGACGCTCCACTTAGAAAAAGCTTTGAAAGAAAGAAAATGGTGGTGGCCCCTCTTAAAAGTGGTGCTAAATCCGCAATCACCAAATATCATCCAATTGAACAATTTAAAGACTATACATTATTAGATATATCCTTATTAACTGGTCGCACACATCAGATACGCGCTCATATGTCATACATTAGGCATCATGTTGTGGGTGATATCAAATACGGGGATTATAAAATTAATAACTTTTTTAAGCGTGAATTTGGCTTTGAAAACCAGTTTTTATATGCTTATAAAATCAAATTTTTAGACATAAACGGACCATTAAATTACCTTAAAAATAAGGATTTTTGTGTCGATTTACCCCCAGAATTGCAAGAAATATTAAAAAAATTAGATAAATAAATTTATCTAAATAAAATATTTTTAAAAATTTTTAGCAGTCCTATTGACAGAGTGCTAATTTTATTCTACTATATTGGTGTTAGCAGTCGAAGAGGTAGAGTGCTAAAAGAAGTAATATAGGAGGTACTAATTATGAAAAATTATATTACTACTTATGATCCATTTTTCGACAGATTTTTCCTAAGAGCAAATAACTGTTCTACAGCACATATGATGAAAACCGACATCAAAGAAAACAAGAATGATTATCAATTATTTATCGAACTTCCTGAAGTAAAGAAAGAAGATACCAGAATCACTCTTGAAAACGGTTATCTTAAAGTCTCCGCCACCTTAAACAAAGAAGAAGAGAACGATGAAGATTACATTTATAGAGAAAGAAGCTATGGTGAATTCTCCCGTTCCTACTATGTTGGCGACACAGTCAAATTAGAAGACGTCTCAGCGAAACTTGATAATGGTGTTCTTACTATCACTATTAAGAAACGCAGCGAGAAAGAAATTGAAAAAGAACACTTAGTCCAAATTGCCTAACTTCTCCATTAGGCCGCTAAGTTTGATGTATTCACAACTCCTTTCCTGAAAAAGCCTGATGCTTTTGAACCGCAGAACTTCCGACTGCGGTTTTTTCTTACTTGTTTACTTTTTTTAGGCTAGTATACTAGAAGTATAGTAAAACACAAAATAATTAGATTATGTCTATTTTTATGTAGACAATTTAAATAATGGAAGGAGTCCATATGCTTAAATTATTTGTCTTAGAATCTATTTTTGATAAGCCAATCATAGCTGGTTATACCTTAAGAGCCATATTTGAATATTGGTGGATTGGTTTAATCGTTTTAATCGTTGCAGTGATTGCCGGAGTAGGAACCTATTTCCTTCTTGCTTTGCTATTTGGCAAAATGAAATTCAAAGAAGGCGATCAAGAAAAACTAGACAATTATAACAATGCCCCACGCGAGGAAAAAAAGAAAGTGGCCAAAGAGACAACTGGTCCTGCGAAAAATGTCATTACTTGGAAAAGAATGATGCCATGGTTTATTCCCGTTGTTTGTGTTGGCGCTTTAATCATTGCCGCTGGTAGCTCATTCTTACCATCTGCAGCCTTTGCTAACTTATTGTTTACCCTTAATGGTAGCCATGTTTCCATTATTGATACTGAGGCTTCTAGAGAAGCGGCTAAACAGGCGGAAAAGAATGTTGTGACCATTGAGGAAGAAGGCCTCACACTCTTAAAAAACGAAAATAATGCTTTGCCAATTGATTTAAAAGAGGACAACCGTGTCAATGTTTTCGGTTCATGTGCCTTTGGTCTTTTATATGGTAATGGTGGTTCTGGTTCTTTCCAAACCGATGGTCGAGTTACTAAAGAAAATAGAAACTTTAATACCGATTTCCCAAGAACCGCTCTTAAGCTTGAAGTCGCCATGGAAGAAGAAGGTTTTGTCATTAATCAAAACATCTTCAACATGATTAAAAATTATTACAAGAATAAATCTGTCAGTGCTAATGATGTTGAATACGATATTCAATGTGGCTATAACAAATACAATTATCCAGAAATTGTTTCTAGCAAAGATCCAACTGATAACGAACCTCCTGTCAGCGCTTATAAGACAGCTTTAAATGAATTAGGCGGTAAAACTTTATTAGAAGACGCTTTAGAGTTTTCCGATACCGCTATCTTCTGTATTTCTAGACGTGGTTCAGAAGGTGAAGATATGACTTTATCTAATTTACAATTAAAACCTAATGAAAAAGCTTGTATTGAAATGCTAGAAGAAAACTTTGAAAAAGTGATTATTCTTCTTAATGTTCCAACTGTTATCGAAGCAAAATTCTTAGATAGAGATACAATTGACGCAGCTATCTTCATGGGTCATCCAGGTTTAACTGGTACAAAAGCGGTAGCAGAAGCCCTTTGTGGCACTATTAATCCATCTGGTCACTTAGTGGATACTTGGCCATATGATGTTAAGAGCGCTCCTTCTTATCAAAACTTTGGTAATGATACGACTTTGACATATACAAGTGGCGCAGCCAATAGAGCAACTTTCACTAACTATCAAGAAGGCATTTATGTCGGCTATCGTTATTATGTTACACGTGGCATGGTTAATAGAGATGCTGGCTATATCTATGAAGATGAAGTGCAGTTCTCGTTTGGACATGGCTTATCCTATACAACATTTGATAAATCAATCGTTGAATATAATATCGACCAAGCAAATCAAAAAGTGGAAGTGGTCGTGGAAGTAAAGAATACCGGAAATGTCGATGGTAAAGATGTCATCCAACTTTATACACACGCCCCTTATTATTCTGGTGGAATTGAAAAGGCTTACTATTCATTAACCGCCTTCCAAAAGACAAACATCATCCCTGCTGGTGAATCCAAAGATTATAAACTTGAATTCACATTTAGAGATATCGCTTCTTGGTCAACGGAAAAAGGCTATTATGTTTTAGAACATGGCGATTATGAATTCTCTATTAGAGAAAATGCCTGGGATTTAGCGGTTACTAATGTAGCAAAAAGAAGCAATATCATTAATTTCAAATTAAATGATGATGTGGAATTCTTAACCAGCTATCAAACCGGTAAAGAATATGAAAATATCTTCCAAGATGAAGAATTCGGTGGTGGTGAAGAACCAATCGAATATTTATCTCGTGATGATTTTGCGGGTACTTGGAAAAATACCGCTGATATTAGTAGAGCATCTCATCCAAGTGCTAGTCACTTCCCTGGTGGTACATCAAATAGTACTGACACAACCGCTTTTAAGTTTACTGATAATCAAATTGAGGGTGACGTGCGTCAACAAGATGTCAAAAATGGTCTTGATTTCATGGACTTTAAAGGGGCTGAATGGGACGATCCACGTTGGGATAATTTAATCGATCAATTATCATTAACCGATATGGAAACTCTCGTCGAATATGGTGGTTTCCAAACCGCAAAAATTGAATCTATTAATAAGCCGGCTTCAGTTGACTATGATGGTCCAAGTGCGGCTTTCCACTCTGGTACAGGCCACCCAAGTGAAGTTATCTTAGCTTGCTCATGGAGTACCGATGTTGCGAGATTAATGGGTGAATCCATTGGTCGAGAAGGTGCGGCACGTGGTATGAGCGGTTGGTATGCTCCTGGTATTAATACACACCGTTCACCATTTGGCGGTAGAAACTTTGAATACTATTCAGAAGATCCTTTAATCGCTGGTAAGATGGCGGGCTATACCTCTAAAGGCACAATGAAATATGGTGTCTATTGCTACGCCAAACACTTTATGTGCAATGAACAAGAAAGAAATCGTGATGGTGTCTTTGTCTGGGCCAGCGAACAATCATTAAGAGAAATCTATGCTCGTGGCTTTGAAATATACGTGGATGAAGGTGGCATTGGTATCATGTCTTCATTTAACTGCGTCGGCTCTTGGTGGGCTGGTGGCAATAAAGCATTATTAACCACCTTATTAAGAGAAGAATGGGGATTCCATGGTGTCGTGGTTACTGACTATGCTGGTAGTGGTTATATGGCCACAAATATCGGTTTAAGAGCCGGTAATGATATGTGGTTAACTCCAAATAGCTTATCCACCGACTTAAAGCCACATAAGGTTTATACAGAATGTAAACATGATGGCGCAATTCTTTTAAGAAGAGCAGCCAAAAACATTCTTTACGCTTGCGCTAATTCAAATAATGTTTGGGAATTAGCAGATTATCAAGAAGTCGGCATTGAAGAAGTCATTAAAGCGGAAGATGGTCATTAATCTTCTTTAATAAATATTTATTAATAAATAAATGCGCCTACCTCGGGCGCATTTATATTTATTCTTCGTTAAATTGTGCGTTAGGCTTCTTTTCAAACACTAATGCAATCTGTTCGAGAATGGCTCCAGCATATTTAACAATCTCTTCTTTTGGAATGGTGCGATTTGATTGACACCATAGATGGTAGGCAAAGCAAAGATTCATATAAAAGAAAGGAAATCCGAGAGACTCAAGAGCATTATATTCGCTGTTAAGCTTTTCCATTATGCCGCCTTTACTTATAGCCTCAACATATTTTTTAAGAATGGTGGGCTTTAGATAATGATAGACGAAAAATGAATTCATCTTCTTTCTCATTGAGTTCTTGTCGTTTAAATCAAAGAATATGCTGACGATTTTTTCTTTATCGTTAATCGCATTTTCTTTTTTAATGGCAATAAAGAATTCTAATGAGATATCTTCGAGCACCTCTTCTAAAACATCATCAACCTGTTTGTAATGTAGATAAAAGGTTCTTCTATTTAAACCCGCAGTTGCGCATAATTCGGTAACGGTGATTTCCATATAATCATCGTGCTCACTAAAAAGCTCTTTAAATGCCTCTTTAAATGCCTTTTTTGTTTTTTGAATACGGGGATCTTCTCTAGTCATAGTGGCTATTTTTATTATATTTAATTTTTTTCTCATTACATCATATTTTGTTGCTTAATACTCAAAGACATTTAAAGTGTGTAGTTTCATTTACTGATAGCATAATTGTCCATATACTATAAAAGAAATGTCATATAGTTTGTTTCGCAAAATTGTCTAGTCCTCAAAAACTAATTTTTTGGCATGCAAATTATGTGTTTTCATCGGTATGTACGCTACGCGTATATGCATGCTTTTAAAAGGAGGTTCTCTATGAACAAAAAGCAAAAAAAGAACATCAAAGTTCTAACTGGCGTTCTGGCAGTTGCTGGTGGTATGGTTATCGCCTCCGCGGTTTCTGCTACTCCTACATATGCTTCCTTCGCTGCTGATCAAAACGGTAAATTCTATACCGATTTTAATTCGTTTGAAGAAGAGCAAGAATTTGCAGGTAACTTAAACGTCAAAATCATGGAAGAGAGTATTACTCTATTAAAGAATAAAGATGATGCTCTCCCATTAGCCAAAGGTTCCAACATTTCCTTGTTAGGTACCCACTCTTACAGACCATTTTTAGGTGGTACCGGTTCCGGTTCAATCGGTGGTAGTTTTGCTACATTACCAGATAGCTTAACCAATTCCGGATTAAACCTAAACGCTGCTGTTTCTGATTATTACAAGGCCCATGATTACAAATCCAACGTTTGTGTGCAAGGTATGTTTACACAAGCTTCTCAAAGCGTTGACGGTCCAGCTTCAGAAATTGAAGCCCTTAAGAACACTTTCACATTCTATGGTGATGCCGCACTTATCACAATCGGCCGTATCGGCGGTGAAGGTGATGACTTATTAAGAACTAATGTCGGTACTGCTGGTAATATCACAGTTAACCAAGACCCAACAAAACACAGTCTTGAATTATTCGACACAGAAAAAGACCTCATTGAACTCGCCAAGCAATATTGCGATAAAGTTATTATTTTAATTAACTCCGCTAACGCAATGGAAATTCCTGAATTAGAAGATGATCCAGACATTGATGCCATTGTGTGGATTGGTCAACCAGGTGAAACAGGTTTGAAAGGTGTTGGTCCAGTTTTAGTCGGCGATGTCGCTCCATCTGGAAGATTAGCCGATATTTGGCCAGCTGATTTCAAAAAAGACCCAACATGGTTCAACTTTGGTAACAACCAACAAAACAACGCTTATGATCCTGTCGCAAAGAAATTTGACACAGAATACTCCAATACAGTCACAAAGGGCAATGGAAGTACTGTTGTCAACGCTACAAGATATGCTCTTGAAGAAGAAGAAGGTATCTACTTAGGTTATAAGTGGTACGAAACCGCTGCGGCTGATGGTATTTTAGATGATTTAGCAATTTATGAATCTGAAAAAGCCACCATCCCAGAAGATAAAGCTGGTGATATGTACTACAACCGTTCCACTGGTGTTGTCTATCCATTTGGTTTCGGTTTATCCTATACACAATTCAATAAAGAATTCGTCTCTACAGCTGACGAAGTCCAAGCCGCTATCAATGCTGCAGCATCACTTGAAGCTTCTATTCCAGTTAAAGTGAGAGTCACCAATACTGGTAGTGTTGCTAGTAAAGAAGTCGTTCAACTTTATAACCACGCCCCATATACAAATGGTGGTATTGAAAAAGCTGAAGTCTCTTTAGCGGGCTTTGCCAAAACAAAATTATTAAAACCAGGAAAATCTGAAGTTGTCACAGTTAATGTTAGAGCCGGTGATTTAGCCGCCTTTGACTACAACGATGCAAACGAAAATGATTTCGCTGGTTGGGAATTAGAAGCAGGCGCTTATGAACTCAGATTACAAGACAACTCACATGAACAAGTTGCAAAATTAGATTTAACTTTAAGCGCTAAAGAATTTAGAAAAGATGGTTCTGTCGCTACTGGTTTAGCCGCTGGCGATAGCTACAACGTCTTATCTAAAGGTGATGATTACGATACATTATTACCAATTAAATTACACGATCCAGCTAGTACTCCTGCAGTTCCTGCTGTCCCTGGCGTTGATGCTAATGAAGATGGCGATTATGATGACGAAGGCGATACAGCACCAGTAGATGCCATACCAGCAACAGGCGATGGTGTCACATTCAAATTAATGTCACGTGCTAACTTTGTTACCACATTCCCAACAGCCCCAACAGCTGCGGAACGTGTTTATCCAGATATCGTTCTCGCTTTATTAACAAACTCCAGCACTCATAGATCTGGTGATACAAGCATTCCAGAAGGTCAAGCAAACTATAGTGAATGGGCCAAATATTATCGTTACACAGGTAACTTCAATGGCTCTGATGACTTACCAACAGACCCATGGTATAAGACCAATGCTGATATTCCAGCTTCTTGGACACAATTAGCCACTGCTAGAGCTTCTGGCACACAAGCTGATGTCCTCATTC
>Ga0265299_10004625_pt1 | contig 12965 bp, 22 predicted proteins | sample AusTroGonzalo_MG_4_FD_193485 | JGI IMG/M metagenome (GOLD analysis project Ga0265299, IMG submission 193485) | Bovine rumen microbial communities from tropical cattle in Woodstock, Queensland, Australia - Gonzalo_02 | ecosystem: Host-associated > Mammals > Digestive system > Stomach > Rumen ...
TTGAAGAAATTGGTGATGATATTTGGGGACTTGCAAACGCAAGTAATACTGATTATCAATCTTATTACACCGATATAATAGATGGTAAAATTAGATTTGTGCCTAATGTTTATGGTACAAGTGGAAGTTCAAGAAATGTTGCACCGAGTGGCGAATATTATTTCTATGAATATGATATTGCTAATGACACAATGTCATTAAAGCACTTTACAAACTCTTCAACAAAAACATTGAGAGATTATAATAATAGCAGATTTAATTTACCCTATTCTGGATTATTTTTTGGAAATAATGTTGTATGTGTTTTGTCATCAACAGATAATACAGTTTTATTCTTTAATTATTTAACAGGTGAGTTATTGCATTCTGGAAATTATGTATGGAATGAGGATTATTTCCCTTGCGAGTTATCAGATGGTTTAATTCAACTTGCACAGTCAGGTGCAAACCCTATGTATATTCTTGATATGTCAAGTTGGACATCGAAAATAGTAAACGCAAACGGACAGACAGTTGGCAAAAGATTAAGAATAAATGGCGATTATTTGTTGGTAAACAGAATATCGAGTAATATCTTTGCTAATCCTTTATACCTTGCAACAATCAACAACTTGCAAAGTCCTGTAACAAAGACCGCCGCACAGACGATGAAAGTTACATATACATTGACAGAAGAATAAAAAGGAGATAATTATGAGTGAAATAGGCAGAGGAACTACACCGACAGTAATGCTTGAAATTGAAGAAGATTTTGACATGAGTTCAATCGACAGTTGCATCCTTGCAATACAGAATGTAGGCATGCACAACACATTATTGTTTTATGATCCGGTTATCGACGTAGAAAATAGGACGATTTCAAAAACTCTAACTCAGGAAGAAACATATTCCCTTGAAACGGGGGTTATTGAAGTTCAGTTACCCAAAGTGGTGTTAAAAAGCGGTGCTATAACATATAGCGAAATTAAAACAGCGACAATGGATAGAACATTGGGAGGTGTAATAATAGTATGAGAATAAACGATCCCGTAATGCCAATAAGAGTAAAATTAAGTACACCCGTTATAGATGAGAGAGTTGTCCCGAATCCGCCTGGAGAACCGACAGACCTTTTATCGACAGTCGGTATAAACGGCACAGTTTATGACATTGGAGAACAGTCTGATTGGAACGAAGCAGACAATACTTCAAAAGCATATATTAAAAACAAACCCGCAATTCCGGCAGCACAGGTACAGACAGATTGGAACCAGAACAATACTTTTGCAGTTGATTTTATCAAGAATAAACCAACGAAACTTTCTGATTTCAGTAATGACGAGGGCTTTATTACTAATGCTGTAAACAGCCTTTTAAATTATTACTTAAAATCAGAAACCTATACACAGGCAGAAGTAAATGCACTTATTGGTGCAATTTCAACTATTACTTTTGAATTAGTTGAGAGTTTGCCGACAACGGATATTCAGACTAATGTTATTTATCTGACACCGAAGAATCCCGCAGAACCGGACAACATTTATGATGAATATATTAACATAGACGGAACTTCGGAAGGCTGGGAGAAAATCGGAGATACCGAAATTGATCTTTCCAATTATTACACCAAAAGCGAAACAGATACTCTGTTAAGCTCAAAGGTTGATAAGGTAGACGGCAAAGGCTTATCAGAGAACGATTTTACCGACACCTTAAAGGATAAACTTGACGGCATAGAAGCCGAAGCGAACAAGACAGTTGTTGACAATGTGCTTGACGGCACGAGTGCCAATCCCGTAGAAAACAGAGTTGTTAAATCTGCACTTGATGAAAAACTCAATGCAGACGAAACCGCCGTCAATTCTAACGGACTTGTAATAGCAACACCTGTCACAGACACCGTACCTTACATTTATCGCCAAACACCTGTAAAAGAGAGTTTTAAAGCACTTATGCACAAGATAGTCGGTGCTTCGGTTGTTTGGAATCAGTTGGGTTTTAAAACAGGTGTTTCTGCAACCGCTCAATATACACCAATGTTTCAACAACAAGGCATTGATAATACAACAGATGTTATAAATGGGCATAAATATTATCTTTCATTTGTACAACCAAGTGGTTGTAGGGTTTACAGACAAGACAGAGCAAATATAACAGTTGGTTGGTTATTATACGAAGCACCCACACAAAATACAAGAAGAGACATTGTAGGTATTTGTACTGAAAGTGGTACAGGTGTATCTTTAAATCCAATCATAACCAAAAGTGGAACAACAGAAGAAGCATATAGCCTTACAAACTGTATGTTTGTTGATTTAACCACTATGTTCGGTACAACAATAGCAGACTATATTTACACACTTGAAACATCACAGAGTGGAAGTGGAATTGCTTGGTTGCAGAGTTACGGCTTCTTCACAGAAGATTATTACGCATATAAGCAGAATAAGTTGGAGAGTGGGTGCGTTTCGGCACATAAGACCTATGACGGCGAAACCTTACTCACAAACACAGAATTAAGCCCTATTACACTTCGTGGAAAATTAGGTCTTGACAACGGCGAGTTGACAGTTGATGGAGATATTTATAATTCTGATGGAAGTGTTACGAGAAATTATGAAGAAAGAGCATATCAAAGCGGAGATGAAAGTCTGACAGATGCGATTACAGACGGAACTAACACTATCGTCAAACTCGCAACACCTACCACAGAACAGACAACACCTTTTACAGAAGCAGAACTTGTAGGAGATACCGAAGAATTTATTGATTATGGTGTATCACAGAATACTCGTGATGTGGCGATTCCTGTGGGAACGGAAACGGACTATTATCAAGAAATGAAGTTACCGCCACTTCCGACTACGAGTGGAAACCATAATTTGATTTACAATCCTTCAACGGGATTCGGTTGGAGTTAAAGAAAACGGAGAAATGGAACTTGTTTACAGTAAAACACCACAGTAAAGGAGAAAAACAATGGAATGGTTTAATGTCACTATTGTAGTTTCCGCAGGTATTCTGACTTTATTCAACCTTATTGACAGAATTATTCAGTACGCAAACAAACCCAAAGAAACAACAGACGAATTAAAAAGGCGAATTGAAATGCTTGAAAGAAAGACAGACGAAGATTTTAAACGGAAGTTCGATAATATTGACAAGGAAATTGCTAACCTTAAAGAAAGTAACAAATTTATAATCGGCGGTCTATTGTCACTATTGGAACATTCTATTGACGGCAACAACACTAATGGATTGAGAAAATCCAAGGAAGAGTTGATTGAGTATTTGAAAAATCACTAAAGGGGGGATAATTATGATATTTAACGATAAATGGTACACAATTCTCAAGTGGGTTTGTATGGTGTGCCTTCCTGCTATCGCAACACTTTGGTTTGCACTTGGAAAGATTTGGGGTTTCCCTTATCTCGCAGAAATTGAAGGAACAATTATTGCTATTGATACTTTTATCGGTGCTTTAATCGGAGTTTCGACTATTTCTTACAACAATAAAAAGAAAGCAGAATCAGAAATCTTTGGGGGAGAATAATATGAAGGAAAAAGAATATGTTGACAAGTTAATCTCTTTGGCAAGAAGAAAAACCTTTTATCGAAACAAATATCCGTATAATCTCGGTCTTGTTTCTCCGCCTAAAAGCACAACACAGTTTAAGGCTTGTAATGGCAACATCTTAAAGAACTACAACCCTTATGAAGAAAATGTACAGAGTTTTGATTGTTCGAATTTAGTCAAGGCACTTGTAAACGGATATGATATAAATAAAATGACAGTAGGTTATTTTCAGAGAACCTTATCCGCAACAGGCGATTGCACGGAGAAGAAACTGTTAGAACAATGTACAGACATTTCTTCCGACTTTTCCAAACTCGGTAATCAATGCCGTTTACTCTATATGAGCGGTCATATCGGAACGTATCTTGGTATGGAAATTGACGGCAAGTACAACGTGGTTGAATGTACCTGCGGAGAACTCGGAAATGGAGTATGTTTCTCTTGGGTTGATAAAGACGGCACAAGAAGAACTAAAAAAGGCGGTGCAAAGTGTAAAAAGTCTTGGAGTAAGCACGGGCTTATGACGAAATGGCTTTCATACGCACCACAAGCCCCAAATTCGAACGAAAAACCGAAAGTCGATATTTCTGCTTACCCGATATTGAAGAAAGGTTCTACGGGCAAATATGTAAAGATTTTGCAACAGTTATTAGTTGACAAAGGATATGACCCCAAAGGCATAGACGGAATTTTCGGTAATAACACCTTAACCGCCGTCAAGAACTTCCAAAGAAACAATTACGATGTGAACGGAAAGAAACTCGTTGTCGACGGGTGTGTCGGACAAAAAACTTGGGGTGCATTGTACAAATGATTTTAAGCAGATGTATTCAGTCGGAACTCGAACCTTATATCCAGGGTTGCAACTTTACTGATGATGAAATGCAATACTTCTTGTTAAAAGCAAAAGGCAAAACGGATGTTCAAATTGCCGATGCTATGTTTGTTACAACAAGGAAAGTGACTACATTATCAGGCAGAGTTAGGGAAAAAATGAGTAGGCTGTAAAAAACAAGTAAATATTGTGTAAAAAATATGTTAAGAGTGTGCGTGTTTGCACACTCTTTTTTTTGTACAATTTTATTAAGGAGTGAAAGAAATGTATGTATTCTATAACCCAAACCCATCAAGAAAATTAGTAGGCGATTGTGTTATTCGTGGTATATCAAAACTGACTAATCAGGAATGGAAAGATGTACACCTTGAATTATGTTTGCAAGGTTACACGATGGACGATATGCCGTCAAGCAATTCTGTATGGGGTTCATATTTATACAAATTGGGTTTTAGGCAGTATGTAATACCTAACACTTGTCCCGACTGTATGACGGTAGAAAGATTCTGCGAAGAACATCCAATCGGGAAATATCTTTTAGCGACGGGTAGCCATGTTGTTGCCGTAGAAAATGGTGATTACTTTGATACTTGGCAGTCCGGCGATGAAATAGTTATCTATTATTGGTCGAAAGGAGAACTCTAATGATTCCAAACTACAATCCTTATTTTAACCATTTTCCACAAGCACCACAGATACAAAACTCGTTTGTTACAGTACGCAGCGAAGCGGAGGCTATAAACTATCCCGTTGCTTTTGGAAATTCAGTTACATTCAAAAATGAAACAGAACCTTTTATTTACACAAAGACAATGGGTTTCTCGACAACAGATAAGCCCGTATTCGAAAGGTATCGTAGAGTAGAAGAAGAAGTTAAGGAAGAACCCCGAAATGATTATACGGGGCAAATTATTGACTTGAAAGACGAGATAACTTCCTTATGGAAAGAGATAGAGAGTATGAAGAAGAAAGGAACTAACGATGAACATTCAAGAACTCGTAAATCAGTTTCGGCAAAATCCAATGATGATGTTATCGCAGAGGTTTAATATTCCACAGAATATGAACGATCCGAACGCGATTATTCAACATTTATTAAATACAAACCAGGTCTCACAAGAGCAGGTCAATAGGGCTATGCAAATGAGAAACCATCCAATGTTTAAGGGAATGTTTTAAACGATATTAAAGTGCGCGCTTTGATATATACACGGACTATTCGAAAAGAGAATAGCCCCTAACCTAAAAAATTATAGGAGGAAACAATTATGGCTTTCACAGATGAAAACAGTATGGTAATGCCCGTAACACCTATGATGGGTGGCAACGGTGGCTTCGGCGGCTTTGGCGGAGATTCCTGGGGATGGATAATCCTTCTTCTTCTTTTCGCAGGTGGCGGTTGGGGAGGTTTCGGCGGTGGCGCCGGAAATATGATGTTAGGTTATGACTTCCCCTGGCTTCTTAACGGCAGCAGGGAATCAATGCAAAACACAAACGCAGGCTTTAGAGACGCTATGCTTAACGATGGTATTACTTCCATTCGTGACGGCATCAATGGTATTTCAACACAGCTTTGTAACGGCTTTGCTGGAGTAGAACAGGGTGCTAATACTCGTCAGATGGCGAATATGCAGACCGATTTTGCTATGCAGAGTGCTATGAACGCTGGATTTAACGGAGTTACAAGTCAGTTAGCTCAGTGCTGCTGCGATAACAAGTCCGCTATTCAGGATGTTAAGTACACAATCGCTACGGAAGCATCAGCTACAAGAACGGCTAATAGTCAGAATACTCAGGCTGTTCTCGATAAACTCTGTCAGCTTGAACTCGATGGTTACAAGAGAGAAAACGATAACCTTCGTTCACAACTTAATATGGCAACGCTTCGTGAATCACAGACAGCACAGAACGCGTTTATCGCACAGGGCTTTTCTGATGAAGTAGATCAGTTATACAACAGACTTTCTAACTGTCCCGTTCCTTCCACACCTGTTTATGGAAGAACACCTATTTTTACCTGCAACAATAGTTGTGGATGTGGAATGTAGGAGGTAGCGTTATGCCGGAATATATAAATGTAGCAACACAGACAGTAGCACTTAATAACCCTGTTTTGTTTAATACAACTTCTATTCCTTGCAATTCAGGTAGTGTATATCACGAAGAAGGTACAGGAATTTTTATTCTTAAAGGCAAAACCAATAATTGCTTTGCTCGTTATCAGTTGACCTTTAATGGCAACATTTCAATTCCCGAAGATGGGGAAGTAACACCTATCGGACTTGCAATCGCAGTTGAAGGCGAACCGAGACCGTCAAGCCTTGCGGTATTTACACCACAGGCTGTTGACGAACTTGGGAATATCACAACAACAGCACTTGTAACAGTTCCCAAAGGATGTTGTTTTTCAGCATCAGTTAGATATGTAGATTCAACAACGGCAGATCCCGCAGTCGATCCGACAGGACTGATAAATGTAGCAAACGCAAACCTTGTGATTACGAGAGTAGCGTAGAAGGGAGAAAGCATGAAAGTATTAGACGATTTGAGTTATGAACTCGAAGATATGTTAAGACCTATCGTAAAGAAAGGCGACATTACACCTACGGAACTCGAGAATGTCTATAAGGCAGCCAAAACAATGTATTACATTGAAACCATCGGCGCTATGAAAGACTATTCCAACGACTATTCAGGCAATTCATATAGAGGCAATAGTTATCGTTATGATGATATGCGTTCTTATGATGATGGATATAGCGAAAGACGCGGTCGTGATGCACGCGGCAGATATACAAGCCGTGATTACAGCAGACACGATGAAAGAGAAGGCGCAATATCAAGACTTGAAAGAATGATGGAAACAGCAAGTTCTGAAAGTGAAAGACAGACTATTAGAGACTGTATCAGAAAAATTGAAAACGAAAGATAAAAAATTAGGGGCGGATGTTATTCCGTCCCTTTGTCGTGACTAATTCGTGACTAAAAATTTCATAATTTGGTGTTATTTTTATAATTTCAGGTTATAAAACGAAGTGCCTGAAAGTCCCTATTTAAAAGGCTTTTGCCTTTTTTTAGGCATTTCCCGAAAACATATTCTAATGGGTTCGATTCCCATCACCTGCTTACTACAAACCCCGTAAATTCGGGGTTTTTTAATTTTCGTGACTAATTCGTGACTAAATTATTTATATTATCTGACATATTCTTTTTTACTCTATCCATTTCCATAGCGTGTTGGTAAACAGTTTTCATCACCTGGTCGGTTTTCCATCCGCCGAACTCTTGTATCTGTTTATCTGAATATCCTAAATCGTGCATATATGACGCGAAAAAGTGCCTTAATTTATGAAAGGGGAACTGTTGTATACCTAAACGCCTTTGAGTGCGTTGTAGCGCCTGATAGATAGCGTGAGGACCATATTCACACACACCTGACTCGTTTATCAGCTTAACAACGTAGTCCGGCACAACAATAGTACGGGTAGATTCTGTTGTTTTGGTTTTTTTAACAACCCACTCGTTGTCGGTGTTCTGTACAAGAGCTTTATTTATGGTTAAAACATTTCCGTCTAAATCTTCTTTGCTTAAAGCACAGATTTCGGACCGTCTTAATCCCATAGTGCCGAGAATAAAAGCGACTTCATATTTAGTTCCCTTAACGTCATTTAATATTGCTTTAACTTCTTCTTCGGTAGGAATATAAACAGGTTTCTTGTCTTTCTGTGGCAGAGTAGGACTTTTTATGTCGGATCCGTAGAATTTTAACACAGACATAACGAACCCATTAACATTTCTGACAGTTTTGGGTGTATGAGATAAAGAGATTTTATTGATAAGTGCCTGAATTTTAAGAAGATTTATTTTATCAAGTGGAGTATCAAGAAAACTAACGTCTAAATTGCGAAGAACGGCCCGATAACCGCGTATAGTGGATGGTGACAACACATTACTTTTAGAATTGATATAATTATCGGCAGCAGCACGAAAAGTTGTTTTATCGGTAAAACCGCCGACTTCTTTTTCAATTAGTTCTTTGGCTTCCTTTTTGGTGGGCTTATGGTCGACAATAACCCTATAAGTTTTGCCGTTCCGCATTTCCCTTATTCGATAATTGCCTGATGGTAACATATCAATAGTCATTTTCTTACCTCGCAACAATGACAATTCAAAAACCTATTAACAAGTTCCGTGTATTGTTCGTCTTTCTTGTCAAACCTGGCTTTCATTTCTTCCATACGTTTATCTTTCAGGGCGATCTGTTCATCGAGTAGTTTTATATGTCTTTCGTACTGTTCGCGTTCCTTTTCGATTTTGTTATGACTTCTAATCTTTTCTTCGTTTAATAGTTTTTCGAGTTCTTCAATACGTTGTATTTTGAGTTTCAGAAGTGACTTCATGGCTTTTGTGTCCATATCGTCTGTATCTTCGATAGTGTCCATGTCCAAAAGGGCCTTGACAAGCGGTCTGATAGTATCTTCGTATCTAAAAGACGTATTTTCCGAACCATCAGAGAAAACCCTTTGAATAGTGGTGCGCGATACCATGTTTCCGGTCAAGTCCACAATATCATTTAAAGACAGATTCTTTTCGTTCTTGACTTCTTTTAATTTCAAAATGATTTCTCTTGTATCTATCATTTATTTGTCCTTTCCATAAGTGGTTAAAATTGGAACTTTTCTAATACATTTTGGTACATTACTATCTATTTAGGCTATTAGTTAGGAGGTTTGCTTTATGATTATTATTAAAGGTACGGAAAATGACTTATCATTTATTGCTAATAGCCTACATTGTAAAGAAGATATATTTGAGAGTAAAGGAATTAACATTATTAAAGGTGTAGGCTATGACACAGGAAGAATTTATAGAACTTTACAACAAGGCAAGTGAAAGAGATCGACAACTTATTGAGGACCTTTTAATAGAACTCGAATCGCGTCCTTAACACTTTCGTCAGCTTGCAAAAATTTCTCGTACATTTCGAGTGCTTTTTTGTCGTGTTCGCTTGTTACTTCAATATTATCATAATCGAATTTCTTTTCCGTTACAATTTCCTTATTTACATCAAGCCCCATTAACCATGTAGGACTAACATTATAAGCCACAGATAATTTATAAACGGCATCCTGACGCGGTTCGCGTGTTCCGTTAAGATAATTAGATATGGCAGATTTTGTTAGTCCGCTTTTTCTTGCCATTTCGTTTTGTGTATCTCCCGTTTCATTTAATAACTCTTTAAGTCTGTGCTTTGTGTCTGTGATTTTCATTTCGTGAACACCTCCTAACACCTATTTATACCATAATCGGCAGAATTTTGCAAAAACTTTACAAAAAAATGTAAAAAAGTGTTTACAAAACGGAACGATAGTGCTATTATAAACATGGTTCACGAAATAGAACACGAAAGGAGTACAAAAAATGTTCAATACTTCAAAAGTACGCGGAAGAATTGTTGAGAAATTTCTAACATTAAGCGAATTTGCGAAGGCTATTAACAAGGAATTGAGATTTGTTTCGGCATATCTTAATCATCAGAGAGAATTAACTCAAAATGATATTCTTGAATGGTCGGCTGCGTTAGACATTTCCATTGATGAAATTCCGCTTTATTTTTTTGTCAAAGAAGTACACGAAACGGAACAGTAGAAAGAAAGGGGGACAAACTGTGAACGAATTTACAATACCTGGCGAACCCGTCACATTAGGGACAAGACACGATTCTAACGAGTCAGTAGACAAGGAACAGAGATACAAACAGATCCTTGAAATTATGTCGGAACATTCTATTCCGCTTACGGCAAAAGAAATAGCCGTCTTTATGTTTTCCAAAGGATATACACCAACAACAGAGAGGAACTTTTCAGCACCGAGACTTACAGAAATGTCACAGAAAGGCATTGTTGAGCCTATCGGAAAGAAAAAGTGTAGTTACACGGGGAAAATGGTTTCCGTTTATGTTCTCACGGAGGTAGCAAATGTTTAATATCAGATTTTTCTTATGTTTGGCATTTATCACGATGCCGTTATGGATGTGTTTGATTATGGGGACAGTAGTTTATTTAGGACAGAAATATGAAGTTTTACACAATAGACAGAAAACTGAATAACTTTAATGACTTTGTTCGTGGGGAACTGAAACGCAAAAAGATAAGTCAGAGTGACTGTGCGTACAGATTAGGAATACCGCAGTCGGCATTATCATACAGGCTTTCAGGTCAAACAGAATGGACATTAAGGGAAGTGTTCTTGATGTGTGAAATTTTAGAAATGAATTTAGGAGACATTTTATGAAAAAGGAACTAATGGAAATAGGAGATACATTTTGTGCGAAGTTTTGCAAGTACAGACCTGACGAAGCAGTTATAGGACCTTGCAGACCTGAACAGAAATGTCCTTTGGAAAGTTTAGGAAAGATTATTCAGGAGGGAAACATGAACATCGAGAAGAAGTGGAAAAGAATTTTAGCAGAAATCGAGTTTTGCGATAACGTCCAGAACGACAACGACGAGTCGCCGGACATTAAGAAAGGTACAAAGGTTCATGCCTACGATCGCATTAGAAAGATTATCAAGGAGGAAGAATAATGGCTAATCAGTTAGCAGAAGTTAAACAGCAGAGTATCGCTACATTTCTTGCAACAGATTCAGTTAAAGAGAATGTCGCAAAAATCGTAGGTGAAAAAGATACACAGAGATTTATTTCAAGTTTGGTATCAGCAGTTCAGACTAATCCGAGCTTGGCAGAGTGTACGAATAAGAGTTTGCTTAATGCAGCTTTATTAGGACAGTCTTTGAATCTTCCGCAGAGTCCACAGTTGGCAAATTTCTATTTTGTACCTTTTAAAAATTCTAAAGCAGGTATTACTGAGGCCACATTTCAGTTAGGCTGGCGCGGTTATATCGCACTTGCTATGCGTTCAGGTCAGTATAAGAAGATCCATGTTACTGACATAAGGGAAGGCGAGTTGAAATCCTATAACCCTATCGAAGATGAATACGAGTTTACTCCTATTACAGACATGAAGAAAAGATTAGAAGCGCCTGTAATCGGATATTATGCGTATTTCGTTCTTATCAACGGATTTAAGAAAACTCTTTATTGGAGTCGTGAACAGATGGACGAACACGCAAAGAAATACTCACAGAGTTACCGCAAGGGTTGGGATTCTTCTTTGTGGAAGTCCGATTTTGACAAGATGGCATATAAGACAATGCTCAGACAGCTTATTTCTAAATACGGTCCTATGTCCGTAGATATGGAAAGAGCGTATGTAGGCGATCAGTCGGTAATTGGAGATAACGGAAATGTTGATTATATCGACAATGTACCGGACGAACCCGAAAAAGGTGTAAATCCGTTTACCGATGGTGGCGTTATTGATGTTGAAGAAAGCGAGGTAATCAATGTCGATGAAGCAAGAGAAGTTTTCCCTGACTAATGATTCTTATTACTCGATAGAAGCTGATAAAGAATATTGCAGCGCAAGTCAATTTTTAGATTTTGTAGGCCGTCCTTTTATACCTGGTTGTGAAGCAAGGGCGATGGCGAAACTAAACGGGGAATACGAAGAAGAAACCACAAAGGCTATGTTAGTCGGATCCATACTTGACACCTTGTGGGAACTTGACGATTTGCCGTTAGAAGAAAAGTTAAACATTATCGCAGACAAATACCCTGAATGTATTTCATCAAGGGGTGCAACAAAGGGCGAATTAAAGAACGAATACAAACAGGCACTTCAATTATACCAAAGGACATTGAAAGACGAGTTATTCTGTAAATTCATGTCCGGCGAAAAGCAAGTCATTATGACGGGTGAAATAGAAGGGTTGCCGTTCAAAATCAAGATGGACTCTTATATACCCGATGTTGCGATAGTCGATTTAAAGACAACACAGGACGCAAGCATGAAGCACAGAAAATATGTTGCTGATTCGGGGAATTGGGAAACCTTTTATCGTGGATTTGCGTATGATGTTCAGTTGGCAATTTACAGAGAGATAGTCAGACAGAATACAGGCAAGACTTTAAGATGTTACCTTGCTGTCATTGATAAGAAAGAGCATCCGTTACCGCAGATTATCGAATTAACACCGAAAATGCTTGATGATGCTTTGGAAACTGTAAAGGCTAATATTCCAACAGTAAAGATGCTTAAATCGGGCGAAGTAACGAATTATTGTCGGTGCGAAGAATGTGATTATTGCCGTGATACCTATAAATGCAAGGTATTAAGTGCGGAAGAATTTGAAACTCAGGATTAGTTATGGGAAAGCACACATTAGAAGAATTAAAAGAACGTCAAGCGTTACCTTTGGATCTGAAAATTCGATTAACAATGACAAGAATCAGGGCATGGGTAAACGAGTATGGCGAAAGTGGTGTGTATATATCCTTTTCAGGCGGCAAAGATTCAACAGTCCTTTTGGATATAGTCAGGAACAAGATGGGCTATAAAGATATCCCCGCAGTTTTCGTTGATGTGCCAACGCAATATCCCGAACTTAAAGAGTTTGTCCAGACCTTTGAAAATGTCGAAATCATAAAACCCAAAATCAGCTTCGTACAGGT
>Ga0265299_10004627_pt1 | contig 12963 bp, 6 predicted proteins | sample AusTroGonzalo_MG_4_FD_193485 | JGI IMG/M metagenome (GOLD analysis project Ga0265299, IMG submission 193485) | Bovine rumen microbial communities from tropical cattle in Woodstock, Queensland, Australia - Gonzalo_02 | ecosystem: Host-associated > Mammals > Digestive system > Stomach > Rumen ...
GTCGTAAATATTATGTTACTTTGCACCGAAAACCTAAGACCTATATTCTTTTTATCAACTAAATCAATAACTTAAAACCAAAGTCTAACATGTGGAATTTTAAATCACTACAAAAAACGTTAGTGTGTCTGTTCCTGATCAGCCTGTTCCCATTGGGAGCATTGGCTCAGAGTATCATTAAGGGAACAGTCAAGGATGAAGCAGGTGAGCCCATTATTGGTGCAAGCGTGCAAGTTCAGGGAACCAAGACGGGCGGTGTTACCGACCTGAATGGTAACTTCAGTGTTCAGGCTGGCTCCAATGCCGTTCTGAACATCTCTTATGTGGGATATGTTTCCCAGAAAGTGAATGTTGCCGGACGCAACAACATCGCCGTTGTGCTGAAGGAAGATGCACAGTCGCTTCAGGACGTCGTGGTCATCGGTTATGGTGTTCAGAAGAAGTCTGACCTGACCGGTGCTGTTGCATCTGTGAAAGGTGATGACATTAAGAATCTTTCTGCAACGAATGCAGCTCAAGCCCTTCAGGGTAAAGCAGCCGGCGTGCAGATCCTGAATACCTCAGGTGCTCCTGGTGAAGGTTCCAAGATTCGTGTGCGTGGTTATTCTTCAAACTCAGAAAAAATCGACCCGCTGCTTATCGTCGATGGTTTGAAGGTTGAAGACATCAACTATCTTGACCCCTCTATGATTGAGTCTATAGAAATCTTGAAGGATGCTGCTTCTGCTGCTATCTATGGTGCTGAAGCTGGTAATGGTGTTGTTCTGATCACCACAAAGAGTGGTGCATCAAACAATGGTCGTTCAAGTATTAAGTATGATTTCAAAATGACTAATCAGCGTCTTGGCAAGAAAGCTGAATTGTTTGAAGGCGATGAGTATGTTGAGTATCAGAAAGCTATCGGTAATATTAATGATGACCTCTTGACTGCAAACGGCTATAAGCCGGGAATGAATTACAACTGGTTTGATGCTGTCTTTGAGCCGAGCTGGGCTACGCAGCATAGTATTACGTTCCAGGGCGGTAATGACCGTGGTCATTTCTTTACCTCTTTGAACTATCTGAATAATGATGGTATTGTTGTTGGCGATAAGGACGTTTACAAGCGTCTGTCTGCCCAGATTAATGCCGACTACAAGATTACTGATTGGTTGACAGTCGGAACGACCAACTCAATCGGACGATATACCAGAACATCTGTTTCGCAGCAGTCTTATGGCTCTATGCTGAACTCTGTAATGTCTCTTGATCCGTTAACTCCTGCCTACTACAGCACAATTGAAGAGTGTGCAACAGCTATGCAGCAGCACTATCAGTTGGGTGATCCCGTTCTTCGTGATCCGAATCATAATAACGATTTCTATGCTACTTCCAAGTATTTGGAGGAGGCAACTGGTAACCCGCTGCTCCAGCGCGATCGTCAGGAATCTAAGTCAACAGGTATCAATGTTCGTGGAACTGCTTATCTCAATTTCACCCCAATCAAGGGACTTGTGTATACTTCTCGTTTCGGATACAGAATAACTCAGTCAAATACTCACTCATATAGTACTCCTTATTGGGCTACGGGTATGGCACAATCTACCGACTACTCGATTTCCGCCAACATCAATACAGGTTACTACTATCAGTGGGAGAACTTCGTGAACTACAACAAGTCGTTTGGCAAACATACTGTCGGCGCGATGGCCGGTATGTCATACATTGAGAATAACTGGGACAATGCTGCCGAATCTGCACAGGGAACAGATATTCTTAAGTCATATGAGGAGAACTTCCGTTACATCAACTATTTGAAGGATGATGCTGTTAAAAATATGAAGAATAACCTTGGCACATCTTCCAGTATGTCTTATTTCGGTCGTCTGACCTATTCGTATGATGACCGTTACAGCCTCCAGGCTAACTTCCGTGCAGATGCATTCGACTCCAGTAAGCTGATCAAGGAGAACCGCTGGGCTCAATTCCCCTCATTCTCTGCAGGTTGGACCATCAGCAATGAAAAGTTCTTTAAGGATGCTGTTAACGAGGATATCGTTTCCTTCCTGAAACTCCGCGCTTCTTGGGGTCAGAATGGTAACGTGAGCATATTGACAGACTATCCCTATGTGGCTACAATCAGCCTGAATAGTCAGTGGTATCAGTACAAGCCCTCAACGGGTAATGGTGACTTGACTTATGGTTCAGGACCTACAGCTCTTGCCAATCCCGATCTTAAGTGGGAGACTGCTGAGCAGATTGACCTTGGTATCAATGCCCGTTTCCTCAACAACCGTCTTTCATTTGGCCTTGACTGGTTCAGAAAGGAAACCAAAGACCTGTTGGTTAAGATTGCTCCTATCCCTGAAATCGGTTTGAAGGAAGCCTATGTAAACGCTGGTAACGTGCTTAACTCTGGTTTCGAGTTTGAACTCGGTTGGAGAGACCACGTAGGTGACCTGCAGTATAGCATCAATACCAACTTGTCAACTTTGCACAACGAGGTTCTTAAACTTCATAATACAATCGACCGTATTGAGGGTACCACAGGTGGTATAAGTGGTCTGAACAATAAAGTTCGTACTGCTTTTGAGGTTGGACAGCCTATTTGGTATTTCCGTGGTTACAAGTTTGCTGGCGTGAACAAGGAAACTGGTGCTCCTCAGTATTATAATAAGGATGGCGAGATTGTTGAGACAGTGACTGACAATGATCTTCAGTACATTGGCAAGGCAATTCCCGACTTCACATATGGCATCACGGTTAATCTGGCTTGGAAGGGCTTCGACTTTACTCTGTTTGGTACAGGTACTGCCGGTAATGACATCTTCTCGCTGTTGTATTCTGCCGACCGTTCTAAGACCAACTGCCTGAAGTATTATTGGGAGAATTCTTGGAAGGAAGATAATACCAACGCCAAGTTCCCGAAGTCTGCAACAGTTGCAAACGACTGGACTTTCTGGAGTTCAAGTGCTTCAATCTTCAACGGTTCTTACTTCAAGTTCAAGCAGATTCAGTTGGGCTACACAATTCCCAAAAATATCACGCAGAAGGTTAAGATTAACGAGCTGAGAGTTTATGCTTCTCTTGACGACTTCTTTACCATCTCCAGCTATCCCGGTTGCGATCCCGAAACGGCAACTACCGGTGGATACAATGCTATGGGTTATGACGCCGGTTCATATCCCACAACCAAGAAAGCCATCTTTGGTGTTAACGTCACATTCTAATTTGTATCACAATGAAAAAGATTATAATTCCATTAATGACGGTCGCCACTTTGTTCTCTGCATGCGACCAAGACCTTCTTGAGATACCTCAGAAAGGTGTAGTAACCATAGAAACATTCTATCAAAATGACGAGGATGCAGAGGCTGCAATGGTAGCTGCTTATCAGGGCTTCCTTTGGAATATTTGTACAAAGGAAGGTGGTAATATCTATGCTCCTTTCCGTGCCTGCTTCAATCTTTGCGGTGACGATATGTTAGCTGCTGGTGAATTCTTTGGCGACAATGACTTCATGGGCGCTATGAATGAGTTCCGCTACGATAGTGGCAGTGAGGTTATTAAGAATACCTATAGCAACATTTTCTATGCTATGTATTATAGCAACCTTGTTATTGATAACTTCAAGGATGCACAGACTCCTGTCCAGAAGCGTGTCGTTGCTGAGGCCCGCGTACTTCGTGCCTATATGGAGATGATGCTTGCCATTGGTTGGAATTGTCCTCCTCTGGTTGACCATGTGCTTCTGCCTAGCGATCTGCCCGCTAACTATGGCAACAATGACGAGGCTTCTCACAAGGAACTCCTTGAGTGGTGTGCAAAGGAGTGTGAGGCTGCTCTTCCTGACCTTAATGAGAGAACCAGTCCTTCTGACAAGGATGGTGCTGTTAAGGTAACCAAGGGTTTTGCTAATGCAGTGGCTGGTAAGGCTTATCTGTTTGCAGGTAAGTATGATGAGGCTAAGACTGCTCTTAAGAGAGTTATCGACTCAAAGAAGTATGAACTCGTTCCTGGTGAACGTTTCTGGGAGAACTTCCATATTGAGGGTGACTGCAATGAGGAGAAGATCTTTGAGGCCAACATTGAACTCAACGCTAATGTTCCGGTTTGGTGGGATATCGTGAATCGTTCTACATGGATGGAGGCTAATATTTGGAACTGGCGTTCTGACCACTTCGTTGCTAATCCCAGCACCAACTACTCTTCGATCGATGGTTGGGGCGGTTGTGGCGTGCCTCAGTCTTTTGCTGACGAGATGATTGCCAATGACGGTGAAGATTCTTATCGTGTAAAGGCTACTATGATTCCTATTACTGAAGTTGTCTATAACACCACTTATGGTATTGAGGACGTTGATAAGCTGACGCTTGAGCAGAAGAAGACCAGTGATAAGCTTGGTATTGGCTTGAAGGGTCTGTATGGTCAGTCGTTCTATCTGCCTCTTAAGCCTGTCTGCCGTATCAATGACCTTGCTGGTCGTGGACAGAACATTCGTTTGAACAACTTCGTTATCATGCGTTATGCTGAGGTTCTTCTTATGTATGCTGAGGCATGTCTCCAGACTGGTGATGCTACATCAGCCAAGACTTATATCAATCAGATTCAGGAACGTGCAGGTTCGAAGACTGTTAGTGCCAGTGTTGATATGAACGTTCTGAAGCGTGAGAAGAAGCTTGAGCTTTGGCTCGAGGGTTGCCGTTGGGCAGACTTGGTACGTTGGGGCGATACTGACGGTGTCAAGAATGCAGCTCAGAAGGTTCCTGTCCTCTATGACAAGATGACCAGACCTGTTGCCGCTTCTGACGAGGGCGTTACTTATGATCCCAAGGACAACAGATTCTATTGTGTTGTTTCTCACGCAGCAAAGGATCGTGGTGACAAGGTTGGCTTCGTAGCTGGTAAGCACGAGTACTTCCCCTATCCGAACAATGTAATTACCGTGAACCCGAACCTCAAGCAGAATCCGGGTTGGGAGTAAGACATGATTTGGTAGAACATAAATGTTAATGAAGCGGGTTCAGCGCCATCAAGCGACTGAACCCGCTTTTTTTGTGCCAATATTTGAACTTGGTTTTGTTTTGGAGATTATCGTTTGCTGTATAGAGAAAAAATATAGAAATGGGGCGAGAGGTACCTGAATCGTCGGAAAAGCCTTTAGACAAAGGAGAAGTGGCGAGGTACCTCTGTTGCGGAGAGGTACCTAAGAGATACCTTAGAGGTACCTCTGAGGTAGGTGTCAGAAATAGAGGTACCTGTCGGAAACTCCTTTGTGGAAAGGCTTTCTGGGCAATTGAGGTACCTCTTACGTGTTTTTGAAAATACTCCATGACTTTTGAAAAATACTCCATGACTATTTTGAAATACTCAACGAGTATTTCTCAACGCATGACATCTTAAAGGAAGGTGCCGTCTTTTTAACCGTCTTTGCATGTGGCATTCTTTTCATTTTTGCGCTTGTATGTTGTGGTGTAATATCCTCTGCTTTTTTTATTGGTTTTAGCAAAAGAGTGCAACGTTTCCCGTGTGACGAATTCGCTTTTTCTTCGTATCTTTGTATAAACCTAAACGATTAAAAATATGACATCGGACACCTTGACCAAATTCTTCCGGAACCCCTTGTGTATAGGCCCTGCCAGCGCTGGACGGGTCGTCGGATGCCAGTACGAACGGGGTTGTGGAAGCACCGTTTCTCCGCTTGTCCCACAAAGAATTGCGATGAGGGCTTTTCTCGTTTGTCACAGCGTTTTGATACAAAACGCAACCTCTGTGAGACAAACGGGCATACGGAATTGACGAAGGATGAACGAGCTAAATAGTTGATATTTTTTATTCCTAACCATTAATTAACAACCAATTTTTTAAAAACGTAAACCTATGAATTGTACACTAAGCAAGACATGGATGCTGGGTTTGGCGCTTACCGCTGGTAGTGCTGTCCCCATGCAGACAATGGCTGCCGACGTCGTCAGTAACATGACGGAAGTGCAGCAGGCAACGAAAGTGACGGGACGCGTAGTTGACAGTCAGGGACCACTGATTGGCGCTACCATCCTGGAGAAGGGTACTAACAACGGTACTATTACCGACATGAACGGCCGTTTCACCCTCAACGCTAAACCGGGAGCCACGCTGGTGGTTTCCTTTGTGGGCTATGCCACTCAGGAGCTCAGGGCTGCTGAGAACATGAACATTACGATGAAGGAGGATGGCAACCAAGTGAATGAGGTGGTGGTCATCGGTTATGGTACGATGAGAAAGAGCGACGTGACAGGAGCCGTGACCAGAGCCAATATCCAAGCTTTCGAGAAATCGCCCAACACCAACCTGTTGCAGTCGTTGCAGGGTACGGTACCTGGTCTGAACGTTGGTCAGGCCAGTTCGGCCGGTTCTGATCCCGAGCTTTCCATTCGTGGCGCAAACACCATCTCGGGTAGTAAGAATGTTCTGGTAATTCTCGATGGTATTATTTATACGGGAGGCCTGTCGACCATCAATCCAGCCGACATTGAGAGTGTCGATGTGCTGAAGGATGCTTCTGCAACGGCTGTTTATGGTGCTCAGGCAGCCAATGGTGTGCTGCTTATTACCACCAAGAAGGGTGCTAATGGTAGGGCTAAGGTGAGTTTCTCGAGCAGCTACAGTATGCAGACCCCGACCAATAAGATGAACACCATGAACCGTGACCAGATGCTGACGTTTGACAACGAGTGCCTGTGGCAGTTCTCTAAGACAGAGGAGTCGGGCTACACCCAGCAGAACCCCAGCTTTAAGCTGTCGGAGCGTATGCCTGACGCCTGGATGACCGATGACAACGGTAACATCGTTCCCGGTGACTACAACTGGTGGGACGACTTCACGCGCACGGGTACCATTAATGAAAATAAGCTGAATATCTCGGGTGGCAGTGATGCTATGACGTATCTCGTTTCTGTGGGCAACACCACTCAGAAGAACTATCTGCTGAACGATGACTACAAGCGTAATTCTATCCGAGTGAACCTCGATATTCAGCCGTCAAAGTGGCTGAAGGCCGGTGTCCAGGCGTTTGGCTCGTTCGAGAATCGCGATGGTCAGGAGACCTATCTGCCATTCCTCATTGAGTGCAGCCCGCTGACAAAGCCTTATGACGATGAGGGTAAGATTATTGACTATCCTGCCCACGATGCTCGTGAGAATCCCTATCATGGCTCGTTGGTTGACGACTACGACCGCAACAATTCGTTCTTTGCCAATCTGTATGGTGAGGTGCAGTTGCCGCTGAAGGGCCTTACTTATCGCATCAACTTCGGTAACAACTATCGTATTGGTGAGCATCACTACGCCAGTGAGTATGCTGAGAATAACAATGGTCAGGCTTATAAGCATCATTCTACCTATTATGACTATACGCTGGATAATATCCTGAACTATGTGAATGACTTCGGCAAGCACAATGTCGGCGCAACGTTCGTTTATGGTGCTTCGCGCCGTAAGTATAGCTATACGGCTGCCGATGCCAAGCTCTTCCCACGCATGACGCTGGGTTATAACTCGCTGGAGCTGGCCTCTACGCAGACCACCAACTCTGACGCTTGGCTGGAGACGCTGCTCTACCAGATGGCCCGTGTTAACTACTCGTACGACGGACGCTATCTGCTGACGGCTACTGTACGTCGCGATGGCTACTCTGGCTTCTCGGCCAACAACAAGTCGGCAGTATTCCCCTCTGTCGCTCTAGGTTGGGTGCTTACCAACGAGGAGTGGTTCAAGGTGCCGCAGGTGGACTATCTGAAACTGCGTGCCGGCTACGGTGTCAGCGGTAACCAGACTTCACGCTACTCTTCGCTGGCTCGCGTTAACTCGTCTATTGGCTATATCTTCGGCGATGGCGTTTCTGGAGCGATGCGTCAGGAGCTGGCCTCAATGGAGAACGCCGACCTGAAGTGGGAGAAGACCGCTGGCTTCAACTTCGGTCTCGACTTCGGCATCCTGGGCAATCGCATTACTGGTAACATTGAGTACTACACGACTAAGACCACTGACCTGCTCTATGCTGTGTCTATCCCGTCAATCACTGGCTTCACCTCTATTATGTCTAACGTAGGTGAGATTAAGAACCACGGTTTCGAGCTGACCATTAACTCTCGCAACATCGTGACGAAGGATTTCGAGTGGACCTCATCGTTCAACCTCTCTACAAACAGCAATAAGATTACCAAACTGTCTGGTCTCGACACCGATGGCGATGGTAAGGAGGACGACCTCACATCATCATCGCTGTTCATCGGCGAGAGCCTCTCTGCCATCTACGACTATACCATCGACGGTATCTGGCAGGTGGGCGACGATATCCCCGAAGGCTATCATCCTGGTAACTACAAGATTGTGGATATCAATGATGACAAAAAGATTGACGAGAACGACCGCAGCATCATTGGTAAGAACGACCCCTCAGTGCGCATGGGCTTGCTGAACAAGTTGAAGTATAAGGACTTCACCCTGAGCTTCTTCCTGAATGCTGTCCTGGGTGGCAGCAAGAGCTTCCTGGGTAAGAACTCGTATGCTGAGCTTGTCAACGACAATACCCTGCGTCACAATCGTCTGACCGAGCAGGTGGACAACTTCTGGACGCCCTCGAACCCCAATGGTATCTATGCTCTGTATAATGCCAATCCTGCCATCAATCCCTATCGCTATGAGAATCGTTCGTTCCTGCGCTTACAGGATATCACCCTCTCTTACGACCTGCCTCGCGAGTGGATGCAGAAGATCGGCATCGACGGCATCAACGTCTATATGAGCGCCAAGAACCTGCTGACCATTACCGGATGGCACGGATGGGACCCGGAGCCCAACATGACCTATCAGGACATCAACGGACAGAACCGCACAACGGGTAGCTGCTACGACAACCGTCCTGTTATGAAGAGTTTGACATTTGGTATCAACATTAATCTATAAGACACAATGAAAAAGATATATTTAGTCTCCATGATGGCAGCCATGTTGCTGACTGGCTGTAACGAGGACAAGTTCCTTGAGGAGAAGGCCCTTGACTTTAACTCGGCATCAAACTCATACCAGACGCCTGCCGACTTTGATGCTGCTGTTGCAGAACTCTACTACCTCACCCGTCAGGAGTTCTATACCACTTACGACCGTACGACGGATCTCTCTAAACATACTGATATGTGGATTACTGCCGATCCGTTGCAGTCGAATGTTGTTTCCGACCTCTCGCCCTCGGGAGCTATGGCCAAGTTCTATTGGGACCAGAACTATAAACTGATTGCTCAGGCCAATACTGTCATCAGCCGTCTGGCCAGTGCATCAGGCCTGACAGACGAACAGAAGAGTGCTTACGAAGCCAAGGGCCGGTTCTTCCGTGCACTGGGTTATCGCACACTGGTATTCCTGTATGGCGGTGTGCCCCTTCAGCTTGAAGAGGTGACAGAGCCGAAGACAGACTATACGCGTGAATCGAAGGAAAAGGTTCTGGCTCAGGCTGTTGAAGACCTGGAGTTTGCTGCCGGCAACCTGCCTGAAATCAATGCTGTTCATGATGGTGAGATCAGCCGTCCTGCCGCCAATATGCTGCTGGCAGAGGTCTGCCTGGCCACTGGCGCTAACGACAAGGCCATCAGTGCCGCAACAGCCGTTATCAACAACTCAAACCTGAAGCTGATGACATCGCGTTTCGGCTCACAGGCCAGTGAGGATGGTGATGTATTCTATGACCTTTTCCGTCCGAACAACCAGAATCGCGCCTCTGGCAACACAGAGGGCATTTGGGTCATCCAGTTTGAGACGAACGTCGAGGGTGGTGGCAACAACACCAGCCACTTCTTCTGGGATGCCGGTAGCTTCTGGGGAGAGCGCTTCTTCGCTCCGCAGGTTGATAAGTTCAAGATCATCACCCCCGATGGTGTGAACCTCCAGCTCTTCAACTGGCCTATTGGCGACATGACCGGTGGTCGTGGCATTGGCACGCACTATGCAACCAACCATCTCTATCGTGAGATCTGGGATGGCGATTGGGACGATATGCGTAATTCCCAGTACAACTGGCCGCGTCGTTTCAAGATTCATCGTCCGGAAGTACTTCAGGCTCATCCGGAACTGGCTGCTGCTATGCCCGACGGTTATTTCGACCTGGAGAACACCGTGCTGCCCGCTGGCTACTCGATGGAGACGGGCTTCGGCGGTGGAACGAATGAGACAAACCAGCTGCCTAACCGTTTCATGTGCGGCTACTCAACCAAGATGACTACGCCGTTCCACTATCCTGATGCGCAATATGGCGACAAGTCAACCCTGACTCTTGCCGGTACGGGTGGTAAGACCTATACCGATCAGTACTTCTTCCGTCTTGCTGAGGCTTATCTGCTGCGTGCTGAGGCTTATATGAATGTAGGCAAGAAGGGCGAGGCTGCTGCCGATATCAATGTGCTGCGTGCCCGTGCTCAGGCCAAGAACTGTACGGCCGATGAGATTACTCTTGACTTCATCCTCGACGAGCGTCTCCGTGAGCTCGTCTGCGAAGAGAAGCGCCGTCTTACCTTGTCGCGTGTAGGCAAGCTCAGCGAGCGTATCAAGAAGTACAATCCTTACTTCAGTGCAGCCCATAGCGCCGACGGCAAGGACTATGACTCTCACTTCGATTTGCTGCCTATTCCGCTGTCAGCTATCCTGGCTAACAAGGATGGTGTCTTGGAGCAGAATCCTGGCTATGGTGATTAAGCATTTAGGGTAACAGATTGTATTTATATGCGGGTTCAGCGTCTTTCGGCGGTCTGAACCCGCTTTTTCTAAAGTCTTTGCAACAAAATCGCAAGAGCTTTTTCGTCTTTTTTTACTACCTTTGCACCAGCAAAAACTTAATACCTATAAATAAATGACAAAAAAGACCCTAACCGCTGCGATGTTTGCCCTTCTTGGTGTGACATCGCTGTATGCAGAGAAAATTGTGGAAAGTCCTAACGGACGCCTTGCTGTTGACTTGACTGTTGAGAATGGTGCACCGCGCTATCAGGTGCTTCTCGACGGACAGACGTACATCCAGCCGTCAGCACTCGGCCTCGTTACTAATATAGGTGATTATAGCGCCGACCTGACACTGAAGAACGTCACAACCAGTGACGTGAAAGACGAGTACACACTCCGTAACATCAAGCAGAGTCATGTCAGCTACGAAGCCCGCGAGGCTGTGGCCCACTTCGAGCAGAAGGGTGCTGCCGTCATGGATATCACCTTCCGTGTGTCAGACCGCGACGTGGCTTTCCGCTACACCGTACTACCTAAGCGCGGCCGTGGCGGCGAGACGCTGAGCTGTATCGTCACAGAGGAGCGCACGGCGTTCCAGCTGCCTGCCGACGCCACCTCGTTCCTGGCTCCGCAGATGGGTCCGATGACGGGTTTCGCCCGTACGGCTCCGAGCTACGAGACGCGCTACGGTATTGATGAGCCCGTTGGCAAGAACGGCTGGGGCAATGGCTATACGTTCCCCTGTTTGTTCCGTTTGGCTGGAAATGCCGGATTATCTGGAAAGTCCAGCGCCTCCTCTTCTTGGGTTCTCATCAGCGAGACTGGTACCGACGGCTACTACGTGGGCTGCCGCCTGCTGGGCGAGGCCAACGGACTGTATAAGATTGGCTTCCCGATGCCACAGGAGTGCAACGGCTGGGGCATGACATCGGCACAGATGGCGCTGCCCGGTTCTACGCCTTGGCGCACCATCACCGTCGGCGCGATGAAAGACGTGATTGAGACGACCGTGGCATGGGACCTTGTGAAGCCAAAGTACAAGGCCAGCCGTAACTATGAGTATGGTAAGGGCTCCTGGTCGTGGATTATCGGTATGGACTCGAGCTGTAACTTCGACGAGCAGAAGCGTTACATCGACTTCTCGGCTGCTATGGGCTTCCGTTCTGTACTTGTTGACGCACTGTGGGACAAGCAGATTGGCTATGAGCGCATGGCCGAACTGGCACGCTACGGCAAGAGCAAGGGCGTGGGTCTCTACCTGTGGTACAACTCCAACGGTATGTGGAACGATGCACCCCAGTCGCCAAAGGGTATCATGGACAATACCGCCCGTCGCCGTCAGGACATGAAGTGGATGCAGGAGAATGGTATCCTTGGCATCAAGGTTGACTTCTTCGGTGGCGACAAGCAGAACATGATGAAGCTCTACGAGGATATTCTGACCGATGCCAACGACTACGGTCTGCTGGTGGTCTTCCACGGTTGCACACTGCCGCGCGGCTGGGAGCGTATGTATCCTAACTATGCTGCATCGGAGGCTGTGCTGGCCAGCGAGAACCTGCACTTCGGTCAGGCTTTCTGCGACAACGAGGCACGCGACTGCGGCGCTATGTACCCCTTCACCCGTAACGTGGTCGGCTCGATGGACTTCGGCGGTTCGGCTCTGAATCAGTATTATGATGCCAGCAACAAGCGCGGCACGCAGCGTAAGACCAGCGATATCTACGCCTTGGCTACGGCTGTGCTCTTTCAGAGCGCCGTCCAGCACTTTGCCCTGGCTCCCAACAACCTGACCGATGCGCCTGCCTACGCTATCGACTTCCTGAAGCAGGTGCCCACGACGTGGGACGAGGTTCGCTACATCGACGGCTATCCCGGCAAGTACATCGTCATGGCCCGTCGCTCTGGCAACAAGTGGTATGTGGCTGGTGTCTGCTCGCCCGACGGTGTGACGAAGGACAAGAAGGGCAACGTCCAGCCGCTGAAGCTGGAGCTGTCGCTGCCGATGTTCGACGGTGCTGTCCAGCTCTATCAGAACAACCAGTTGACCACCGCCAAGCTGTCGAAGAAAAAGACGCTGAAGGTCGAGATGCCCGCTAACGGCGGACTGGTGATTACCCAGTAGTTAGAGGGAATTCTTTGCAAGCCAAGTAAAAGAAGTTAATTGAGCAATTAAAATAGTTGATTTATGAAGAAAGCATTTTTGCTTGTAATGGTTCTGCAGTGCGCACTCAT
>Ga0265299_10004628_pt1 | contig 12961 bp, 20 predicted proteins | sample AusTroGonzalo_MG_4_FD_193485 | JGI IMG/M metagenome (GOLD analysis project Ga0265299, IMG submission 193485) | Bovine rumen microbial communities from tropical cattle in Woodstock, Queensland, Australia - Gonzalo_02 | ecosystem: Host-associated > Mammals > Digestive system > Stomach > Rumen ...
TATATTGGATTTTGGGTCTGATGGCCGCATATTTTGTAGTCAGATTTATTATGAACCAGACAAGCGATAGGTCATGAAACTGCACAGGATTTTCCCCATATTTTTGGTTATTATGATGATGATCGGCAGCGTGTCGTGCGACACCACACGACGCGCCAGCCGACGCATCCGGCATATTCTCAACGAACATCCGGAGCTGCTCGACCGTGACACCATTCGCGTTGATACGATCGTTACTGCAGTAGTGCCGGCCGACACCATTGTTTTCTCCTGGGAGGACTTCTATGTTGCCGACAGCAACGCCTGTTCGCTAATTCCTATTGATATAATAACTAAAAAGACCGGCCAGGGCACATTTACTATAGAGAGGCTGCCGAATAGAAAAGACTATGTTGTATCATATCAGCCGGACACAATACAAATCCGGGCCAGAGCAACTTATACGGTGCCTAAAATAACCGTCGCAGAGACCAAGAAAACCGATATCAGCGACGTGATAAAATGGCTTGTCGTCGGCATTATCGTGGTTCTTTTTGCAAGGCTTTTGCTGAAAAAATAGTATTCATTATTGATTTAAAACCTCGGTGCTTTGGCACAAATAGTCTCCACCAGGTGCCGGTCAACATGGTTGGCGTATCTGGTAGTCATGCTGAGGTCGTGGTGATCGGCGTGCTGCATAACAGTTAGCGGATCTATTCCCGACTTCAGCATTTCGTGTATTCCGGTATCGCGGAGGCTGTAAAGCTGCATTTCAGGCGGCAGCCTCAGCGCTTTGCGCATAATGTCCCATTCCTTCCGGAAACGGCTGTATACAATTTGCTTAGCGCCAGGAGTATAGTTTTTACTAAACAAATAATCAGTTTGCTTGGCACCGGATATCATGCGCGCGATATCTTCACGGAGTTTCGGGGTCAGTGCTGCAATACGGCTGTAATGAGTCTTCGACTCCTCCGACTCCACGGAAATATAACCCTCGGAGAGGTTGATATTGGCTATTTTGAGCCTCCAGGCCTCCTTGGGTCGGATAAGTGCAGAATATACCAGCTGCATCAGTACATTGTACTGTGGTATCGTAGAGGCGAAATATTCCGATATCCGGGCGCGCGTCTCCTTCGGTATCATCACTCGCTTTTTCGGCTGTTCGCGCTTCGTTTTTATCGAGGCAAAGGGGTTCTGGGCCACATAGCATTTCTCCAACGCCCACGAGAAAAAGGCACGAGCCTGTTTCAGGCGGTTGTTCCAGGCGCGTCCCGACAGCTTGTGCGTGTCGCGAAGATAATCCATGAATTTAACGGCCATCACCTTATTGAACAGTGAACAATGCGCACCAGGACAGATCTGGTTGATCCAAGTCGAGAACACCTTGACAAACGACCTGTAATTAACCATCGTGTCAGGCCTCAGCTCCTCGGCCTTTTCCCTCAGATATTCTCCCATCACGTCACCGATTGGCGTATAGAGCCTTGTGTTTTGCTGTTCACCAAACGGAGTCCATCCGCTGGCGAGCTTCGCGTTAATATTGCAGACTACCATGTTACAATGAGATTTGAAGTCGGCGGTCAGCGTGAAGCGCTTTTTTAGCTGATTCATTTTAACCACCATGCGGCGCATGATGCCTTCCGGATCGATGGCGTAGTATTCAATCACCCAGCCATGAGAAGGCTGGTGCTTGAGAATTGCCGGAATATAATTGCGCGGAGTTTTTAAGTTGTTGGCAAACATTTTTTTTTCTTCTTTTGTCAAGCTGACGAAAGAATTAAATATTTGTGCCGAATTTGTGCCGGTACTGACACTCCAACACTGCCTAAGTGCTTGATTGTCAATCCTTGTGGGTCGTACTGGACTCGAACCAGTGACAGACTTAGACACACTTTTACTTTTATAACTCATTGTGCCTTAATGGTTTATATTCGTTAGACAACTTTTTCCAATTTTTTATTGTGCCGTTTTTGTGCCTATTTTGCAATTTTTAACTTATTGATTATCAATATACTTCAAATACAGCCTATTTTTAAATTCATCAGACGGAAAAACAAGCTGCATTAATATGTGGTAGTCGTTCTGATTAGTCGGAGCAACACCTTCAAATAGCGTTTTAAAGCCGTTATTAGATTTATCGTATTTTGTTATTCTCATATCGGCTTGAAATTCATTTATAAAAGACTGGTGAAGCTCGATATAAACTTGATTGAAATTTGCGACACATACTCCAAAATCTTTTTCATCTATATCAAAGCCATCTGCTTTCAGTGCTTCTTCCAGGTTGAAAAAACTGTCTATTGCTGGGATTGTTTTCATGGTTAAATTAGTATATAACGATATTCATCAAGTTTCTTGCGATATTGGCAAATCTGTTGAATCCTGGCCGGTTACAAGTTTTAACAAGAAGTCTCTTTTATCGGGTGACACCTCAAAAGTGACTGAGATCCTTTCCGGTGCATTGATAAGGTCAGAATCAACATATCTTTTAGGGTATGTGAAAAAATAAGTGACATCTTCGCCTATAAAGGCGGCAAGTTTAATCAGTTCATCGACAACAATTTGTCTAACGCCTTTTTCCATCTTGCTGATGACCGAGCCGTCGGTATGCAGCACTTCGGCGAACTGCTCTTGAGAGTAACCCTTCTCCGAGCGAATTTTTTTGAGATTTTCGTTGATTTTCATAATACAAATTTAAGTTATTGTATATCAATATTTTATGCGATTGTTGAAAACTTTTTTGCGATTTTAGCATTTTTTTCTTGCGAAATTCGCAAATGTGTTGTTAATTTGCAGCGTGAAAATATTTGCAACATTCAATTAACGCAGACAACTATTATTAAGTATGGAAGAATTCATCAAAACACTAAACATCTTCGATTACGCGACCTTTAGAAATGCTTGCATTAAGGCGTGCAACATTACGCCTCAGGCATGGAGTACCTGGCGCACCGGCAAAGTGGCCGTTCCGGAAAAATATCACGAGATTATTAATAAGGAGGCATCAGACCTTTTCGAGCGCACAGTATTCGAATAAAATATAACATGCCGGCCAAGGCCTTCAACTGAGGTTCTGGAGGTACAGCCGGCAAATTTTAAAGGAGAAAAACTATGAGTTTTATAGGAGAATCACGAACAAGTTACGAAAGCCCTTGGAAAACTTATTTGTGCTTGACAAAAGACGATTGTAAGTTAATATACAAAACAGTATGCAAGGCAGAAGCAAGAAAAGAGAAACGCTATGAAAAATACAGGGATATTCAAGATGGAGGAGAAGCCACAGAAAGACAACAAACATTATTATTTAAGGCGCAGGATGAATGGGAAGCGGCGAAAGGTTTGAAATCTGATATTGAAGAGTTTTTAAAAATAAAGAGATGAGCTTAGCGACAATTATAATAATTCTATATGTCTTAATCGGCATCATATTCGGTGCTGTTATGCTTGTTGTGCTTAAACTGGGGCCTGTGTTCTGGAGGTACAGCCGGCAAATTCTAAAGGAGGTAAATAATATGGGTTCTGAATTAGATTTAACTGAAAAATCGTGGCTTTCCATCGAAGACAAACTGCCACAAGACGACTATCCAAAATTGTTTTATAACGATAAAACAAATCATGTTGGTTTGTTTGCCTATAAAAACGGTTTGTTCTATGATCTCAACCCTTACAATTCATTAAGATTGATGTCACAAACAGAAATTACGCATTGGTTTGATATACCACAGCCGCCTGTAAAAGATGAATTTAAAAACAAGCGTCGTTTGATAAAGTGAATGAAATTATTGATTTTATAAATAGATTATAGATAATATGAGAACTGAAGATATCATAAAATTAATTAAGATTGGCAAGCAGGTTGTTAGACCTGTTGATCATGAGAGTATTTTCTACATAAAAAAAGCAATCATTTTAAACAATATTGTCGAATGGAATGTGATGAGTTTTGCTTCGTCAACCTTTGAGGATACATTTTATTTTCCTACAAAAGAAGAAAGAGATGATATGCTCAATATATTGCTTCAAGATGAAAATATCATTTTAGACTAACATGTTTAAATGCAAATATATAAATAGATCAGACCGCGAGGCCACAACAGCTTGCCTTGGCTGTGAGTACGCATTGCCGCCTTCTCAGCGCGTTAATGGCAATATGTGTGGATTATAACAACACCAGGAGCAGTAGCGCATGGATCATCACGACGGATTATACAAATTTCCTGAAGAATAAAAATACTAAGCCATGAATAACACCCCCCCCCAGAAAAATCAACTACAATGTTCAGAATACCAAAAAGAACTGCAAATGAAAATAGAAGATACTACTTGCACCGGAAACTCAGCAAGATTGGTTACGATTACATTCCGACCGATCGGACCGTATTCATTCCGTTTAGCAGGCAAGATGAGTTGCCGGCTGCTGCCGTCGAGCTTAGAGACAAATTCCACTATTCCTTGCAACTGGTAATTGACTGATTATGAGCGATATATCAAAAAAATTCTACTCCCACATGCAATCGCTGCCGTATATGGATTACGGCGAGACTCGCGATAAGCTGTGCGAGCGCATGGGCTGGAGTTACTGGACGTATCAGCGCAAACTGCACGGCAGGACGTTTATCACCATTAAAGACCGGCAGAAAATCGAGGAGTTTTTTAACAAAAAAATATTTGAATAATGAAAGATATATTAGGTGAAATATACCGTGCCACAAACGACGGCCTCGACATTATTTTATCGTACTATCCGCAGGCTGCAGATAGCGTGGATCGTCCAAACAAAGGATTCAGCATCAGGCGCGAGTCGGCACCAAGCGCGTATCTGAAAAAGATAAAAGGCGTCTGGAGAGTGACCGATTTCGGTGACAGTGATCATGCCAGGTCGCCTATCGATATCGTCATGAAGGAGGAAAATGTTGAGTTCAACGAGGCACTGTCGACGCTGGCGGCCCGCTACGGTATCGACAACCGCCTGGATGAGAACACCAACCGTGCCCAGGTGGAGGCGCGACCGGCCACCGACGACGAGAAAGACGGCGATTTTGACTTCGAGATCCATGACTTCACCGCCGACGAGCTGCGAGTGCTCGGTAACGGTGTAAAGGAAGAGCACGCCGACGCGCTGTCGTTCAGTGCGCTGTCGTGGTATAAAATGACGAAAAACCGCAAGACGACAACCATATACAGCAACGAGAATTTCCCGATTTTCATGCGAGAGTGTCACACCAACGGCGATTCTTTTTATAAAATTCTGAAACCTTTGGAGCCTAAAAAGGAGTTCCGCTTCATCTACCTTGGCAAGAAGGAGGCTGACTATGTTAATGGCCTCTGGGAGCTTAAGAAGGCACACGCTAAGTTTGTGGCCGACCACGAAAACGACGAGGAGGAGGATGGCAAGCGCAAGCCTACAAAGCTGCCCGAAGTGGTCATCTGCTCAGGCGAGCGCGACGCTGTTTGCTGCAAGTCGCGCGGTTTTCATCCGATATGGCTCAACAGTGAAACCGCCGATCTGAGCGCGGCGACGTTCAAAACATTGCAGTCAATGTGCGAGAAGGTGTGCAACCTGCCCGACATCGACGCCACAGGACACGCCAGGGCAAAGATCATGGCGCTTCGTTTCCTTGACATTCACACTATCGAGCTGCCGGAGAGCCTGCTTCAGCATCGCGACCGCCGCGGAAACCCCTGCAAGGACATGCGCGACTGGTGCGAGTTCAACTCGTCGGCACGCGAGTTCGGTAAGCTGGTAGATACTGCGCGGTCGGCGAAGTTCTGGCTGGAGAAAAAGACCCAGAACGGCATCCGCACCGAGCTTGACGTGGTGGGGCTGCTCTGGTTCCTGGAGCTTAACGGATTCGCACGCCTGGTCGATCCTCAGACTATGAAGGAGAGAATTATCCTGGTGAAAGACGATAATGTTGTTAAAGAAGTGACTGTCAATAATATACGCGACTTTATGACTGAATACTGCAAATTGCACTATATTTCGCTCGATGTGCAGCGCTCAATCATAAGCTCGCGCTTCGTCACCAGCATTATTGACAACCTGCCGATCGTCAACGACAAGGTGTCGTTTAAAAACCACACCGCAATCAGTCAGTTTTTCAGGTTTGAAAACGAGAGTATCGAGGTGACGGCAACCGACGTCCATAAATGCAAGGAATTTTATATTTGGGAAAGCGACGTCTGCCGCCACCGGTTCAAACGACTGGAGCCGTCATTTGTCATCGAAGAGAAGGACGGCCGCACAGACTTTACAATCAAAGACGACACCAGTATGTTTTTCCGCTTCTGCATCAACAGCAGCCGCCTGTACTGGCGTAACGAGTTTGAAGCTGCCAAGGCTGCCGGTGAGACAAATTACGGCCAGGACTATCATTTTTGCATCAACGGCCCTTATCTGGATGAAACAGAGGTTATGGAACAGTGCCGGTGCCTGATGGCCAAGCTCTACGCCATCGGATATCTTTTGTTTTCAGGAAAAGACCCATCAATGCCGTTTATCGTGTGGGTTTTGGAAAACAATATCATCAACGACGAGGAGGCTTCTGGCGGATCCGGAAAATCGTTTATCTGCGAGGCTTTGAAATTTTTGAAGCACACGGTGCAGCTCCAAGGCCGTAATAAGAACCTCACCGAGAACCAGCACGTCCTGGAGCGCGTCGACGAAGATACAGATATTCTTTGGGTTGATGACGCGCATAAGTATTTCGACTTCGATTTCTTCTATACGCTGGCCACCGGTTCAACCGTGATCAACGGAAAGCACGTCAGATCCAAAGAGATAGGCTTTGTCGACTCGCCAAAAATCGTGATCACCTCCAATTACGCACCGAACAGGCTTGATTCGAGCACGCTGAGACGACTGCTTTTCGTGCCAAATAGCGACTATTATCACAAGAAAACTGAAACCAACAACTATAACGAGACGCGTACCATTGCCGACGATTTCGGCTGCAACCTGTTTTGGGATGACTACACCAACGATCAATGGAACGCCGATATCAATTTCCTCATCGACTGCTTACAGTTCTTTTTGAGGAAAAAAGCCTCAGACGATGCCGATAAACGCGTTGTCAGCGCCGATCTGGGCAACATCTACCGCCGTATCAACCTGGCTATCATGGGCGACCAGTTCAACGAGTGGGCTGAGGGATATTTCCTGCCTGACGGACCTAATCTGGACGTTATGCTACGCAAGACCGACGTTTTCAACGACTTTGTGGCCGCCACCGGACTGAAACTGTGGTCGTCGTCGAAATTCTCGCGTGCGTTGCAGTCGTTTGTGCGTAACAACGGCCATTATCTTGACTGCCTCAACCCTCCGGAGCTGTGCCCTGCATCGACGCCAGGCCGTATCGTCCGGAAGGAGTACGACAAGACGGTTTATTACCTGTACATGAAAACTGTCGGTACCAAGGTGCAGGAGAAATATAAAGATGACAATATTATGAGATAAAAAAAATAATTATGAATGAAAAACTACCTTATTTGCACTGGTGTGACTACGACTGGGAGTGCTGCATGGAAGGCGGCCGCCTGATCCATCCCGACAAGCCTTGGGTGTGGTACGACTATTTCGCTTCGTATATCAAGTCTGATACATTAGTTATGCGTTGTCGGCAAAATCCGAATACAATCCAATACTGGGACGGCCGCACATTCAATCCTCAATACGGCAGCAGCCTCATCCGGTCGTGCGACACATTCTCCTTTGGCACGTTCTCAGCCGAGATCGTGATGCCGAAGGGAAAAGGCCTGTGGCCCGCGTTCTGGCTGTGCGGTGAAGGGCCATGGCCGGCAAGCGGCGAGATCGACATCATGGAAGGCTACACCGACAACCGGTGCTTTAGACTGTTCACGCCCTATTTTCCTTGGATAAACCCATCTTGGACCACAACCACCAACGTACACTATCAGCTGTTCGGCCAACACTGCGTTACAAAGCCGCGTAGCATAAGCGTTTTCCGGCAGCGAAAGCAGCCGTCAGACAACTGGATAAGATACGAGGTGAAGTGGACTCCGGATGAGATTGTTTTCTCGATCGACGGAAAGGTTGTGAGAACCGAGACCGAAGCCGGCAAGTGGTTTTCCACTCCGGATCGCCGCATGAGGGTTATTTTTGACTGTCTCTGCCTGGATCCTGCCGAGCATAAGATAAGCTGCGAGCTGCCAATGTATATAAGGAATTTCAACTATACGCAAATTAAACCCTATTTAAAATCATAAAACTATGGTACAATTAACAACAATGTTTGCTACCTTCGTAGCATTTGTGGGCGGTGTGATACTGCTCACTGAGACAATCAACAAGATCTTCAAAATCGAAAACGGCACAACAAAGCTCATAATGAGCTGGGTTCTGAGCCTCGCCCTCGCCGCCCTAGGCTTCTGGCAACAGTGGGGGTTCTTTGCCGACTGTGGCGATATCACCACCTGGCAAGGCTGGGTAAAGACAGCCCTTATCGGCTTCGGCTGTGCGATAGCGGCTAATAAGATTTACGACCGCGAGGAGATCTGGCGGCTGCTGGAGATGATTTTCTCGATCTTCAAGAAAAAGTGAAACCGGGTGACGTTCTCAGGCCATTCCCCGGTCACTCTAAAGGCCCTATCATAATCTTATATATATCTCAATTACCTCAATTAAAGTCCTTGAGTATCACCGCCGCGAGGCAAGCGAAAATCAAGGCGATTTTTAAATACTACTAATATGGAATAAACAACAAAAAAAAACAAACGTATGACAGAAGAGGAATTAAGAAATAAGCTCCAAGAAGGTTTTGAACGAATTAAACCTTCGATAATAAAGATGACAGATGTCCTGATGGATGTCTATCAGCAAGGATTTAAAGATTGTTGGAAATTATTGACAAATCAAGAATTATAATTTATCAGATACAACGTCCCCCAAGGCCTTGACTGAGGTTCGCCGAAGGTACAGGGGACACTTTTTTAAAATATAATTACCATGGAGAAAAAACCTGTATTACACTTGATGGTGAATAACAAATGTGACAACGATTGTCCGTTGTGCTGCAATAAACAATACGACATTAAAGATGTGCCGGTTGTCACCGAAGAAGATCTGCTCAGTATTGATGAGATATGCTTCACCGGCGGCCAGCCATTGAGGAATTTTGACGCGTTTTTGTCATTATTTAATGGGATTAGATATTATGAAAATATCAAATACGCCTATATTTATGCTAACGGCGCAGAATTTTTATCATTTGATTTTGACGACCAAGTAAAATTACATAATATAATGTTATGCAATCACCTCAAAACAAGTTTAACACTGTCGCCAAAATGTGAAGATGATTGGCTCGGGGTGAGACGTATGTATAATGTATTACACTTTGAAAAATTTTATACCTCGAATTTTTTGTATTGTTTTAATGATCAAGATTATGCCAGGGCGCATGAAATGCAGCGTTATATGAATATAATACCCGTAAAACGCGAGTGGCAGAAGGATTTCAAGCCGGCACCAAACACCTTTTTTAGAAGATTGCCTATTTGGTTGGAATGATTAAATACTCCGTATTTAACCCAAATTTTTTCAAAAAAAATCAAAAAAAGTCTTGACAATTAAAAAATTAGCCGTATATTTGCAGTGTTAAAATTCAAATCGCGGTACAAATCCGCTGGCTAAACACCGGCTTTTTTTGTATCCAGGACTTATTGAAAGAAATAGAACAACCCGACGAGTCGGCAAGCGGTAACGCCCCGGAGGTCATGCGATTTGAACCTTAACAGCTCGTATCGGGTTTTTCATTGTTAAAAAAAATCGTACAATGAACTACTTTGAGAAAGAAATCGCACGAGTCAAATCCGAGCGTGACCTTCAGCTGAAGCCTTACAAGGAAGGCATCCAGCGAATCGAAAAATCAAACGCGGCCCTCAGGGAGAAAATCCGCTACAATCAGGCCGCAATTCAGAAACTCACAAAAGAGATGGAGGATATCCACCGCAACTGCCGCGAGGAGATACGCCAGATCACCGAAGAAAGCCAAGACCATTACGCCACCAATGGTACCGTTACCGGTAAGATGCTGCACCGCTTCTTTGTCGCACATCCCGAAATCCACGAAATCTGGAACGCCGAAAAAGACTCTTTGTGGCATCAAGTGCAGAAAGGAGGTGCAGAATGAGAAAGCAATCAAAATCCCAGTACCCCAAGACGATGGTGATCATCCGCGATTGCCACTGGAGCCACAACACCAAGGTGAACGTCGAAAACCGCCTTGTGGAACGCTTTTTGCGCCACTGGACGCGCCACATGGGCTTCCAGATGGCCACACTACGCCCCAGCGCGATAAACTCAATGAGAAAGGAGGCTGTGGCATGAAAGGCTTCAACTACACGGCGCGCGTCATATTGCCCGACGATCCGAAACAGCCCTCCACAATGGATCTGAGCTTATTGAGGATGGTTTTGACCGGCCCATGGCAATACCTAACAGAGTGGAGCCTACTGCTGCCCGACGGCAAGACCGTAAAGCAGCAATCGAGCGACACCTACCCGATGTATATAGCACCCTGCGTCCATGCCGGACGACACCAGCGCCTCGTTATAATGCCGATGCAACCTACTAAATCGCGACGTCATTTCTACGTTCAGGAAAAGGAGGTGCAAGATGTCTAAGCTATTAACCGACAGCCAAACCCTCATACGCTGGATCGAGCCTGGCGCGTGTCCCAACGACTACGACCTGTATTACAGGATAAAGGCCCTCAAGCAGTCTATAGTCGACATAGCAATACTCCAGATCTACGTCAGTGGCGAGCAGCTTGAGCAGCTACGCGGGATAAACCGGTCAATCGTGGCCGTCCTGACAGACCTTATGGAGATACAGAAGGATTTTTCGGACGTTATAGACGAGAAATTCAGGAAATAATCCGAAACCTTCAGCATCGTAAAACAACGCCTCAGAGACCTTCTCTGGGGCTTTTTTCATGCCCTGCCGTTTCACCCACCGTAGTTTAACAACCCGTCGCGAAGCGACACCTTTTTCACGTTGCCGCCGTCCGGCTGTTTTTGCCCTTTTCTCCCTTTTCTCCCTTTTACCCTAAATTTTCGGAAAAAAAGTGAAACTTTGAAACTTTTATATAAAATGGTCGAAAATTTACAACTTAACAAGTTAATAATCAATAAATTACACAAAAATACAAAAAAGTTTCACTTTCGGTTTCACAATTTCACATCGGTTTCACAAATTGAAATGTGAAACCGAGTGTTTATGCCGTCAGAGCCTCGAAATTGTCGGTTTCAGAAGTGAAACGCAAAAAGTGAAACCGATTAAGTAATTGATAATCACTATAGTATGGGGGTAAAAAAAAGGTTTCACTTTTTTTCCGAAATTTTACTTTTAAAAATATTTCTGTTACAGATGTAAAGTGCCCTGAAAAGATGTTTTCTGCACCCAGACCGCCAAACCTTGGCGGTGACTTTGCGCCGGTGCGATATTTATTGCAAAAGTCCCAAATTTTTGTTATACTTTTGCAGAGTTGTAATCGGTTTACGGCATGAAAACGTCGCCGCCGTCAACGTCACATTGACCGAAAACAACTTTATGAATACTCGAAAACAAATATAAACTTATTGAAAATCAAAATATTAAAAAAATGTCAGACGAACAGAAACTACCAACAGCAAAGCCGTTTTCGGTGAGAATCTACCCAGAAGATATCGAGCGCTTCAACCGTCTCGCCGCCGAGATGGACGTGAACACAACTGGCGGCGCGTTCCGAAACCTCATGGACTTCTATGAGAATCCGCCAAAGAATATCGTACAGTACAAGGACAGCCAGGCTACAATCGACAGACTTCACGAACTCGAAGCCAACGCGCAGACTCAGGCCGACACCATCGCGGATCTGCAACGCCAGCTCGAAGAGGCCAAGTCCGCATCGAACACCAACGCCGAAGCGGGTACCCAGCTCCAACTGGAAATCGACCGTCTCAAGGCGGAAAACGAGGCTCTGAAGGCGGCCGAGAAACATTCACCTTATTATATAGGTGGCGAGCTGCCTCCGGTGCCTTATCACTATGCACTTAAAATGGCTCGACTGCAGAGCCAAAAGGACAAACAGGAGCGCACTGTGTTCTGGATCCTGGCCAACAATTTCATCCAGGACCTGCAGAACCCACTCAGCAACCACTTACCAATAATAGTAAGTTCAGATGAACTTCGCGCGGCTCAGGCTGATTACGAGAAATCATTGAAAAAAACCGAGCAAAAAGAGGAGGAGTAAATGGGGTTTAATGATGCAATGTTAAGAGGATTATTAAAGATGGTGCCTCAGTCGGTTATCGACGGAGTACCGGATCTCATCGTGTCGGCAGTTCGCAAAAAACTTGACAGTGTTAAGTGTGACGAAAACGAAATCCCTGTAATAATAATCTTACCTAAATCCGATGATGACTGTGCTATATCAATAGGTGCTGTTAATGGAGATTTGGATATACCCGAACAGGAACGATATAGTGGAAAGGAATTTGTAAAATCCTTATTAAAGGAGGTGGATCATGCCTAAGTTATCAGATATCGTAAATCCCGGCAAAGCTCCGACAACAGCCGGCGACGACGGCACCCTGACACTGGATTACTTTACAGACCAGTTCGGAAAGAAGACACAGTACGCCGACTTCTTCGAGCCGAAGCCGCAGTCTGAGGGCGCAGCGGGTGACATCCCGGAGAACCTCATCGATCCGGATCATGAGGCAGGCGGCACTGATGAACGGCCTGGTGGCGGCATCTGGAGTCCGGAAGGCGAGGAACGCGAGCCGGTTAATCCTGAGCGTTTTGCCAAGACAGGATATCATATCGCAAAGCTCTTTGATACCGGTTTTGACCTCACAATGTCAAATCTGGTGGCGAAGGGTAGCGGCAATAGCTATCATGCCTCCGAAAAGGATATTGACGATCTGGGCGAAGCCTGGGGTGAACTTGCCGAGGATAAACAGTGGGAGCTTGGCCCCG
>Ga0265299_10004629_pt1 | contig 12961 bp, 15 predicted proteins | sample AusTroGonzalo_MG_4_FD_193485 | JGI IMG/M metagenome (GOLD analysis project Ga0265299, IMG submission 193485) | Bovine rumen microbial communities from tropical cattle in Woodstock, Queensland, Australia - Gonzalo_02 | ecosystem: Host-associated > Mammals > Digestive system > Stomach > Rumen ...
GCCGAATGCCATTGACTGTACGTTGACAGCGGTGCCCCAGCTGTAGGGGATATCGTTGTCGCGTCTGTAAACGTTAGCTCTGGGGTTGTCCCAAGAACGGAAAACGGCCTTTACGGCGCCCATTAGCTGCTCCTTGGGGTCGGTGGGGAAGTCTTCGCCGATCTTGCTCTTATACTCGGCCTTGAACTTCTCAGCCAGCTCCTTAAGATCGTCAGCTGTAAGCTCGACGTCCTGCTTGACGCCGCGGTCAGCCTTCATCTCGTCGATGAGCTCTTCAAAATACTTCTTACCGACTTCCATAACGACGTCGGAATACATCTGGATGAATCTTCTGTAGCAGTCATAAGCCCAGCGGGGATTGCCGCTCTGAACTGCGATGGTCTCTACGACTTCTTCGTTAAGACCGAGGTTAAGGATCGTGTCCATCATACCGGGCATGGATGCGCGAGCGCCGGAACGAACGGATACGAGAAGCGGATTCTCCTTATCTCCGAACTTCTTACCGGTGATCTCTTCCATCTTGCCGATATACTCGTTGATCTGTGCCTGAATCTCAGGATTGATCTGGCGGCCGTCCTCATAATACTGAGTGCAGGCCTCTGTGGTGATCGTAAAGCCCTGAGGAACCGGGAGACCGATGTTGGTCATCTCGGCGAGGTTAGCGCCCTTGCCGCCGAGAAGTTCTCTCATGTCTGCGTTACCTTCTTTGAAAAGGTATACATACTTCTTGCTCATTGGAATCTCCTCCTAAAAATTGATATTGTATCTGGTGTACAATCACGGCAAAAACGCGCCGAAAAAGCACTACATACATATACAACTGAATTATATCAAAAGCAGTCGCTGATTTCTATATCTTATTAGAAAAATAGTTATAAAAGTTTGAAATTTTTTATAGGGGTAAATGATAGATTTTATGAAAAATGAATGAATTGTAATAAATTTGTAATTTCTCCTTGCAAATTTGCGAATATGTGAGATAATATGGATAAGTGTTACTGCGTCCGGCGGTAAATATCAGCCGGATAAGACTCCGGAGTTTACGGGACTGTAACCGTTTTTGCGTGAGACGACCGTCAGTATGTACGAGTGCGCCGACGGCTCTCGACAATTCAGTGAATCGCGACAGCCGAAGGCTGTCGGCGTATAGATCTGCTCCAAACCGAAAGGTTATATATATGATTTATGACAATTCATTGACTAGGGGGACAAAAAATGAATTCACACGGTAAGGACATCAAAATCTTCACACTCAATTCCAACAAAGCGGTTGCTCAGGGTATAGCAGAATGTCTGGGTATTCCGCTCGGTAAAAGCGACTGCACCACCTTCTCGGACGGCGAGATCGCGGTATCTCTGCACGAGTCCGTGCGCGGCAGCGACTGCTTTATCGTTCAGTCGACCTGCTCGCCCGTCAACGACAACCTGATGCAGCTGCTCATTATGATAGACGCGATGAAGAGAGCTTCGGCTTCTTCCATCACCGCGGTAATCCCGTACTTCGGTTACGCTCGTCAGGATCGCAAAGCCAAGGCTCGCGATCCGATCTCATCCAAGCTGGTAGCTGACCTCATCACCACCGCCGGCGCAGACCGAGTACTGACTATGGATCTGCACGCGGCTCAGATTCAGGGCTTCTTCAATATCCCTGTGGATCATCTTGTAGGCGCTCCGATGCTCGCCAAGCATATGCGCAAAAAGGTCGACGGTCACGCCGACGAGTTCGTGGTAGTATCTCCCGACCTGGGTTCTGTTACCAGAGCGCGCAACTTTGCCGCTAAGATCGGCTGCCCCATCGCGATCATCGATAAGCGCAGACAGCGCGCCAACGTATCCGAGGTCATGAACATCATCGGTGAGGTTAAGGGCAAAAAGTGCATCCTCGTCGACGATATGATCGACACCGCCGGCACCCTGTGCAACGCCGCCAACGCTATTGTTGAGAAGGGCGGAGCCACCGAGGTCTATGCCTGCGCTTCACACGCTGTTCTCTCGGGTCCTGCTATCGACCGTATCCGCGAAAGCGCTATCAAAGAATGTATCCTGCTGGATACTGTCCCCGTACCTAAGGAGAAGATGCTAGACAAGTTCACCGTGCTCTCTACCGCTCCGCTGTGGGCAGAGGCTATCGAGAGAGTGTATGAGGACAAGCCTGTATCGCCGATGTTTGTATAATTCCTATTTAGAATTATAAATCGAATAAATAGTTTTACAATAAAGAGTGGAGAGCTTAAAGAGGTCATGCCCCGGGCTCTTCACTCTTAATGTTAGTGAAAAAGCCGCTTATGTTTTTTAAGTCCAAGAAGTTCGATAACAACAGCATAGAGTATCTCATCGTAGGTCTGGGAAACCCCGGACGCCAGTATGAGAACACACGCCACAACGCCGGTTATATATCGCTGGATTATATCTCCGGTGAGTTCGGCGTGCAGATCAAGCGAGTCAAGTTCAAGTCCACCGTGGGCGAGGCTGTCATAGCCGGGCACAGATGTCTGCTAATGAAGCCCTCGACCTATATGAACCTCAGCGGTCAGGCTGTGACCGAGGCGATGAATTTCTACAAGATACCGCCCGAGAGAACTGTTATACTGTTTGATGACATCAGCCTTGATGTAGGCTGTATCCGCGTCAGACGCAAGGGCTCCGACGGAGGTCAGAACGGTATGAAGAACATAATATATCTCAGCGGCAGTGACGCCTTCCCCAGAGTCAAGGTGGGCATAGGGCACAAGCCCCATCCCGACTATGATCTCAAGGACTGGGTTCTCTCGCGCTTCACCGATAAGGAGAAGAAGCAGATCATGGAGATTCTGCCCAACATCAAGCACAGCGTTGAGCTGATTGTCGGTGGGGATATAGATCAGGCCATGAATCTGTATAACTGACCGAGATTTGAGCAGAAAATTCTCTGCAAAGCAGAGGTAAGATATATGCGTTTTCTTGACAGCGTTATCAGGAAAAGTAAAGGATTCAAACTCCTGAATAATGCGATAAAAGAAAAATCCCGAGCCGCCGCAGTAGGCGTTTCGAGTGTTCACAAAGCTAATATTATCACGTCGCTCTGCCGGGAGAACTCCGTCAGAGCCTTTTGTGTTGCCCAAAATGAGCAGGAGGCTCAGGTGCTGTGCAACGACATCTGCTCCATGGGACTGCGCGCTCTGGTGTATCCGAAAAAGGATCTCACCTTCATCACATCACAGGTAAAGTCGCATGAGTATGAGCATCAGAGGCTGAACGTCCTCAGCCGTATCCTCAGCGGCGACTGTGACGTAGTGATAGCCACACTCGACGCCGCGGCTCAGTACACAGTACCGGTGCAGACTCTGCGCTCGGTGACAAGGACGCTCAAAGCCGACGATGAGCTGGATATACAGCAGTTCGAGAGGGCTCTCACCCTGCTGGGTTATGAGCGGTGCGATAACGTCGAGGGCAGCGGACAGTTCTCGATCCGCGGCGGTATCATAGATATCTTTATGCCCGACAGTGAGGCTCCGGTGCGTATCGAGCTGTGGGGCGACAGCATAGACACGATCAACTATTTCGATCCCGAGACCCAGCGCCGCACAGAGCTGTGCGAAGAGATATCTCTCACCCCGTCCGGCGAGATCCTTATAGAGTCGCGAGAGGCTCTGGCCGAAAAGATCCGCAAGAGGATATCGTATCTTAAAAGCACAAATAGCGATAAGGCTCGCGAGACACTGGAAAAAGAGGCCGACCAGCTCGAGGCAGGGCTGTCGCTGGCGTCTTATGACAAATTCATCTCGCTGATATACGATAAGCCGGCGACCCTCTTCGATTATCTGGGTGACGACTATATCGTGTTCATATCAGAGTACAAGAATATCAAAGAGCGTGACCGCGCGATGACCTTCTACGAGAAGGAGGAGCTGATGGCTCTGTTCGCGGACGGCGTGCTGTGCAGGGGCTTTGAGACTTATGCGCTGGACTTCGTATCTTGTATGAACGACCTGCTCGGGCGGCCGGCAGTGTTTTTGGATACATTTTCACATTCATCATATGATACAGAGATATCGGCTCTGGTTAACATCAACGCTCGCCAGACTTCGCCGTGGACAGGACAGAGCGCGGCTCTGGCACAGGATCTGAACGATATCGGCTATTGCGACTACGCCGTGGTGATATTGTCCGGTACCGAAAAGGGCGCTGAAAATCTAGCCGAACTGCTCTGCGAAAAAGGCATCTCCGCCTCGTATCGCAAGACACTCGATGCACCTGTCAAAGGCATGGTATATGTCATGCCGGGCGTGCTCAGCGCAGGCATGGAATACCCCGACGAGAGTTTCATCCTGTATACTCACGGCGCGGTCCCGATAAGCTATAACAAAAAACGCCGCCGTACACCCAAAGACGGTAAGGCTGTATATAATCTATCCGACCTCAGCATAGGCGAGTATGTTGTGCATTCTATCCACGGCATCGGCATATATCAGGGCATCCGCAAGATGGAGGTCCAGGGTGTGCTGAAGGACTATATAAAGATCGAATACGCCAAATCCGATGTTCTGTATGTCCCGGTAACTCAGCTGGATCTGGTCGCTAAGTATATCGGACCAAAGGAGAACAGCAGAGTCAAGCTCAACCGCCTGGGATCCAAAGAGTGGCAGAACTCCAAGCGCAGGGTCAAGGCCGCCGCAAAAGAGATGGCGAAGGAGCTTATTGAGCTGTATTCCAGGCGTATGCAGGCTGAGGGGCACGCCTTCTCGGATGACAGTGAATGGCAGCACGACTTTGAGTCGGGCTTTGCGTTTGAAGAGACCGAGGATCAGCTGCGCTGTTGTCAGGAGATAAAGCGCGACATGGAGCGCCGAGCGCCAATGGACAGACTGCTGTGCGGCGACGTGGGATTCGGTAAGACCGAGGTAGCTCTCAGAGCCGCCTTCAAGTGTGTATCCGACAGTATGCAGTGTGCACTGTTGTGTCCCACGACCATACTCGCATGGCAGCATTACCAGACCGTCTTAAGCCGCTTTGACGGTTATCCTATACGTGTTGAGCTGCTGTCGCGGTTCCGCTCGCCGGCTCAGCAGAAGGAGATACTCGAAAAGCTGCGCAAAGGTGATATAGATATGATCATCGGCACCCACAGACTGGTGCAGAAGGATGTGCAGTTCAGGGATCTGGGTCTGTGCATAATAGATGAAGAACAGCGCTTCGGAGTGGCTCAAAAGGAGCATTTCAAAGAGCTGCGCAAGAACGTGGATGTGCTGACTCTGTCGGCCACTCCCATACCGCGCACCCTCAATATGGCTATGAGCGGTATCAGGGATATGTCGGTCATCGAAGAAGCTCCGCGCAACCGCCATCCGGTACAGACCTATGTTCTGGAGCATGACAGCGCGGTGATCAACGAGGCCATCCGCAGGGAGCTGCGCCGCGGCGGACAGGTGTTCTATCTGTATAACAACGTCGAGGGCATCAGCGCAAAGGCAATCAGGCTGCAGCAGGCTATCCCCGAGGCACAGATAGCGATAGGTCACGGCAAGATGAACGAGCAAGAGCTCAGCGAGGTGTGGCGGCGTATGCTCAATCAGGAGGTCAACGTGCTGGTATGCACCACCATCATCGAGACCGGAGTAGATCTACCCAACGCTAACACGCTCATCATAGAGAACGCCGATCGCTTCGGCCTATCACAGCTGCATCAGATACGCGGCAGAGTAGGGCGCTCTCCGCGGCGAGCGTACGCATACTTCACATATAACGGCGCAAAGGTGCTTTCGGATATATCTCAGAAGCGCCTGACAGCCATCCGCGAGTTCACCGAGTTCGGATCGGGCTTCAAGATAGCCATGCGCGACCTCGAGCTGCGCGGCGCCGGCAACCTGCTGGGAGCCGAACAGCACGGTCATATGGAAGACGTAGGATATGATATGTATCTCAAGCTGCTGGGCGACGCCGTAATGGAAGAGAAGGGTGACAAGCCCGTGACCGAAGAGGATCACGACTGCCTCATCGACGTAGCAGTGCAGGCGCATATCCCGGAGGAATATATCTCCAGCCTGAGCAACCGTCTGGACGCTTATCGCCGCATAGCGGATATCCGCGGCGATGATGACGCGCGCGATGTCATCGATGAACTGCTGGATCGCTACGGTGATATCCCACAGTCGGTCATGGGGCTCATAGATATCTCGCTGATACGCAACAAGGCCGCCGACATGGGCATATATGAGATACGCCAGAGCGACGCCGCGATACTGCTGTATCTGACCGATATCCGACGCGAAGAGGTCGCTAAGCTGATATCACATCTGCCGGGCAGGGCTATGCTGTCGGCAGGCGCCAAGCCGTATATCTCTGTGCGCATAGGACGCTCGGAAAAGGTTATTAATTCTTTAAAAGAAATATTTAATTTCAGATAACTCAATATCTTTTCATGATAAAATATCTGCCGCAGGACACGGAGTTCTGCGGCAGATTTTTGTACAGTCTATGCTTTTTTACACATCATTTGAAAGCGATGATGATATACTGACATCCGCTCTCGTTGAGGCTGAAGCGTACGCCGTTAGATGCCTCAGACTGCTGTTGTACAACAACGCCTTCGGATGACAAGGCTACTCCGCCCGTACCGCCGTTGCCTGCGACCGCTACGCCCGAATTGACTACCGACACGCCTGAATCATAGGATGTCAGCGGCGAGTTCTTCTTGAGCACGATCGCGTAGCCGGGGCTGAACTCGGTGAGTATAGTTCGGCTGCCATCGCCTGAGCCGGCGTAAAGATACACCGCGTACGGCTGCAGCGCCTTGAGCTTTTCTGCGGCGCTCATATGTATGCCTGTGTTGCTTATATGACCGCCCAGCGCGCTGTCGATGATGCTGTTGTCAGAAACGAAGTCAGCCCTCTTGGGCTTATCCTGAGCGTCCCAGTCACACAGTCCGAGATTGGTCGTAAATCTGCTTGATGCCATAACTACTTCCTTTCTATCTTAGAGAATCCAACTGTTCCCATGTCATATTGTCCCCGTCGAGCTGTGAGAATGACTTGTCTCTGGCGTCCAGCTGTGACCATGATAGGGTGTTGAATACCAGCTGGTATTCGATATGAGCCGGGATGATCTTCTGAGTTTCGGCCCTGATGAAATCCTCCTGAGCCTCGCTGTAGTTCGCCTGAGCTATGATATTCAGGCGGTTGAGCGCCGGGAACTCGGATATGGTATAATCCAGCCCGAAGCTGTCCAGCGCGTTGCGTATGCCGCGCGGTGTAAAATCTCCTTCGCCCAGATTCATCCTGAGTCTGAGCAACCTTCGGCGCTCCTGCGCGCTGAGATCCGACCTCTCGGGACCGAACATCTCTTCATATACCTTGAGCCCCTCGTCGGTCGCCGTATGCAGGAATCTTTCCGCCACAGACTGTTCCAGCTCGTTATAAAGGTTTTCGAGCTCCAGCGCGTATACCTTCAGCTCAGCTCTCAGATAAGGCGCTGTTTCGCCGTATATACCTATCGCGCTCAGCGCCCTGCGCATACTCTGTTCTACCATATCAATACTCCCTTATCAGTATCTGATCGGGCACAGCGTACTGTGAGTCAGAAACACTTCTGTCGGAACCGTAGCTCTCCAGAAAATGATAATCAGCCACACCCTCCATGCCGTATATGATATTGCCAATTTCGCTGAGCTTGAAGTCTCTGCCTATACCCAGTGACTCAATATATCCCGTGATCGCGCTGTTCACACGCGCAGACACGGTATTAAAGCTATATCCGGGCTTTGTTTCTATAGTAACGCACAGCGACACATGGATTTCTTCGGGATCGCGTACGCTGACGGAGACGTTCAGCGGTCGCGCGTCGTCCATCAAGCTCTGAATCTGATTCTTTATCTGTGATGAGACCGTATCGCCCTGTGCGGCGATATATACATACACGACTCCGCTGCCGCCGCTCACTGCTGATGCCGAGTATACTCCCGGCACTGACAAAGCTATGCGCTTGTAATAAGCCGCGTTGGCTCCGGTGACTATATTCACACAGCTGTCGGCTATACGCGCGCGGAGCTCATCGTCGCTCTCGTCATCACAGCCGCCGCTGAACGGCGCAATATTATACACCCTACCGATTCCTGTGATCGGCGTCACTATTATCGTGACGCAGCCACCCAGAGCGTTATACGCCGCGCCTGCGGACTCAGCGGTGACAGCCACGTTGACCCTATCGCTCGTGGACGGCAGTACCGCGTCGCTATCGGTAGTGAATCGCAACATATCGCTGCCGGTGCACACCACCGTACCGGCAGGTATCAGGATGTCGGAGTGCTCGTCCTCGTCGGCGAAGAACAGGACCGAACCGACAGCCGACGCCGCAGGCTTTCGGCTCAAGCCGCGCTCTGCCGCGTGCATATCCAGATACTCCCCCACCGCTGTGGTCGGGAACATCTGCCTCTTGATAAAATCCGCATAAACGCCGTACTTGTACACTTCGGCCGCCAGTGTCTTCAGGCGAGCCATGATATCGCTCTCCTGTGAGGGCTCGCTGTCAGTAAGGGTTGTATATCGCTCACACATTCTGTTAAGTATCTGTTCGTATGTATCCACTGAAATCCACCTCTGTTGTTCTTATGTCGTCTGCCGTGCTGACCTCTATCGCGACAGTCATCTCACTGCTATCAACGTTAAGGACTCTTACACCGACTCCCTGTATACCGGCGCATGCCTCTTTATACAGCATATCCATCCTCTCTTTCAGCAAAGGGTCAGATGCGCTCACGCCGCTGTAGTCGGTGCCAAGGCTCCTGTCATATATGAAGCTGCCCTTAGCGGTCAGCGTGGCAATCCTGACCCTCTGCACTGCCTCGTTGATACCTCGTATCTCAACGCGCCTGCCGTCGGCCTGAGTGAAGATATCTCCGTTGTTCACCAGTATATCCATCACTCCACCGCCCTTCCGTTGATCAGCACTCTGCCGTCGTTCTTCAGCACAATTGACGCGCCTCCTGCCGAGTACAGCATGAGTTCGCCGGGCTCGAGCGGCTGAGGCAAAGGAGCTATGACTCCAATGCACACATCGCCCGATTCGGTTGGCAGTACCACCGAGCTGTCGCCCAGCCGCGGCACATATGCTATACCGCCCGGAGCCGCAGTATCGATCGCCCTGTGCTCAGCGGTGGAGCTAACGCTCACCCTGTTGCCGGATGAGCTGACCTCACCCACGCTGGGCGCAGAAGCGCGAAAAGAATTGCCTGTTATATATCCCGAGATCCACATCAGCTATTCCTCCTCTTCAACACTATCTTTGTAGATTCGCCGCCCGAAGTCATCCTGTATTTCAGCGCACCGACATACACGCCCGTTATATCGCACCCGGAGCGTCTGTGTACCGAAGCAGGACAGCCAAGAACATCCGTGAGCCGCACCGGGACTTCAAGCGTGACGGAATACGCCTTAGCTCCGGCGGAGCTTATCATGGTATCGGCGCTGCTGATGGGAGTTCGCGTAAGCGCCGCGTTCAGATATCGCTCTCTGCATATCCCACGTGATATCGCATCGTCGTTCGATACGCTCAGCGAATAGCTGTCGGTGAGATTCGCCTTGACGTTGACAGCGGATATCTCTTCACAGCGCTTGCGATTCTCTGTACATGAAATATAGGGATACCCTGTGCCACAGTCGGTGAAGCGGATCTCTTCACCATGTGCCGGACCCTTCATATACAAAACTCCGTCGGAGCTAACGCGAGGTACGGATGAGTAGCAGGCGGCGCAAAAGCTCTTGATAACACCCCACTGGGACATACCCTTGGTGACGATCAGCTCGCCCAGCAATGTAGCGTCATCATCGTCTGCCGAGCGGATACCGTAACCCTTTACATGGCGGTCATATATGAACCTTGCGCCGGGATGATCATAGCTCACCGGCTCAGACTCATTGTCCAGCAGATACGCGGCAGGAGATCGCGCCGAAATACGCAGATACTCGCCGCGAGAGGATGTGATATGCTGTTCCTCGTCAACGATCCCTATAAACACGACCCGAGAGCCGTCAAAAGCCGTGACACGCTTGAGCTCCTTTGTCGCCTGATACGGAAACACGACCAGCATATCATCCGCCGGCACATCCTCATCCATTCGTATTACGACCGACAGAGCTGGCGGCATAACTATGTCGCAGTCGGCTATATCGGTAGCTATGAATCTCAGCATAGTCTCACCCTCTCGCCTTGAGTCAGGTCGTCTATATACTTGACCTGCGGATTGAGCTCTACCAGCTCATCTATAGTCTTGCCGTTAGCGTATGAAATGTCCCAAAGGGACTCGCCGTCATCCTGTACGGTATAATACCGTTCGGAGCTGACGGGACTGCCTTTGCCTTTAGTCTGAATAAAGCTGAAGGCATACTTCAGCACATCATCCACCGGCTCTGCCGTCATGCGCAGTTCTCTCAGATACGCGTACATCGACGGCATATGCGGCATGCTCAGCACACCGGCGCAGGCTCTTTCATATACAGCTCTCAGCCTGTTGTACTGTTCAAGGCAGTCAGAGCCGTACAGCTCTCCCTCACCCTGTACAGTCCACAGACCGACTCCCAGATTGCGCGAATCGGGAACAACGAACGGCGAAACAGCCTTATTGATGTTAGCGATATTGTCCACGCGGAGTTTAGACGGATTGTGAGGAAAGGTATAGCCGTCAAATCTTATAGCTACATTCTTCAACCCATACTCGCCTCCTCTTCCTCCGTGAACGCCCTGTTATATCTGCGGGCGTCACGCTCCATCTCGTCATAGATAGCCTCATCATGAGAGCCTATCAGCTCGTCCGCCTTTTCTGTATATTCGTCATTCATCAGCCAAACCTCGCTTAGTCAGTTTTGTCGCTATGAGAGTATAGCGGTCGCTCACATTTTTATCCGCCTGTATGCGGCGCTCGCACCTGACCGCGGAGCATCCCTCATAGTCGTATGCGGTATCGCCGTCCACTACGCTGAGCGTGAAACCCGTGTTGTCAAAGACATTATAGTTGAACAGCGACAGTACGCTCAGCGTCAGCTCGTGCTTCTCAGCAGAGTTCACTATCACAACAGGCTGTGAGCACAGATACTCATGTATCTCTCTGCTGCTGCCCGTAGAAACTGCTCTGAAATCCGTAACGCCGAATAACAACTCGCCGTCCGCATACAGCTCGATATCCGAGCCTCTTGTTATCCTCAGTTCAGTCATCGGATACCTCCTCATAAAGAATATACTCCAAGCTGAGCATAATATCCCGATACACGGTTCGCGCCGCGGTATCATAGTGGATGCCTGATAGCTTTACGCTCCTGACAGCCTTATCGGTATCGCAGCGCTCACAGGCGTCGCTGAGCAGTGAGGTCGCCCTAAGCAGAGCCGATCCTGCGCTGTGGTCGGGAGCATATACTCGTATATTCAGCTCGGCTGTGTACAGCCTGCCTTTGAACCCTGCAGTCACGCTCTCGCCTATGAATCTCTGCTCGGACTTTACTCCGGTGTTCTCTATAGTGATCGCATACCGACTCATCGGCTCGGGGATCTCACGCGGAGGATAAGCGGACATGAATACAAAGTCAGCCAGCATAGGCTCGCTCTTGACATTGCGTATCAGCTGATCGATACGGTTATCAATCACAGAAATCATAGTCGTCCTCCTTTGCCGCGCTGAACGGGCGTAGGATCGCCCATACATACACTTCTTCATCGCCTACGATGAATTCTTCTCCCGTGACGACGGTATAGTCTACATCCTTACAGGTAATGACCGTACCGTCGCCGTAGCGGAAACGGTGGCGCTTATCGCCTATATACAGACGGTAAGCGTTGTCAAAACACCCTGCAGGTATCACCTTATCGTTTATATACAGCCTGTGTCGCCGCCTGAGCGGCTGGACAAAAGCCTTAGCGACCTCTGCCCTTCCGCCCCTGCGGATAGTTACGGTATTGCCGTATTGTTTGAGCGCGCGTACCAGATACTTGTCCGTATTCATACCTTCACGCTCCTGAACGCGAAGTCGCCGCCGATATCCACGATGTCGGCGATCTCTCTGCGCTCCGACTCCCACATGCGCCGGGCCGACTCACAGATCTCGTCCATATTGACCTGAACGTCGCCTGCTTTGAACGAAAGACCGCCGTCACGGCACACCGACGCTATCTTGTAGTAAGCATATACAGCGCACGCGTATGCGGCGCGGCCGCGCTCGCCGTCGGTGAGCTCACGCCCGATCCTGTCCTCAAAGTATGCGGCGCAGTCCCTGATGACCGGCAAATACCGTGACACCTCCTGCATATCCCAGCCCGACACCAGAGTGAACCTTTCGATGATATCATTCAAGCTCACAGTGTCCGACCTCCTTAGTATGACAGCTTTTTGGAAGCGCCGGTAAAGATCTTGGCGAAGCCTGCGATAGAGCTGATGGTAGCTCTCTCGAGCTGACGATCGATCAGCTTGTCATAGTCGGTCACTACGTCTCCGGCTACGACCATCTCGAGAGCGCAGTTCTTATCCAGAGCAATCACACTGCCGCTGCTCACAGCAGATGTATGGATGAGATCCGCTCCCAGAGGAGTGATCATCTTGCCGCTGCCCTGGAAGTTGAGACCTGCAGTAGCGTCCTTCATCTCACTGAGTGAAAGGAGCTTTGTCATAGCGTCGGTGGGCGCTAATATAGTAGTCATCTCATAGGGATTGAGAGCTGCCCACATTGACAGCAAGTCGGCATAAGCGATACTGCCTGATGAAGCCGCGTTGACTGTGGAGCAGGCGTTATTGTTGCCGTCGCCGTTTACGATTACGTCCACAGCATCCTTAAGCTGAGCGCGCGCGATATAAGCGCCGATCTGCTTGAGGGTAACTGTGAAAAGGTCGATACGCTGAAAGCGCAGAGCCTCATAGGACGACACGAGCATCCTGCCTCTCTTGTGGAGCTTGACGAGGTTCGCGCTGGTTCTGATCTCGGTCTTGGGGATGAAAGCGCCCTCTGCG
>Ga0265299_10004631_pt1 | contig 12959 bp, 11 predicted proteins | sample AusTroGonzalo_MG_4_FD_193485 | JGI IMG/M metagenome (GOLD analysis project Ga0265299, IMG submission 193485) | Bovine rumen microbial communities from tropical cattle in Woodstock, Queensland, Australia - Gonzalo_02 | ecosystem: Host-associated > Mammals > Digestive system > Stomach > Rumen ...
AGGTCATATTGTCCCGTTCTTTGCCATGCACCATCTGCAGGAGCACGGACACTGTCCGCTTGCCCTTGTAGGAGGCGGCACAGGAAGAATCGGCGACCCGTCGGGCAAGACAGAGATGAGAAAGCTTCTCTCCGTCGAGCAGATTGACCAGAACGCAGTAAAGATTGCAAAGCAGCTTGCCAAGGTAGTCAACTTTGATGAGAACCCGCCTGCAGGCTTCGGTAAGGGCCGTATTGTCAACAACGCAGACTGGCTTGTAGGTCTTAACTACATCGACTTCCTGAGGGATGTAGGAAAGTACTTCTCAGTAAACAGAATGCTCACCTTCGAGGGCGTTAAGCAGCGCCTTGAGAGGGGCTTGAGCTTCATTGAGTTCAACTATCAGCTTCTGCAGTCATACGACTTCTGGAAGCTTTATGAGAACTACGGAACAAGACTCCAGATAGGCGGAGCCGACCAGTGGGGTAACATAGTTGCTGGAATTGACCTGATCCAGAGAATGGGCGGACCGGAGTGCTTCGGTCTTACCTTCAACCTGATCATGAGAGCCGATGGCAAGAAGATGGGTAAGAGCGAGAAGGGAGCTGTATTCCTTGATCCTGAGATGTACTCTCCCTATGACTTCTACCAGTACTGGCGCAACGTTGCCGATGCCGATGCAGTGAAGTTCCTCAAACTGTTCACATTCCTTCCTCTGGAAGAGATTGCACAGTACGAAGATCCTGCAAGAAACATCAACGATGCAAAGGAACGCCTTGCCTACGAAGTGACTGCCATAATCCACGGACAGGAAGAGGCTGACAAGGCACGTGCCGGTGCAAAGGCTGCATTCGGCGGTCTTGCAGACAAGTCTTCAATGCCCACAGTCGAGATTGCCATCGGAGAGGGAATGGGTGTTATCGATCTGTTCTTCAACGCCGGCCTCGGCGCTTCAAAGGGTGACATCCGCCGTCTTATCCAGGGAGGCGGAGCCTCAATAGACGATGTGAAGATCACAGATGTCTATCAGGTCTTCACACCCGATATGGCAAAGGACGGAGAGGTAATCCTCCGCTCCGGAAAGAAGAACTACAAGAGGGTTCTTGTAAAGTAATGTTTATCACCGGTCTTACGCTGGGCCTGGCAATGGCAATGGATGCATTCTGCGTTTCATTTGCAGATTCCCTGGCCCGGCCGGATATGAAGTACAGACAGCTCTTTCTGATCGCCTTTGTATTCGGTCTGTTTCAGACAGTCATGCCTCTTTTGGGCAGTCTGACAATAAGATTTGTAAGCCAATCAATAGCCGCAGTGCACCCGTACATTAAGTACGTGGCCGCTGCGGTTTTTGCACTTCTTGCATTCAACATGCTCCGTTCGGCAATTACCAATGAATCTGAGTCATTTGCCGTAAACGGAATAGGAATCCTGATAGTGCAGGGAATAGGCACAAGCATTGATGCCTTTTCCGCAGGTTTCTCCTTCTATGAGAAGCCTTTTTCAGAGTCCCTTGTCATCTCTCTGATAATAGGTGTGACAACATTTGTACTCTGTGTGGGAGCCCTTTTTGCAGGACGCAAGGCAGGCTCTCTTATTCCACGCATTGCCAAATTCATAGGCACCGGAATCTTCATCTTTCTCTGCATCCAGCAGCTGGCAGGCTTCTGATGGACAGAAAGAAAAGACTTCTTATTTCCTTTGCCTCCTGCATAGCCCTGATCTTCATCTGGGAGATTGTTTCGGTCATGGTGGGTGCTTCTGTAATCCTTCCGTCTCCCTTTGAAGTTGCATCTTCGGTTGTAAAGCTTTTTGCAAGCTCCCAGTTTCTGAAAAACGTGGGTTCAACCGTTCTCAGAGCGGTTTTCAGCTTCTTTATAATCTTTGTATGCGGAAGTGTTCTGGGTACTGCTGCAGGCCTTTTCCCGGCCCTTGATGCTGCCCTGAGTCCCTTCATAACACTTCTGAAGGCCACGCCTGTGATGAGCGTTATCCTTCTGGCATTCATCTGGTTCTCCACGGGAACAGTTCCTGTGTTTGCAGCCTTTCTGATGGCCTTTCCGGTCATGTATGTGCAGGTTCTCAACGGGACTCACCGTCTTGATGAAAAACTGCTTCAGATGTGCTCTGTTTACAGGATTTCCGGAAAAAAGTACTTCTTCAACTTTGTCATTCCGTCCCTTGTTCCGTCCTATGTGACAGGGGCAAAGCAGAGCCTTGCAATGATCTGGAAGGTTGTAATTGCAGCAGAGGTCCTTACAGTGCCTTCAAGCGGAATAGGACGCAGCCTCCAGCTTGCCCAGGTGCGTCTGGATACTGCCTCTGTCTTTGCATGGACAGTTGTAGCTGTTGTACTCACCTTTGCAGGTGATGCCGTCTTCTCTCTGATTATCAGAAAGAAACTTTCAGGGAGGTACAGCGTTGAAGCTTGAAAACATAAGCAAGAGCTTTAAGAGCCACGATGGCAGCACTGTAAAAGTGTTTGAAAACTTCTCCCTGAATCTTCCACAGGGCGGTGTCTACTGCATTACAGGCCCCTCGGGCTGCGGAAAGACAACACTTCTGAACATAGTTGCAGGAGTTCTGAAACCCACAGGCGGAAAGGTAATATTTGAAGATGGGGAGAAGGGCCCTGTAAGTTATCTTTTCCAGGAACCCAGGCTCCTTCCCTGGCGCACAGTACTTGAGAACTGCACCCTTGTCTGTGACGATGAATCCCGTGCAAGGCACTTTCTTGAACTTGCAGGTCTTTCAGACAAGGCAGAGCGTTTTCCTTCTGAGCTTTCAGGCGGTGAAAGACAGCGTGCCGCCTTTGCACGTGCCTTCTGCTATAAATCGAATGTGATACTTATGGATGAACCCTTCCAGAATCTGGATGAGAATCTTAAGAAGAGCCTTGCTTCGGTTTTCTTTAAAATGCTTGAAGAGGACAGGCGTACGGTAATCTGGGTTTCACACGACAAGGAACTTGCAAAGGCCTACTCAAAAACAATAACAGATCTTACTTCTCGTTGATCTTGAAAACCACTTTCTTTACAGCGTCACTTTCATCAGTTCTGATTCCGGTGCAGAAGGGCTCTCCGGGAAGGAAGAGTGCAAATCTGCCCTGTGAGGCTCTGAGTACTGACAGGGGTTCTGAATTGAAGAAGCCTGTGTCGTTTGTGCTGCTGTAAACCTGGGCAGTATCCTTGAGCTCTCTCCATGTGGTGCTCATCAGCTCGTTGCCCTCAAGGACAATCTCTACATAGGTGTGATGCTTGTGAAATTCAAACTGGCCGTTCCCAGGCTGGGTCTTGTAAACCAGAACATCGTACTCAACGTTGGGGTCAGGTGTTGTGTAATGTCCGGGTGCGGCGTCGTAGACATTGTCATGGTCCATTGCCTGTGCAACTGTTCTGAGCTGAGGAACTGTTGCTGCGTAGGTTTCAAGATTTGCAAGTGTGTCAAAGATCATTTTTCATCTCTCCCGCGGTTCTTGCCCAGTGGAACAGGTACTGCTGGGCAACACCTGCGTTCTCACCGAATATGGAACCGTCCTTACCTTCAAAATATGTGGCCATGACGCGCTTCATCCACACGTCCATGGGAAAACAGTCAAGTCTGTGGCAGCCGAACAGCAGAGCGCAGTCGGCAACCTTGGGGCCTATGCCCTTTACCGATACAAGGGCCTTTCTTGCATCGTCAATCGGGGCGCTTTTCAGAAATTCGAAATCAAGCTTTCCGTCCAGAACCGCACAGGCTGTGTTCTTTATATAGCTGTCGCGGAAGCCAAGCCCTGTGTCCCTAAGTTTATCAAGAGGGGCATCTGCCAATGTGCGTGCACAGGGAAAGCCGCTCACTCCGTCTTCGTTCTTTTTGCCGAATCGTGTGCAGATCCTGTCCACTATGCCTGCAATCCTCTTTATATTGTTGTTCTGTGAGACAACAAAGCAGGCAAGGGCCTCCCAGCTGTCCTGTCTGAGGATTCTGATTCCCGGGGCGTACTCACATGCCCGCTCCATGACGGGCGATACCTTCGAGAAGCGCTCCTTCATTGCACTGTAGTCTGTCTGAAGATCGAAGTAGTTGCTCCAGAACTCGTCTTCCTGGGCAGGACCAAGGTTGTCCTGGGATATTTTAAGAACTCTTACGTTTTGATCCGTGCCTGAGAAAACAGTCCAGATTCCGTCCTTCTCGTATGAACGGAAGGTCTGACCGCTTTGTAGTGTCTGCTTCAATGAAAGGTCACATTCTGTAAGCATCATGCTTTGAGTATATTGCTTTGTCGGCTTTTGTGGTATAAGGACAGTATGAAGAAAACTTTTCTTGTTATTTTGTTTTCAATAATCCTTGCATCCTGCTTTGCTCATCCGATTAAAGAAACGAAAAATGTAAGCCTTGCAGTAATGCAGGGACCTACAGGTTTTTCAAGTGCGATGCTTGGAGACGGTTTTGATCTTTCCGTCTATCCATCGCCCAACGAGGCTGTTGCCCGTATTCTGAAGGGTGAACTTGATATGGCCGTTCTTCCTGCAAATGTGGCCCTTACCCTGTACAACATAGGTGTTGATATAAAGGCCGTGGCAGTTGTGGGTGAGGGTATGCTCAGCCTTATCGGAACAAATGAATCGTCATCTGAAGTAAGCGTTCCCGGCGCAGGCGGTACTCCCGACCACATGGCAAGACTTCTCTACCCGTCCTATGAACCGGACTACAGTGTTTCAGCACCGGCCCAGCTTGCCCAGCTGCTCATTGCAGGCAAAACAGACCTTGCCCTTCTTCCCCAGCCGTTTGTAACAATGGTTCTTAATGCAAACAGCAATGTTAAGGTCATCTCCGATGTACAGCAGAAGTGGAAGGAAAAAACAGGTGCTGATAATTATCCGATGAGTATCCTTGTGGCCTCCGGAAGTTTTGCACGTGAGAACCGCAAGGCCTTTGAAAACGCAGCAGATTCCTACAGAAAGTCTGTAAGTCTTGTAAATGAAAACCCCCATGAGGCAGCTTTGAAGATAGAGGAACTTGGGATAATGGCTGCAGCTACAGCAGAAGCTGCCATTCCTTACTGCGCCCTGGTGTATCTTGATGGTGATGAGGCTGCAAAGCTGTGCAATTCCTATTTTGATATACTTTTTGAACTTGATCCCGAGGCTATAGGCAACAAAGTTCCCGACTCAGGCTTCTGGCTGAGATAAGTATGATTTATTTGACTTCAGACCTGATTGGTAATATCATGGTTTGCACGGAGAGATTTTATGGTTAAGTATTATTACTGTAAAAAGTGTGGAAACATTGTGGAGGCTGTCAACGACAAGTGCAATCCTGTTTGCTGTGGTGAAAGCATGAGTGTTCTTACTCCCAACACCGTAGATGCTGCAAAAGAGAAGCATGTTCCGGAAGTTTCCTTTGAAAAGGGCTGTGTTGTAATCAAGGTCGGTTCCGTTGCACATCCCATGACTGAAGAGCATCTTATCCAGTGGATCACACTTGAGACATCAAAGGGCGTCAAGAGACACGTTCTCAAGGCCGGCGAAGTTCCAATGACAAGATTTGCACTTACAGAAGACGAAGATCCGATTGCTGTTTATGCATACTGCAATCTCCACGGTCTCTGGAAAGCTGCATTCTAATAGTACTCTTTAAAAGAATTAAGATGGGGCAGGGGAATATCCCTGCCTCATTGTTTTTGCATTTTTATAAATAATTGACTCCATTTTTGTATTTTTTTCCAAAATCACCACTTTACATTTTTTCTGCTTTGCGATAGATTACTGTCTATAGAAACTTTCAGACAGGAGGAAAAACGTAATATGAAGTCAGCATTCACAGCAAAATCATACGTCCTCCGTCATCATCTGCATCACGCCCAGTGAGGGTGTGTGTTTTTCTTTTTTTACGGCTACATAAAAAATCTGCAGGCAAAATCCAATTTAAAAGGAATATTTTAAGATGATGAAAAAAATCACAGTTGTATTATTGGTTGTATTAATGGCAGTTGCTTCAGTCTTCGCTGGCGGAAGTAAAGAGAAATCAGGCGACAACAGCCTCGAGTACATCAAGAGCAAGGGAACATTCGTTCTCGGTCTTGACGATTCATTCCCTCCCTTCGGTTACAGAAACGAGAAGAATGAAATCGTAGGTTTCGATATTGATGTTGCACGTGAAGTATGTAAGCGCCTTGGTGTTGAACTTGTTCTCCAGCCCATCGACTGGGATGCAAAGGAAACAGAGCTTGCAACAAAGCAGATCGACTGCATCTGGAACGGCTTTACAGTAACAGAGGAAAGAAAGAAGGCCCTTACATTCAGCGACAGCTATGTAAACAACGCACAGGCAGTTGTTGTCATGAACAAGTCTTCTTACAAGACTCTTGCAGACCTTGCAGGAAAGACAATCGGAATCCAGGGTGGTTCTTCAGCAGGTGATGCAATTGAAGAAACAGCTTCTTTCAAGAATTCAATCAAGGGTGTGGTAGAGTTCAACGACAACCTGATGGCTATCATGGACCTTGAGATTGGCGGATGTGACGCTGTTGTCATGGACCTCCTTGTTGCAATCGAAGTTGCAAAGACAAAGGATATCCGCATCCTCGACGAAGTTCTTGCCCAGGAAGAGTACGCAGTAGGTTTCAGACTTGGTGAGATCAAACTTGCAGAAGCAGTCAACGAGCAGATGAAGGCTATGGCAGCTGACGGAACAATGGCTCAGATTGCAATCAAGTGGCTTGGTGCTGACATCACAACCATTGGAAAGTAACTGATGGGACAGGTCGCACTGCAGATATTACAGAGCTCCGGACAGTCTCTGAAAATATTTGCACTTACCCTCATTTTCTCCCTGCCGCTGGGCTTTGTCGTGGCGGCAGGTAAGATGAGCCGATTCAAGATAATCAGTGTTCCGGTAAGCATCTTCATCATGATAATGCGCGGAACACCGCTTATCCTTCAGCTCATCTTTGTTTATTTTGCACCTTTCTATGTTTTCGGTTTTTCCTTTCCGCGTTTTACCGCCTGTATTATAGCCTTTGTAATCAACTACAGTGCCTATTTTGCAGAGATTTACAGGGGAGGAATCCAGAGTCTTGATCCGGGTCAGCACGAGGCTGCTTATGTTCTGGGACTGAGTAAGAGAACTGAGTTTTTCTCCATCAAACTCCCCCAGGTAATACGCACAGTGTTTCCCTCAATCGGCAACGAAGTTGTCACCCTTGTAAAGGATACGGCCCTTGCCCAGACCATAGGAGTTGCAGAGCTTTTCAGAGCCGCACAGACGGCCAGCGCCAGGATGTTCAGCGTAATGCCCATCTTCATTGCAGGCCTTTTCTATTTCATTATGAATGCGGTTGTTTCGAAGGCTTTTGACTATTTTGAAAAACGGATGAGTTATTGACAGAAAACCTGTTTTGGTTCATCCTACACAAGCACGAACGGTGGAAGTAGTTCAGTTGGTAGAGCGCCAGATTGTGGATCTGGTTGTCGCGGGTTCGAGTCCCGTCTTCCACCCTTTTTTTGTACCTAAATACCAACAAATGCGCCCGTAGCTCAATTGGATAGAGCAGCGGACTTCGGATCCGCGGGTTACAGGTTCAACTCCTGCCGGGCGTAAAAAAGCCGGTGACCGGCGGAAACCCATAGCGTTTGTTGAACTGACCCCAGTTCATTGGAGCGGTTACTGAAAGACTAGGTTGCCAATTTCCTAAAGTCAACAGGAGAAAGGTAACCTAGTTTTTTTTGAATTCTCTGGTTGTTGTACCAGTGTATGTAATCATCAATCAGTCTGTTCATCTCATCAACAGACAATAGCCTTTTTACTTGTTTAATTGTTTCTGATTTCATCAGACCAAAGAAGTTTTCCATACATGCGTTGTCCCAACAGTTTCCCTTTCTGGACATGCTCTGTTGCACACCAAGCCGCTTAAGATGTTCAATGTATAATCTGTGCGTGTAAGTCCAACCCATGTCAGAATGAATCAAAGTCTCTTTGTTTAATCCTTTACGCTTTAGTTGACTCACGACATTTTTCACTAATTCCAAGCTCATGTGGCGACTAATCTTGTAGGATACAATCTCTCTGTTCCACAAGTCTAATACTGCAGCCATGTAGATCCAGCCTTCGTTTGTTGGAAGGTAAGTAATGTCTGTAACAAGCTTCTGCATTGGACATTCTGAGGAGAAGTTTCTTGCAAGTATGTTTCTTGGTTTCTCTACAGGATTCTCTCTAAGTGCGAGATAGTAATTCTTTGGGTAGCGTCTTCTTCTAATCTTTGCGTGAAGGTCAAATAAGGCCATTACGCGTTCAACACGCTTATGATTAAGCTTTTCTGCAAATCCTTCTGCTACAAGACATTTTGCCATTCTCTTGGAACCGTAAGCCCAGTGGTTTTGCTCCTGGACACACTTAATGGCTTCAGAGAGTTTTAAATCCTTCTGGTTTACTTCGTCCTCATGTTTCTTCCAGAAGTGGTAAGTACTGGAACTTAGTTTAAGAACTTCAAGGCATCGCTTGAGAGAGATTCCAAGTTTTCTGCATTCGCCAATTGCTCGTAAAATCTTTTTTTTTGCGGATCTGTCTCTTCTTCCGCACAAACCCGGAAGTACGTTTTGTAGATAGTAATTTCTTCTTCCAGCTCTTTGATCTTCTTCTGGTCTTTCGTCATAGGAACCGTCCTTTCTGGACCTGCCACGCTTTTTGGTGCAGACTCTATACTTATTATAGTTCCTTTTCCAACGCATCAAAGTGTTGAATGGGAAACCATACTTATGTATGGCTTCAGTAATACTGAGATTTTCTTCATCAATCTCTCTTATAATTTTAATTTGTTCGGATTCCGGAATAGCTTTGCAGTATTTGCGATATCCCATCGAGAGCCAAGAATAGTCTCCAGAATCAAGGGAAGTGACAATAAATCGTGCATATCTAATGCTTATTCCGGTACGCTTGCCAATGTACTCTCCTCGGAAACCTTGTTTGTACAACCTGTAAAACTCTTTTTTCTGTTTTTCTGTAATCTTAGGCAAAATAAGTAGGATGTCCACAGCATAGGAAGATGATGTTATTCTGACATTGACGGATGTCGGAAGCCGGTGACAGGATACGGGCTTTTTGCGATGGGCAACATTTGTGGTTGTACCTCTTTAAATAAAATCATTCTAGCCGGTCATCGAATACCTACGGTGGAGATGGCTTCCGTGCGGCATTCTGCCGCCGGTGCCATACTTCGATAATAAAAGTGAATGGGCTCGTCGGGCCACATTGATGTAAAAAGTCTTCCGCAACCGAAAAAACAACAAGGAGGTCTGAACATGGAGAACAGACCATTGAAGTTTGGGGCCAAGCGGATTTTCGGCCTCGATCTATCAAAGAAGACGTTGAAGGCCTGCAGGCTTGATGAGGACAGCGGATTCGAGAAGCAGTTCATCTTTGACGAGAAGATGACAGATGAAGGAAGATACCATCTTGCTTCACGTCTGTGCAAAGGTGACTACGTTGCCATGGAGGGAGGATCCTCAACTTCTTTCCTAGCACGATTCCTGATGGAGAACACAGAGGCAGAGATTTTTGTGCTCAACCCGTGCAAGCTGCACATAATATTTGAGTCAGCTTGCAAAACAGACAAACAGGACTGCATAAAGATTGCCAAGTATATCAGGGATACAAACCCGTCAAATTGGTGTCTGATTCCCGTGCCCACTTACGAAGAGACATCTATGAGAAGCCTGATTAACAGCCACATCAGCACTAAGCAAGAGCGGACAAGAGCAATCAACCAGCTTCACGCTTTCTTCAACCTTAACGGAATTTCCTTTCTAAAGAAGAGTGATTTGGAAGATCCGAATAGAAGACATAGCCTTGTGGATCACTATTTCAGTCAGGAAAATATTAGAGGAATGCAGGCAGGTCTGATGCTTCAGGATATTGATAACATCGAACTTTCTGCGGACTGCTACGAGGAAATGGTCAGACTGGCATTGCTTTCCAGACCTCGGGAAAGCTTGATTTGGATGTCGATTCCAGGAGTCGGTCCTCTGACGGCTCTTGCCTGTGTAGCTTACATAGGTGACGGAAAGAGGTTTTCATCTCCAGAGCAGTTGCGCAACTATGTTGGACTTGTTCCTATGATCAATCAATCTGGAATCAGGGAATCTATCTACGGAGTTAACCACTATGGCTGCATGCCTGTAAGAAGAAACATTATTCAGGCTGCTTGGTCTGTGATGAATCTTTCTTTTGACTGCAAATTTAAACAGAGATGGTCAGAACTCAAGGCTACCGGTAAAAAAAGTCAGAAGATTGCTGTAAAGGTTGCCAATGACATGCTTACCATGGGATGGACATTGCTAAAGAAGGGCGAACTCTACAATGGGCTTGAGGATTATTCCTACCTAAAAAGGAAACTCCGCACTTACAAAATGACAGCCATCGACTCCAGTTGCTTTGGCGAGTGCCTGAAGTGATGGCTTTTTGACTTTGTAGTAAACCTCTACAAGGTCAAGTTTAGTGTCAATTACCTCTCAAATCAATCCTCAACAGAGGATTGGAAGTATTTGCCTGAACCCTTTATTGAAATAATTAAGTTCAAATTCTTAAAAGATCTTTAAAGATTAGAACTTGACAGCTGTGAACAAATAAAAACCCCCATTCTGGATTTACTCCAATCAATGGGGGTCGGTTCAGTTTCCCCGAGAGGTCTGATTCAATTCAGTACAAAACCATCACGTTGTCGGAGGCACAGCACCTTCAGTTCTCATATAAACATCGCGCTGTGATGGAGAACCATCAGATGCAGTCCAATCAGTTCCGTTATAACTTCTCTGAAGTGTAGTAACACCTATAAGATTAATATTGGTACTTATGGTACTGGTTCCTACTCCACAACCGATTCCATTGGGACCATCTGCTCCAGCTTTTGCATACACAACAGGAGCAGCTGTTCCTACCTTTTCAATTGTGATGTTACCGCTGTTGGCATTGAAACCACCACCGATTCCTGCTGCGCCACTACCACCGGTTGCTGTTACTTTTCCGCCTTTGATGGTAATAATTCCGCCGTCTATACCAGAACCGCCACCGATTCCGGCTGCCATTGGACCACCTGTTGCAGTGACAGTTCCGCCTTTGATAGAGATTTCTCCACCGGCTCCACTATGACCACCACCGATTCCGGCTCCACCATAAACACTTGTTGCAGTTACTGTTCCGCCGGTGATGGTGACTTCTCCTCCGGATCCTTGATAACCACCGCCGATTCCCGCTCCATTCTGACCACCGGTTGCTTCTACAGTTCCACCGTTGATGGTTACAGTTCCTCCGGATCCTTGTTTACCGCCACCGATTCCGGCTCCATCTTTACCACCGTTTGCAGTTATTTCTCCGTTATTGATAATAATTGTTCCTGCCGTTATATTCGTTGTATCACCACCAATTCCTGCAAAATTGACCGGTCCGGTTGCATTAAGAATACCTGTCCCTGTTGCCCCTGATCCATACTTGTCTATGACAAGAGTGTTTTCAGAAGAGACGGTGATTCCTTTTTTTGCAGTGAGTGTCTTTCCGTCACGAAGGAGGAGGAAAACACTTCCTTCAATTGTAATCCTTTCATCGACAACAACTTCGTTATCGGTCTTGTCAGTAGTGTAGACTCCTGACTTGAGGGTGATTGCTGAAGTGGAATCCTTGATTTCTGATACTGTCGAAACGTTCATGTATCTGGGATGTGAACCAGTATAGTCCGTCTTTATATCGACAGGACCAAGCAGAACAGTATCTACAGAGGCGCTTCCGCCAGTGAGGGCACAACCAGCTCCGATTGTCAGTGTTCCGTGAGAAGGAGAAGGAGAAGAACTAGATGCACTTCCAGCACCGATTCCGGCTGCATCAGAATAACCAATATCGGCTGTTCCGCCGGTCGCAGTTACAGTTCCACCTGTGATGGTTACATTTCCACCGGCGCCACTCTTACCACCTCCGATTCCGGCTGCATAACCACCACCGGTTGCAGTTACAGTTCCGCCGTTGATGGTTACAGTTCCTCCGACTCCTTCATAACCACCACCGATTCCGGCGCCACTATTTCCTCCGTTTGCAGTTACAGTTCCGCCGTTGATGGTGACATCTCCGCCTTCTCCAGACAGTCCACCACCGATTCCGGCTGCATTATTACCACCTGTTGCTGTTACTGTTCCGCCGTTGATCGTTATTGTTCCGGCATTCTTTTTATCAGATTCATTCACACCACCGATTCCGGCTGCTCCTGAAGGTGTTGTTTCAGAACCACCAGCACTCAATGAACCTTTACCATTGATTGTAAGTGAGTTAGTGCCTGTAACTGTAATTCCTTTGGAAGCTGTCAGTGTCTTGCCCTCAGGAAGGATGAGAGTGATACTTCCCGTGACAGTGATACGATTGGAAATAGTTGTATCACCGGTCAGGGTATAGAACTTGCTATTTGATACATTCCAGTCAGTTTTGGAAAGTGTTGTGGTATACAAATCAACTGCCCACTGTGCATAAAGCTTGAGATCTTCAGTTAATGTAACTTTCTGCTCATCTGCATAGTCTGTTCCACTTCCATCAGCCTCGTCATTCCAACAAAGGAAAACATAACCTGTTCTGCTGAAAGAGTTTTTAGTCAGAGCTGTTTCAGTATTCGATGGAATAGGCTGGGTAGTAGTTGTTGTGCTTCCGTCATTTTTGTAGAAAGTGACAGTTGTATCAGCTTCCCAAAGAGCATACAGGTTTACAGCTACAGATGTCTTAATTGAAGCACAATCATCATATTTCTTTTCGCCGGTCGCAGTCTCTGCCCATCCTGCAAAGTGATAACCCGTCTTTGTGAATGTATTGGCATTAAGAGCTGTTGATACACCAGGTTCAACATTCTGCACTTTTGTTGTTTCAGGATCTGAACCATTGTTGGCATGGAATGTTACAGCAACTGTATCCTGCATCCACTGTGCATAGAGAGTTACATTTCCACTTGTAGAAATCTTTTCTTCATCACCATA
>Ga0265299_10004636_pt1 | contig 12950 bp, 25 predicted proteins | sample AusTroGonzalo_MG_4_FD_193485 | JGI IMG/M metagenome (GOLD analysis project Ga0265299, IMG submission 193485) | Bovine rumen microbial communities from tropical cattle in Woodstock, Queensland, Australia - Gonzalo_02 | ecosystem: Host-associated > Mammals > Digestive system > Stomach > Rumen ...
TCTAGGTCATTTAAAACATTTTAATAATTATTTACACAATGACCTACAAATACTCATTTAAAATATGAATATTTTAGTGTCCAATTAAAGTGTAAATTTTTATTTTCCATATTATCTATTTATTTTTAAGAATCCATCATCAATTTCAAAGAAACCACCCATACGAAGATCTCTTCCGAAAGATTCATAATCAAAATGGCGTTCAAGAGTTTCTTTTGCTAATTCTTCCGGTCCACCTAATAAATCATACACATAATTAGTTCCTAAATCTCTATCTGTAGAGCCTTCAATAAATGTATATTTATTATTATCTACAATTTCAATGGCTTCTTCTTTGTCATATCCATCATCTACGCAAGCAGAAAAAACTTGCCAATCAGTATCAGAGAAATTTTGACATTTTTCAGCTAATTCATTCAATTCTTCAATATTATCATATTCACCGATTTTAAATGGAGCTTCGTAATCCGTAATAAACCATTCTTCGTACTGATCATTGATACCAATCTCGTTTAAAATTGGAGCGAAATCATCAACAGGTAATTCCACCCACTTTCCGATAAGTTCACCTTCATTATACTTACCTAAGTTAGTAAGGTAAATTTTAATAGGTTCTGATGCTTTCTTTTTCATGCTAGATTTAATTTTAAATTTCATTATTTTACTCCTTTAATTAGCCTATTTGTTTTACTGCATCTGCTAACTCATTTAACATTTCTTGAATATCTCTGGCATCATCTACTAAACGAGAAACACTAGGTGCACCATTTCCACCAATCCACATTTGAACATGGTCATCTACATCAAAATTATCAGCAAAATCTATGATTTGCTGTACATAATCTGCGTCGCCACTAATATCAAATGTAAAATCTTCTCCGGCTGGGGAATACTTACCAATCTCAATAGAATTATCATTTAATAATGTTAAATTCCAACCTAAAGGTTCAGCGACTTCTCTTATTTCATCAAAATAAGATTTTTTTACTTCTTTCCTTTGTTCTCTCCAATCTAAATTTTCTTCTGCTTTTACTTTAAATTTCATAAATAATTAACCTCTTGGATTTTCTACAGCTTCTTTTACTTCTTCTATAGTGATTCCAAATTCTGTTGGTATGTTTTCAAAGATAGCATTGGCTAATTCATCACCATATCCCATAAATCCACTCATATATTCTACCACAGTATCATCTTCATTATTTTCGTGAATTTCATACCTGTAAACGGAACCTTCAGAAAGTTCATTGAAGTCTTTTATATAATATTCTAATTCTTTTTCTTGTTCCGGTGTGAATTTGCCTTGAACAGCTGCATAGCCTGCTAAACCACTGTCAAATTGATCGCTAAATTGACCACCACGACCTAAACTTAATACAATACCACTGTGGATATAAGCATAAATAGGTCGAATATCATAACCTTGCTCAATGAGTTCTTCTTTACCTTCAAATCTTTTCTCATTATCAGCAAGTTTATAATTTCTTAAATTCGAAAAAATTTCTATGTTATTATCAGACAAGTTATGTTGGATATCATCCCAAAGATAATCAGCATCGTCGTAAAAAACTTCAATGCGATATTTTTTATTCTCACTAGCTTTTAATACTCTAACAAATTTCATTATTATTTTCCTTCCTTAATATCTAACAAAAGCACGCCTAATACAAAGAATAAAGCAAATACTTGAAGTTTACCTTGTAAATTTAAAGGTAATGAATGCCAAGTAAATACTGCCATTACAATTGCTGCTAATTTTTCTTTGGTATTAAAGATTTTAAAGAAAGATACACATACAAATTTAATACCTTTCCAAATAGCTTTTAAAACTTCTACGATTTTATCCCATACTTTTTTCATATTTTGCTCTCCTAAATATAATTATTTTTCCTAATTATTTGTTGTAAGCTTTATTTACAATTGCATTTTTAATAATTTTTACATCTTCTAATATGATGTCTTGTTTCGCACTATTTTTACCCATTTCGGCTTGAATTTCACTAATTCTTTGAGTAGTCTTTTCCATATCTGTTTCCAATTTACTAACTCTAGGAGGTAAACCTTGAGTTTGATATATGAAAAATGTAACCGCTGCAATACAGGCAATTACGATAGAAGCTAATTTTACTACATTTAATGCGAAAGATGCATTGTCTTTAAAATCTGTTGACATTTATATTCCATCCATGATGTGAGATTTATTTATAAATATAAATGAAATTTATTTTTAAGATAAGAAATAATTTGCTTGTACTTCTTTAATAGAACAAAGAGTACAACGAAATATAACAGAAACTTCCACAGGAGTTTTATGCATACACATAGTTCGTTCTATTATTTCTGCATATTTACACCCTATGCAAGTAAAATTATTTGGACAATTATCATTCATACTATTTCTCCGACAATTCTATTAGAGGTCCTTCATAATCACTTGGAACAAAATTGAGTTTTATTCCTGTTTCTTTATAATATGTTTCTGGTTTAATTTCATACCAACCACCTCCAGATTTCTTTTTATAACATCTTATGCCCTTTAAATCAGAAATCAATTTATACTCATATTCAACATTTTGTTTAATCATCTTTGGTATCCTCTTTATATTTAGGCATATTAGAATCTATTTCTTTACTTAATTCAGAAATATTTTCTGAACTTCCAATTACTTGTGGAAATAATGGCGAAGAAGGTGGAACATCATTATCAAACATAATAGGCGGTTGATAAGGATTTGTAAATGGTTTATCAATAGTTTTCCAAGATTCCAACATGGAGACTTTATTTTCTAATAGCTCTAATCTTTGTTTTAATTCTTCAATTTCATTGTTTGATTTAAGTTGATTTTTAATTTCTTCTAATTCTTTATAAATTGCCATTAACATATCTAAGACGCTTTCATTCATTGTTCTTGTCATAATTATTCTCCCTTAATTTACATATTTTTCTACTGCCCAAATTATACTATTTAAGATAAGATATCCCATTAATATTATACTAATTCCTAAAATAGAAGTTATAATATCTTTTAAATACCATTTATAAATTGAATAAGAAAAATTTTCTAATTGTTTAAAAGCAGATTTAAATTGTCTTTTAACTGCTTTATATTCATATTCCCATATAAATTTTTTAGCATATTTTTCGTAACACTCTTTTGAGCAATAAGTTGTTATTGGATTTATGTTGCAATTGAATTTATTCATTTTACTACCTCCTTTTATTTATTTAATTATATTATAATAAATTTTTAAGAAAAAATAAATACCTTTATTTTAAACATAAAAACTACCTCCTATAAAAGTATATAGGAGGCTTATTAAAAATTAAATATAGAGGATTTTAGATAGGTTATTTCTCAACTTTATCAATTATATTAGAAATAATTCCATTATCTTTAATTTTACGATTATTAAAATAATAACATAAGAAAAATTCTAATAATCCTAATGCTGCTAAAGATACTCTATAATCTTTATCTTTAAGAATAATTACTAAAACTAATCCGCAAGTAAAAAATACTAATTTATTTCTAAAACTTTTTAAATCATTAACTAAGGATAATATTACTTCTAGTGTTGAAATAATAATATCTCTAGATAATGAAAAAATAGTTTCAACGAAGTTTATCATTCTTGATTACTCAAAGTATCTTCTAATAGTTGTGGAGTGTTCTTGTAAATAAAATTAGTAGTATTTGATGCTGCAAGTATTCTCTTTGATGAGGCCATTAAATAATCATCATCAAATATTATTGTTCCACTTTTTAATAATAACTTTTTTGAAAATATTTGCATAATTAAATTTTCTGTAACAATCCTACTACCCACGAATTTTGAATAGAGTCATACTCATAAATTAAATTACAATATCCTTGCTCTATCGTTCCTTCAGGAAATCCAGTAAGTTTATAATTAGTACGACCCATTCCATCATTTACAAGTACGTTATCTCCTTCAACTAGCTGAGCCAATATAGCTTCATCACTGGCTAAAATGCGTTGAAGTTGTTGTGATTGTCGTATTTGTAGTAATTGTTTACTAAAAATGTTCATGCCTATACTATTATCTTATTAGATTCTATTTACAAAAAGTATTATACAACTACTTTCTTAACTACGCCGCTAAATCTTCCAGCTCTTGCGCTTTAGCCTTAACATACTCACTTGCGCCGGAGTTCTCCGCTAAAATCATTTCCCTCATAGGACGAATGAGCCCTGTTTCCGCCTCTAATTTTGCAAGCTGTGCAGGAATGACTTGCGCTTCTTTTTCTTCTTCCGTTAGCCCCCGCCATAAAGGTAACGTAAATAATTTTTTTCCAAGTTAAGCCAAGCTCGGTCATTCTGCGCCACCCGAAACAGTTTCTATCGCAATTTGGTCAGTCGGGAACAAATCTTGTGTCAACAATAAATTTGTTCCAGAAATTTTATATCCTTGGGATGGGTATGGCTCCGTTATTACCGTTTCATTACAGTTCACATTGCTCCAATCGGTCCCTTCAACTGCCGTCAACCCGTTAAATTCATTTACATTGTTACGGAAGATTTGAATGTCTTTTGGCGAAATGGACACCGTGTAAATGTAAGGTGCATCTTGCCAACCTGTTTGCAAGAACGAAATACGCGAGTTGGCTTGGTTAAAATATATTTTCGTCGTGCTGGGCAAGACATCAAAGACTGTCCAATCAAAACTATCTGTTTTGGCCGCAAAAAAGTATTGTGTTCCCGTGAAACCCAACGCCATCCAATAAGATTTGTTGTGTTCCAATGTTAAATTCAAATCCCTGTTTGATGCCAAATCCCAAGAACTGCCACTACTTGACAAATACAAGTGCATTCTGCCTCCAGCGGCCGGCAAAAGAACTGGTGTTGTATAGTCTGAAATTGCGTTTGACATTATCCGGCAATCGCCCCACGTGTCAGAATTACGTATGAAAAAACTTATCAACCAATTATCGGCAGTTCCCAAGTCAATGAATTTATCAATTTTAATGTAGTGCCGATAATCCGTCGCGTTAAATAATTTTTTGTTCACATCAACACACGGCGGGAGCAATTTGCCATTCAGAAACACTTTTGAAAGCGTGCCGGACAAACTGCTTATGTCTAATGTGTTCCCTATTTTGTTCCGAAACCAGCTCACTGTTGTTGTTCCGCCGCCACCTGTTGCGCTAACGGTTCCATCTTCTGTAACAGATAACCCGGAGCCGATTTTTACGCCCCCTAGGGTTTCGCTTGTGGCAGGTGGCAAAACATAAGAACTACCAGTAGTGCTAATAACATTTTCTTCGCTAATTTCTATTCCTTCTCCTGCCGTAAGTTTATCTTGTTTTAACGCTAAAGTATCTGACAAATCATTTTGTACTTTATTGCTAATTTGATCTATACTTACTTTTTGAGCAGTTTCTGAAATTGTTTGTCCAGAAACATAAACAGCTGGTAATACTGTATCACCAGTAACAGTAGTTAAACTGTCTAACTCATTAATTTTCTTTCCTTCTATTGCCATATTTGTATAAAATTCCTCTTATAAAATACTATTTATAAATATAAATGTTTTAATCGGATTCATCTACATTTATTGCTTAATCAAGATCTTTCCACACAATATAATCATTATTAGTAGAGGCTAATATTATATCAGAATCTACTAATAGCCAATTTCCTTTAGATGGTTGATTACCTTCATCTTGTATTTCAAATATAATATTATTAGAAGAAATAGAATTATTTATAGAATAATCTAAATTAGCTTCTGAATGAATTATAGTTGAAACAAGGGTTGTTAAATTCATATAATTAACCTACATATGGAGATTTTATTAGTCCCATTTCATAAACTTCTGTAGATTCATCTGAATCTTCATAAGAAACGGCAATCCATTTTGTCATACCTGTTAATACTAATAATGAGTTCGGTTCGATATTTTTTAATTCACTCATTTCAGACACATCTGCAGGTTTTTTTGTTGCATTGCTTACATAAACTGTCGCTGTTCCTTTAATTTCTAAAGTGGGGCATAATAAAGAATCTTTAAAATATTTTCTTTGATAAATTTTACCTGATTCCATTAACATAATTTTAGAACCTCTATTTAAGATTTTAATTTATAAATATAAATGATATTGAAATAAAAATAAGGACTAACTTAAATTGTTAGTCCTTATATATTTCTTACTTAATTTTTATAAGGATTCGTCCGAATCTACTGTATAATATATTGTTCTAAAGTGAAAGACATTTGCTGATTTGCATATTTTTCTTAAAGCTTTAGGAACCCAAATACAATTATCATAACCTAATCTATAATTCATTCATCTATAGATAATGTTTATCGCTCATAAATAGATTTTGTAGGAAATTTGCTAGAAATAAAAGGTTTTATTCTTCCCCAACAAGATTCTGATACAGATAATAAATTATATTTTCCTTGTATTTCTGGCCTGAAATTTGTTCTGCTTAACACTTTAACATCCTCTATTGTTTTTCCTTCTTTAATAAAATAATTTCCATAAACAGAACGCTTACAACAATGTAACGCTTCATTATTTACTTTATTCAAAATGGAAAGAAAATTTTTCTTATTTACAATTATAGGAGCATGCAGTTCATAACTAATTGGATTTTCAAATCCTTGTTTAATTAACTCTGAGGTAGCTTTTTCTACTAATGTATCATAATTGGTTAATGGATGATGATTTTTATGATAAAATTTTACTTGTTCTCTTAATAATCCTCTATTCAAATTTAAATCTTCTTCAGTTATTCTATTTAATATAAAGAAATCATCATTCATCAATATAAAATTATCAGAAAGTTCTTTACACTCACAGGATACTTTTATATTATTAGTAGTTGTTTCATATCTTGAAGAAAATTTATTTGTAGGAATATAAAATACAGTTTCTGTATTTATAAAATTTGGACAATCTCCAACTATAAATACTTTATCATGCTTAATATTAGATAACGACCTTAAACTATATCTCAATTCTTCGTTTAAAGCAGTTTGTTTAACTGGATAAACTATATCCATATTAACCTATTATTACTAATGTATAAGTTCCAGAACTTGGAGAATCTTCAGACGAAAATTTTACTTCAACTTGAGATAAAGTAGATGTGGTAGTTTCAATATCTACAGATTCACCAGTTGTAGTTTTATACATTCTAACTATAATATCTTTGGTTCCTAAATTATGAGTTACTGTCCAAGTAATAATATTGTTTGAATCTGGAGTTAAACCACTTCCATTTAAGAATGTCTTTTTGGTAACTGCATAACCTACTTGACCAACATACAAAATTTGGCAAACGCCATCTCTAATAATTATTTTATATTCTACTCCAGTAGAAAAAGTTGGAGTATCAATAAAATAGAATTTTGTTCCATTAGGCACACTTAAAGTAAAACCATTTGCAGTTATAAAAGTCAAAGTTATGTAATAAGGACTGCTAGGAATAGATGTTAATGTCAAGCTACTTAAAGCATCTGTAAATGTATAATCAGTATTAGATTGTAAAGCTAAAGAAGGTGTTAATGAAGAACTTGATACTGTAGTTCTCGCAGGCCAGTAAATTGTAGAATCTACACTTACTACACCATTACTTGCAGATAAACCTGTTCCAACTTGCATTACACCTTTTGTAGTAGTTGAGGCTTCTGCTATTGTAGTATTAGTAAAAAATGCCCAAGATGTTCCATTGAATAACCACAATTCACCTACATCTAAAATGCTCACTTCGTCGCCATTTCTAGGTTGTCTACCTGCAGTATCTATTACAAATTGATTTAAAATTTCTTGAGTATCTGGAGATGGAGCGGTCGATACACTACCTATAAATTCTGTTTGCTGCTTTAATGATTGAATTACAGGGTCATTATCAAGCCAATTAGATATATGTCCATTTTCGTCTGCATAAACAATGGTGTTTGGATTGTAAGTACTTGAAATTCTCTTTAATTGATTGTGATTAGCCATTATTTACCTTCCTTTAATTCTCTTACTTTTTTAGCTAAATCTTCTAATTCTCTAGCTCTGTTTACATTAAATTCACTGTATGCTGTAGGATTTCCTAAAATTCCTTCTCTAATTACGCGAGGCATATTATACTTAACTTCTAATTCTTTAAGATGATTTTCTAAATCAAATACCTCTGGTTTTGCCGGAGCTTTTCCTTTCTTATACTCGGCTCCATCATAACCGACTTCTAATTCTCCATAATAAGGTGGTAAATTATAAAAACTAGCTTGTTCAGGACTTTCTGTTTTCATTACGACTTTATCGTCTACAAATCTAATATATAACATTAATTAGCTCCTTTTAATGGGTAAATGTAATATGAAAATGGATTAGCTTGTATCTGCTCATGTGCTGATGTAAAATACCAACCCGAAGGCACTAAAAATGTAAAACTTGTTCCTTTTGTATATCCTTGTGTTTGATCATTATACAATCTTCCTACAACATATCTTGTTACACCGTTATCTGGCGAAACATAAGCATAAGCATCTACTCCATAAGGGTCTATAAAATAAACAATCACTTCGCTATTCTTACTTACTTGTATATAAGTATTTGCTTGAGCCATACCTGAAATATAACCTGAGTAATCTGGTGAACAAGCATCTGTAATAACTTTTGTTCCCAATGAATTTAAATTATTTAAACTAATATTTGCTTTATCAACACTAGCTTCAATAATAGCTTCTAAATCAATTTCAGCTGAATTTTGAATCTTGTTATAAATGCTTATAATATAAGGATATCTAATAGATTCAGGTTGTACTTTTGAAGTTGTCCCACTTCCTATTTGATTACTAGTGATCTGATTTCCAGTTACAACACTTGCTCCAGAATGCCATCCGCCATTTCCAGAACCATTCCACCCAGTTGTGCCTCCATTAGCTGGCATTGTTGCTGTCACTGAAGTACTTGAAGTTGTAAACCAACCATTATTAGAACCCCAATTAAAATTACCTACTATATGATAATGAGGTGAATTAGCATTGCTAGGTTCCATCAATTTTCCTAATTGTGTAATATCACTCAAACCTTGAATAAAATTATTTATTTTAGGAAATCTTAATCCACTACCTTCCCAGCAAAATTTACCACAAGAACCATAAGTATTATCTATTTGATGCCATTGATCACTTCCTACCAATAATTTTTCTGGTCCAGGCAATCTATTGTTTGTTTCGGTTAATTTTTGAACAAATTGTGGAATTGCATTAGCAGCATTAGGTAGTATTGTACCGTCTAATCTCCAATATCCTTCAGGCACTTTTCCATCTGCATCAATAAAAGGATAAGATACAATTACGCCTATTGGTACTTGCGTTTGAACAATAGGATTTTTTAAAATTGTCGGGTCGATTAATTTAGCTTTTTCTACAACTACTTTTAGACTTCCTGCATCTAATAAATCTAAATTCGTACCTGTAAAATAAATGTAAATATCTTGATTTACATCTGTAGATAACATTTCTTCAAAATAATCTTTTGTAAAATTATTGTTTGCTACAGCTTGAGTTAAATCATAAGAGCTAATGAAATGAGTTGGATCATCTAATGTACCGACACTTGCAGCTAATGAAATATCTGCATCCGAATCTGCGTTAAAATTAAATCTCTCTGTAGTTTTTAAGTAAATGCTTCTAATAGATGTGCCAGCCAATACTTGTCCCAAAGAAAATCTTATAGTTACTTCATCTGAATCTTCTATTATATCTGATTCATCAGAACCTATATTTCCGCCTTGTTGCAATTGATTCCAAGTAAATTCAAGAGGTTCAAAAACATTCGTTGTATATTTAGCTAAAGCATCTGCACTCGATTCTTCTGCTGTTCTTAAAGTAGTCCATTCGCCAGCTTGTGTGATATCACTTAACAAGATACAGGTAATCATATTAGAACCTGTAAGTTCTTTGAATAAATTTAATTGTGAGTTAGATGAATAATAATATATGGGACAAGAAAAATTACTATTATTTATAATTGAAACTCTCCAGTTAGGCCACAAAGTAGTAGCATCAGGTAATATAATATAATAACCATTAGCCATATTACTACTTGTTAATACAATAGTTTGTTCTGAATCTGCTGTTAATTGTAAAGCTTGATCTGTAAAATTAGGATTAGTTAAACCTTCAATTACTCTTTCTTTTAATATGGCTCTTTCACCGCGATAACCGCCTGTTGTTACACCATATTTTTTATATATCTGGACCATAGGAAAGTATATACCTCATTCAATTTATAAATATAAATGAAAAGGATATATAATAAAAACCGCCTATTTCTAAGCGGTTTTTATAATTTATTTAATTAGATTATTTATTGTTCTTCTGGAAATATATAATGCTCTTCTACTTCATCATATAAATCATTAGCAAAATTACTATCCAGCGGAATTTCAATATTAGTTTGTTCTCCGTCTAATTCACTTACAACGATTTTTGTTATCTTAAAATCTTCGTAATAAGGTTTAGTTCCATAATATTCTTCTGGGGTATTAGCTAAATATGGACTAGATGTTCCTTTCATACCAGGCACAAAGCTATCTAACTTATATGTTATAGAAATAGTTAATTTATGTTCTACTTCATCTTCGTCGGTAATAATCATATAGATATCATCATAGTCAATTTTATAAACTGAGTAATCATATCTATTATTCCATAAATTTTCTACTTGTGCTGCAGACATACTAGATTTCATATGTTTAAACATCTCCACTTGTTTAAGTCTTTTTTCTGCTTCTGATTTAGTATTATAAGTACCTAAATTCTTTCCTTTTTCAGATTGAACTTGATACTTATTATCCTTTTTGACGATTTTAGATTGAATTACTCTGATTAGTTTCATAAGTTATTTATCGTTTGGGTCTACACCATCATCTTCAATAGTAAAATATCCTGCGCTGGCACTTGCGCCAACAGTATTAAGTATTTCAGACGCTTCATCCCAATCTTTTGCTTCTCTAACCTCTTCACCTGTATCATATTCAAAATATTTAAAAACCCAATCACTAAAATCCCTATTAAAATCATTGATATCTCTAATAGGTCCCCAGGATTCCCAAGTAGATTGACCATTTTTACAAAACCAGATCTGTTTTAAATTTTTATAATTTGATTTAATTACTCTTATAAATTTCATTTTAAAATCTCCTATATTAAATATAAATGTATTTCTTATAATTATATTATATATTATTTTTAAGAAAAAGTAAAGTATTTAATTATTAAGCAGGCTTATTAATTAACTCTTTAAACTTTACCATTTTATCATATTCAAAATTATCGTTAAAATATCCACCTTCAATTTGATAAACACCATTTTGAAGAGAGTTTTGATTATCATTTTTTATTTGTTCAATTTGTTCATCAGTGAATATATCCAAACCTTTAGCTTCTTGTAAAAGTTCATCATCCACATAAATTTCTTCAAAATTATCAAAGGCTTCGTTTAAATTAATAAATTCTGATTTTACTACTCTTATAAATCTCATAACCTTACACTTACTCCAAACAATATTTTTGTATTTCCATCATCTAAATCTTTACCATAAGCTACTTGTGCACTAGTATTTTTTAAGAATGGAAAGATATCACTTATATTTCTGCTTACATATCCATATAAAGTTTCTTCATTAGTTATACCTATACCTGTGTTATATCTGCTCCAATAAAATACTTTTATTTGTAAACCTAATTCTAATTTATTACTATATAATGCAGCCACTTCTGGTGCAATTGTAAATCCTTTATCTTTTACTAATATAACCGAGCCATCTTCTTGCTTTATTATATGATTAAATACTTTATCCAATAGATTTAAATTTAATTTTTCTTGCTCGGCTGGTGTAAGTATTTCTATTTTACCATCTACAGGGACATAAACCGTTTCCTGCTTTACTTCTGTTCCACTAACTGTATCTACTCGTTCTTTATAAATTATTTTATCTTTATAAATAATAGTTTTGTTTTTAAGATTTTCTTCCAAAGTGGCTGTTTTATCAATAAGAATAGTATTTTGTTTATTTAAATAAACAATTCTATATAATAACACAGCCACCAAAATATATGGAAGAATCCTAAAGGCATTAATCTTCATAGTCAGGATGGTTTCTAGCTGACTGCTCCAATTCATACACAATTGTATCTAAACTAGAGATTGCTTCTCTTATTCTTGGACTATTTACCTTAAAATATGGAATTTCAGCATAATTATTTTTATCTTCAAGATCTCTTAATACTTTTTGAGCTTTCTGTAAAGTATTTTGCATTTCTTTTATCTGCTGAAATCCATAAGGATTTACCTTGGCAGCTTCAAAAGCAGCTTCTGCTTCTTCAGCTGTATCATAATATTTTGTTCCATCTTCGTCAATATGTTCTGCAGCTTTTACTTTTACGAATTTCATAATTTACTTATCTCCTCATAACTTTCCCAAACAGTTATTTTTTCATCAATACCGAAATGTATATCAGTAAAATGTTTACAAATAGTGTTTGGTTTAAAAAATAATACTTTGTCAAAATTTACAGATACAGGTTCTCTTGTATCGTAAATAGCATCATAAAGATGTAATTGCTTTATCATCAAAAATATAAATGATATACTAACATGATTCGTCAAAATTTACAAATCTTGCTACCAATTTACAAAAACACTTTCTAGTTATATCTATATCTACGGAAGCATCGTGTAGATCTTTATTACATTCTATATTTAAGCATTTCGCAATATCTTCCAATTTAAACGATTTTGTATAGATTAGGTTAGCAGTATATAAGATAGTAGCCAAACTCATTAAATCAACTGTCTGATGCTTAAAATAACTAAAGAAATATTTGTCTCCCTGTTTTTGAAACAGTAATTTACAAAATTCCATATCGAATTGCACATTATGGCCGGCCATATAAAATTTATCATCTTTATCATATTTGT
>Ga0265299_10004637_pt1 | contig 12949 bp, 8 predicted proteins | sample AusTroGonzalo_MG_4_FD_193485 | JGI IMG/M metagenome (GOLD analysis project Ga0265299, IMG submission 193485) | Bovine rumen microbial communities from tropical cattle in Woodstock, Queensland, Australia - Gonzalo_02 | ecosystem: Host-associated > Mammals > Digestive system > Stomach > Rumen ...
GTTGACTTTCTGATGGCGTGGATTGAGAAGGAGTATAGTAGGGGTCAGGAGTCAGTAGTCAGGGGTCAGGGGTTGGGGGCTTGCCCCCAGTTCAAATAATCTCTGTGCCTCTGAGTCTCTGAGCCTCTGTGTTAAATTTTTGATAGAATCTGATGTGTGGAAAGATGTGGAAAAGTTCATGGTGGCGTCCCTTTAGGGGTTGGAGGTACCGATGAACGATAACACTTTGACGCCCGACCGCTACGCCGGAGACGAGGCGTGGCAGGATTGGTTCGACATCTGCTCGGTGGGCGGATGTCCCGCCGAGCATGCCGCCGCACTGCGCCGCCAGGTTGAGTCCGCGATGTATTCCACCCTCTCGAAGCGCGGCATTTTGCGCGAGGAAGCAGGGGCAGACGATCCAGTCGCCGTTTTCGACGCCTACTTCAAGCTGAAGGGCTCGCGCGACAAAAAGAAGCCGCTCAAGTCCTACTTCGCCTACCGCATCAAGGCCGAGGGGCTGAAACTCTCCGATTTCGTCTGCGGTACTCTCTTCGGCTCAGGCGCAGGACGCGTCCACGATATCGTCCTTGACTGGATCGCCTCTATCAAGGGCTGGCGTCCGCGCAAGGTGAAGGGCCCCGACGGCTACCGCCACATCGAATGGGAAAGCGCAGGCCCAGCCGAAATCGCCGCGCTCGAACCATATTCACAGAAAGACCCCGCTGAGCTCCTCGACCTCGAGCCAATGCGCCGCGATATCGACGCGCTTCTCGAAAGAATCTCCCTCAAGATAAAAGTGGAAAAATCACATGTCGCGGCCCTTTTGTATGCGACGGCCCAGGACATACCGCTGACGGATGCGGCGCTCCTCGAGGGCCTAGGCGTAGGAAAGTCGCGGGCGTACGCGATGAGGGAGAAGACGATGGACGAATTCAGGAAAGAAGCGAGGACGATGGAGGGCGCGGACAGCCCGCTCTTCGGCCGTCTGCTTCTCAAGGCCTGCGAGTCGTCGGCACCCAAGTCGCTGCGCGAGCGGACAGGAGGTGCACGATGAGCAAGACATTCGAGCAGGAATGGAATCTCTACAAGGCGGGCGGGAAGCGTCCGTCATTCGCGGGCGAAGCGCCGCGCGGCAACGCGGAATTCGATTTGCCGGTCAAGGTTGGCGAAATAAGGATCTTCGCGGACATGGCGCGTCCGTTCGTCGCGCTCGTCGCGGAGGATCGCGGCTCGGCCGGGTTCTTCATCGTTCCCGTCTCTCCGTTCACAGTTCCCGCATCGTCGCGCGAATTGCTGGAAGGGGAGCGCGTGTATCAGCTCTGGAACGCCTGCACCGCCGCGCGGAGTTTTGTCGAGCGCAGCTGGCTCGTCGATACGATTGATGACGAAGAGTTGGCGACATTGGTAGGGACGCCTCGCCGCGACGCCACTACCAGTCTTTCGGCTGACGGAATCGTCGCTGAATACGAGCGCGAGTTCCTCGTCTCTGGCGGCGACTTCGTCCCGCTCGTCAACAAGGAAGTCCCGCGCGTCGTGCATGTGCCGGCGCGCAAGCCGTGGAGGGTGCGCATTGCCGAGGCGCTTGCCAGGTCTGACGACGGCATTCATGTCTCGTGGCGCAGGGTTTGCGGACTTGCCGCATGCTTTGTCATCTTGCTTGGACTTGGTGTCGTCGTGCTCACGCCCGATCTGTCGAGTGGGCATATGAGCGCTAGACACTCGCGGCAGGAGCGCGAGGGTAAAGCGCTGGGAGGTGTAGCGGATCGGTCTTATGTAATCGAATCCGAACCTGATGCGGAAATAGACTTTGCGAAAGATCTTGTCGCTGAGCAACGCAAGGAAGCGCCAATACCGGCGGAGTCGACGATTCCGCCGCCGCCTCCATCACTTGCCGTTGCGCCTGCGTCGTCGGAGTCGGTCATGACCATAAGGTCGCCCGTGAAGATGATGGCTATGACCGGCTCGCGTTCGCCTTGCTCCATTGGGTCGATGAGGCGTGAGATTGCTTCGTCCGAGCGCTTGCAGCGCTTTTCTTCTGAGAGACTGGCGGAACAACAGCCCGCCGGCACAGAGCGCTATGCGGAAATCAAGGAGAACGAATACCGCGATCCCACGAGCGAGCCGCTGTCGACATTCGGACTCGATGTTGATACTTCGAGCTACACGACGATGCGCCGGTATCTGACAGAGTGGAAGAGCCAACCTCCGAAGGGTTCCGTGCGGCTCGAGGAGTTTGTCAACTACTTCAAGTACCGCTATCCGCAGCCGAAGGGCGACGATCCGATTGCCGTCGCGTGCGAGATGAGCGTCTGCCCGTGGGCACCGACGCACAAGCTTCTCAGGGTCGGCGTGCAGGCGCGTGAAGTTCCTGTCGAGAAGCTGCCGCCGTGCAACCTGACATTCCTCATCGATGTCTCCGGTTCTATGGGCGGGAACGGCGGCTTCGATATGATGAAGGCGGGGCTCAAGATGCTCGTCGGCAAGCTTCGCCCCGAAGACCGTGTTGCAATCGTCACATACGCAGACGGCACCACGGTGCGCCTTGCCTCGACGCCAGGAAGCGAGAAGGACAAGATCCGTGCCGTTGTTGATGGGCTCAGGTGCGGCGGCTGCACATACGGCGCTGGCGGCATACAGCTCGCCTACGAGGAAGCGAAGAAGAACTTCGACAAGAACGCTAACAACCGCGTCATCCTGATCACTGACGGCGACTTCAATGTGGGAATCTCCGACCCGAAGTTGCTTGAGGAGTTCATCGCCACGAAGCGCGAGAGCGGCGTTTTCCTCACGGTGCTTGGCGTTGGCCGCGGCAACTACCAGGACGCGACCATGAAGAAGCTTTCGACGGCGGGCAACGGAAACTACGCCTACCTCGACTCGGTGCTGGAGGCGAAGAAGGTGATGATGAACGAGTTCGGCGGAACACTCTTCACCGTTGCGAAGGATGTGAAGCTCCAGCTCGAGTTCAATCCTGCGGAGGTGAAGGGCTATCGTCTGCTCGGCTACGAGAGCCGCCGCCTTGCCGCGAAGGACTTCAACGACGACAAGAAGGACGCGGGCGAAATCGGCTCCGGCCACACGATGACGGCGTTCTACGAGATCGTTCCCGCGGGCTCTGACGAGAAGGTCGCGGACGTCGACCCGCTCAAGTACCAGAAGCGCACTGAGTCCGGTCGTGGCGAGGTCTGCACCGTGAAGCTCCGCTGGAAGAAGCCTGACGGCGACACGAGCATGCTCAAGGAGATTCCGGTCGCCGAAGCCCAGATAACTCCGAAGACGCCGTCGGAAGACTTCCGCTTCGCGTCCGCGGTTGCAGAGTTCGCGCTGATTATGTCCGACTCGAAGTTCAAGGGAGATGCGTCCTTCGACAGGATTCTTGACCGTGCGCGCCAAGCGAAGGGCGAAGACCTCGAGGGATATCGCGCCGAGTTCATCCGGCTTGTCGAGACGGCACAACTTATAGCACCGCCCGCGCCTCCGCCGCCCCCTGCCCCGGCCGGGAATCGCCCCGACGAAGACTACCTCTGATTCTCTCGCCGCGCGCCGTGATTTTGGCGCGCGGCGCCTGTTTATGCTATAATACCATTGTAAAACAAACTCCAAAATACAATGGATAGGGAAAGGGGAACACTATGAGCAAACTGAGTCGGGTGGCGTTGGCTTTCGCGATGTGCTGCGCGGGTGTTGCGGCAAGGGGCGATAACATGAGCGTGACAGTCTGGCGCGGCGAGAGCAGGTCCGTCTTCGTGTCGGACGAATATCCGGAAATCGGCGGCGAGGCGCCTGGCGTTACAATTCGCCGCGGCACTCTCCTGCCCGTCCGCTACAATACCAGCATAAAGTCACTCGAATACAAGTTCAAGGCAGACCGCGCCGTCTACGACTCGAAGGCCGCGGGGCTCCATTTTGCGACCATTACCGCCGCGCCGGACGCAAAGGCGGGCGAGTATGATTTCGGGCAGCTCAAGGTGAAGGTTCTCGACCGCGTTCTCCCGCCGCCGCGCGAGTGGAAATACTTCCTCGACCTTTGGCAGCATCCGTGGGCCGTCGCGCGCGTCAACGGCGTGAAGCCGTTTTCGCCCGAGCACTATGCCGCGATGGAGCCGCTTTGGAAAATGCTCGCGTCCGCTGGCCAGAAGGCGCTCACTGTCACGCTCGTCGACCAGCCATGGAACCACCAGTGCTACGACGCCTACGGCTCGATGATCGGCCGCCGTAAGCTCGCCGATGGCAAGTGGACATTTGACTACTCCATTTTTGACCAGTATGTCGAGTTTGGCCGCAAGTGCGGGCTTGGTCCAGATATCGCCTGCTACACGATGTGTCCGTGGGGCTACAAGGTCGATTACACCGACGCCGACGGCAAGAAGGTTCGCGTCGAGGCGAGGCCAGGGCGGCCTTTCTTCGATGAATACTGGGGGGCGTTCCTCGAGGACTTCTCGAAGCACCTCGAGTCAAAGGGCTGGCTCAAGAACACATACATTGCGATGGACGAGCGTTCGCCCGAGGATCTTGCCTACATAGCGAAGTTCGTGCGCCGCATCGCGCCGGGGCTCAAGATCGCGATGGCAGGCAATCGCAAGCCCAGCGAGTTCAAGGGCATCGAGATTGACACTTACTCGCAGATCCTTGGACATGTCGACAAGCCGTTCCTCTCGGAAGTCGCCGACCGTCGCAAGGCGGGCCAGGTCACGACCTACTACGTCTGCTGTGGCCCTGCGAGGCCCAATACCTTCATGAGCTCTGGTCTCGGCGAGGCGTTCGTATGCGGGTTCTACCCGGCCGCTTGCGGTCTTGACGGCTTGCTCCGCTGGGCTTACAACAGTTGGGGAGAGGACTCTAACAACGACATGACATACAGTCGCTGGACTGCGGGTGACATCGCTCTTGCCTATCCCGACGGCTCTCCTAGCTGGCGCTTTCTGGAACTTAAGAACGGCATTGTCGCCGCCGAGAAGTTCCGCATCCTGCGCGAGCAGGGCGGGCGCGACGCCGAGCTTGACGCCCTCGCCGAGAAGTTCGACTTAAAGAAACTTCTCGGCGGCACCGACTACGAAGGGCTGTGCCGTGCGGTGCAGGACGTGGTTAATCGCTGATAGATCTTAAATGAAAGGAACATAAAATGACTAACGAAACTACTGTGGTGGAAAAGGTTACTGGCGCTGTCTGCGCTCAGTTCAACGAGGGCAAGGAGACTGCCGCGCAGGTTACTACCTGGCTCACGGAGAAGGGTCTCGACTTCGCGATGAACCTCGTGTTCGCGCTCGTGATACTGCTTGTCGGATGGCTCGCCATAAAGCTGATCTCCCTCGCCGTTCGCAAGGCGCTTATGCGCGGCAGGGCCAAGGGGCGGCTTCTTGCTGATTTCGTCTGCTCCGTCGTCACGAAGGCCTGCTGGGCCGTTCTGCTCGTGATGGTACTCGGCCGTCTCGGCGTGAACGTCACGCCATTGATCGCAGGTCTCGGCGTCACCGGCTTCATCCTCGGCTTCGCGTTCCAGGAGTCGCTCGGCAACCTCGCCTCGGGCATGATGATTGCGCTTAATGAGCCGTTTAAGGTTGGCGACTTCGTTGACGCCGCGGGGCTTTCGGGAACGATTCTCGAAGTCAACATGATGGCGACCGTCATGAAGACTGCCGACAACAAGCGCATCGTCCTTCCCAACAAGAGCGTTTGGGGCGGGCCCATCGTCAACTATAACACTCTGGGGCTCCGCCGCGTCGATCTCCAGGTCGGCGTTGACTACGGTGAGGATGTGTCGCGCGCGGTCGATGTGATCCGTGAGGCCGTCGCCCATGTTCCTGGCGTTCTCCAGGATCCCGCGCCCGCCGTTGCCGTCGCATCGCTCAACGACAGCGCCGTGCAGATCAACGTCCGTCCGTGGGCGAAGAGCGCCGACTACTGGCCTGTTGCCGCGGCGACGCTTACCGAAGTCAAGTCCGCGCTTGAAAAGGCCGGCGTGAAGATTCCGTTCCCGCAGATTGAAGTCCACACTGCTTCCACGAAGTAAGTCATGCTCCACGTCGTCGCAACTCCGATCGGGAATCTCGCCGATCTCTCGCCGCGCGCTCTTGACGCGCTTAGGGGCGCGGCCGCGATTGCCTGCGAGGACACGCGGCGAACGTGGCAGCTCCTGACGCACTTCGAGATACCGCGCCCTGCGGAAATGTTCTCTTACCGCCAGGGCAACGAGGAGCGCGTCACCGAGAAGGTGCTGTCGCTGCTCGCCGAGGGCAAGGACGTCGCGCTTTGTTCCGACGGCGGCTATCCCGGCATCTCCGATCCCGGCTACCGGCTCATACGCGCATGCGCCAAGGCGAGCATCCCCTACGATGTCGTTCCTGGCGCGAGTGCTGTCGAGGTCGCGCTTTTGATGTCGGGGCTTTCGACTTCGTCGTTCACTTTCCGCGGCTTTCCGCCGCGCGGCCCCGGCGCTCTCCGCAACTGGTTTGCCGAAGACGCCGACAAGGAGCATACACTCATCTGCTACGAGTCTCCGTTCCGCGTTGGCGCGACGCTCGAGGCCGCGCTTGACGCGCTTGGCGACCGCGAGGCGGCCGTCTGCATCGAGCTCACGAAGATGCACGAGCGCGTTTCGCGCGGATATCTTTCCGATCTCGTCAACGAGTTTAAGGACGCCAAGGTCAAGGGCGAGGTCGCTCTCGTCATCGCGGGGTCCAATCCGAAGTTTGCACGGCCTGCGGAAGCGAAGTAAAACCGCTCCGCGGAAAATCCGCCGCAACGCCCAACCACCGCTTTTATATAAATGCGGTGGTTGCCATTCGCCGTGCGATTTACGCAAGTTCAGAAATATGATATCATTGCCGGCATGATGAAAACGGCATTGACGTTCGGACTGCTCTTCGGAGCAAGCACCTCTCTGTCCACCCTGGCGGTGACCGTCCTCTACGACTTCGAGACCGACGCCGAGCAAAAGGCCGTCCCGCGCCTCGACGGAAAGGACTTCCAAGTCGGCGTCACCAACGCCTACGCCACGTCGGGCGAACACGCGATCGGATTCGTCTGTCGTCCCTGGTCGGAAGGCATGAACGAATGGCCGTCCTTCACCATCGCGTCGCCTGTCGCCGACTGGCGCGGCTACGACCGGCTCGTCGTGGACGTGGTGAACGCGGGCGAGGCGGGCGACTCGCTCTCCACCTTCATCGCCGAACCCAAGGGCCGCATCCAGAACGGACTGCACGCCACGATGCGCCTTCCGGGCAAGGGCCATGCGCAGTGGACCATCCCGCTGAAGGACTGGCCGCAGACCGCCGCTCCAACCAACGTCGCCCGCATCCACTTCTTCGCCACAAGACCCATGAGCTTCGCCGTGGCGCTCGACCGGCTGACGCTCCTGAAGGCAGGCGAGACGCCGCCGCTCCCCGACAGCCCGTGCGTCGCACGCAACCTGCTCCCGCTCGCCGCCGAGGGGCGCGAGCAGATGAAGCGCCAGATCGCCGAGATGGAGGAGTGGAAGTCCCACGCCCGCGACTACATGCGCTTCCGCACGGCCTGCCAGACGTCCGGACTCTCCTCTCCCGCCTTGCTCCTCGGCAAGGCGTCGTCGATGGAGAAGATCATGCCGCGCGGAAGATTCTCCGCCCTGCCCGTGACGAAGGACGGACTCGCCGTGCGCCTTGCGGGCAACGAGTACGAAAGCGTGCAGCTGCTCGTCGCGCCGACGGACAGCGACCTTGCGGACGTGAAGGTGCGCATGGAAGGCGATCTGAAGGGCCCCAACGCCACCTTCGCCGCCACAAACGTCGCCTGCGACGTGACGGGCTATGTGAAGACGACCAGCCGTCCGCCCTACAAGGTAGGCCGTGCGGTTCCCGCGAACGGTGAACCGGGCTACACGCGAAAGATTGACGATCCTGTCCTTGGCTGGTGGCCCGATCCGATCCTCGGATTCCTGGACGGAATCGAGATCAAGGACATCGACGTGCAGAGCTTCTGGATCCGCGTGCACTGTCCCGCCGGACAGCCGGCCGGCACTTACCGCGGCGCGTTGCTCGTCTCCGCAATGGGCGTGGAGACCGTGCGCGTCCCCTTCGCCGTCCGCGTGAACGGCTTTACGCTCGGCCGCACCTCCGCGCTGCCGCTCGCCGTCACATTCAGCCCGGAGCCGAACGTCCAAATGGAGCCGCCCGAAGGTCTCGCCGCGGCAGGCGCCCGGCGGGCCGACCCGCTCTCGCCCATCAACATGTGGCGGAAGCACGAGCGGGAGTGGGTCTCGTTCCTCGCCGACTACCTCATCCCGTACGACAGTCTCTACCACGGCAGCGACATGAACCGCCTGCGCGCCATCAAGCAGTTGAAGGAGGAAAACCGCCTCGGCTGGTTCAACCTCGGCTACTGGTCCTACCCCGCATCGACCAACGCGGACGAAATGGCGAGTTGGCGCGAGCGGACAATCCCGCGCCTCGTGAATTTCTACGAGGGCGCGAAGGCGATCGGCACACAGGACTATGCCTACGTGTACGGCTGCGACGAGGTCTCCAAGGATTTCTTCCCCGCCATCCGCGCCGCCGTGCGCGAACTCAAGGAGGCGCTGCCCGGCGTCCCCGTCTCCACCACGGCCTACGACCACGAGTTCGGCGTGAACACGCCACTCGACGTGATGGACTGGTTCACGCCGCTGACGCCGAAGTTCGATCCCGTGAAGGCTGCGGCCTCGCGAAAGGCCGGACACCAGGTGTGGTGGTACATCTGCTGCGGACCGCACACGCCCTTCGCCAACATGTTCATCGAGTGCCCCGCCATCGAAGGCCGGCTCCTCATGGGCGCGCAGAGCGTGCGCCAGCGCCCCGACGGATTCCTCTACTACCAGATTTCCATCTGGAACTCGAAGCGGTGCATCGAATCCGGCCCGTTCACGGACTGGGATCCGCGCAGTTGGACCAAGTTCCACGGCGACGGCTCGTGGACCTGCGTCGGTCCCGGCGGCACACCGCTTCCGACCGTCCGCCTGGAGAACTTCCGCGACGGACTCGAGGACTTCGCCTATGCAAAGCTTCTGGAGGCGAAGCTCGCCCAGCATGCGGCCGCGGACGATGACTGGGCGAAGCGAGCAAAGGAACTTCTCGCCGTGCCGCGCGACGTGATGGACACGATGGAGAACTACACCGGCGACCCGGCGGCGGTCTACCGCTGGCGCGACGCCATGGCCGACTTGCTGGAATCGCCGCGCCCCCTTTAAAACAGGCACAAATCTCAACCACGCCACCAGGCAGATCCAACTCCCAGGACCAGACGAAACGGATGCCGGTTGGGTTTTGGCTGGCTGTCTGCGGAGCACAAAAAGCAGGCGCAGATTATGGTATAATAAACTGCAAAGGAGAAAACATGAAAGCTATTGCAGCAGTCGTTCCCGTCGCGGTTGTCGTGTTCGCGGCGTGGATATGGTGGGGATGGCGCATCGAGCCCGAGAACGGGCAGATCGCCGTTCTAATGAAGAAGACCGGTAAGGACCTCCCGCCAGAGGCGATCCTCTCGCCAGGGCCCGAGTACAAGGGCATACAGGCGGATGTGCTGCCGGAAGGCCGCTACTTCCGCAATCCATGGACATGGGAGTGGAAGTACTTCCGCGCGATGGACATCCCCGCAGGAAAGTTCGGCGTCCTCGTGAGGAAGTTCGGCAAGGATCTTCCCGCCGGCGAGATAATCGCCCGCGACGATTCCTTCAAAGGCATCGTCCGCGACGTTCTCGGCACTGGCCGCCACCGCATAAATCCCTTTGCCTACGACATCAAGCTCTATGACGACATAACGATCAAGCCCGGCCATGTCGGCGTCGTGACGCGTCTCACGGGCTCCGACATCCTTTCCGAGGGCGCCAATGCCGCGACTGGCACGGGCTTTCTCGTTGGAGAGGGCGCGAAGGGCGTGACGGACGGAATCCTCAAGGAAGGAACGCACCGTCTCAACCCGTTCCTCTACTCTGTCTCGATCGTGAATGTGCAGAGCCAGCGCTTCGAGCTTTCCGGCGCCGACGCGATAACGTTCCTCACGCAGGACGGCTTCACGGTGCAGGCCGAGGGAACGCTCGAATTCAACCTGCAGCTCGACAAGGTCGCGCTCCTCTCGCACGAGGTCGGTGACATGGACGACATTCTCCAGAAGATCATCCTTCCCTCCGCGCGTGGGTTCTCGCGCATCGAGGGATCGAAGAAGGTTGCGACCGAGTTCATCGTCGGCGAGTCTCGCCAGGCGTTCCAGAATTCGCTTGAGGCGTACTTGAAGGGTGTCTGCGCGCCATGGGGCATCTCGCTCAACTCCGTCCTTATCCGCGACATCTTCGCGCCGCAGGAAGTGGCTGCGATCATCCGTGCGCGCGAGCTCGCCGTTCAGGAGGCGAAGAAGATCGACCAGCAGATCGTCCAGGCGAAGTCGCTCGCCGAGCTCGGCAAGCAGAAGTCGCTCGCAGAGCGCAACTCCAAGGTCGTCGCGGCTGAGACCGAGCGCATCCAGAAGAAGATCGCCGCCGAGCAGTCGAGGGCCGAAATCACTATCGCCGCCGAGACGCGGCTGACGGTCGCCGCGACGGAACTCAAGGCCGCGGAAGCCGAGGCCGCAGCGAAGCTCGCCAAGGCGGAAGCCGATCGCAAGGTCGTCGAGGCGCGCACGACCGCCGAGGCCGAGGTCATGAAGCGCGAAGTCGCGGTCTATTCCGACGAGCGCGACTACCTTAGGGCGCGGCTCTACGAGAAGACTGCTCCTCGCGTGATGGACGTCGTGACAGCCGACGATCCGCGCGAGATGATGGGGATTCCAGCCAAAAGCACTTTCGCCAACGAGAAAGGAGGTGCGAAATGAATAACTTCGGAAAGTTCGCATCTATGCTTATTGCAGCGGCCGCCTTGTTCGTGCTTGGCTCGTTCGCATTCGTGTGGGTCTTCTGCAGGGTCTATGTCGGCCCTGGCGAGATGGCCATTGTTACTTCGAAGACCGGCGACGAGTTGCCGCCTGGCGCGATTCTCGCGGAGCCGGGGCAGAAGGGTGTCCAGAGAATCCCACTCGGGGAAGGACGCCATTTCCTCAACCCCGTCACGCACGACTGGCGCATCGTCGCCGCGATTACGATTCCTGCCGGCTCCGTCGGCGTCGTGACTTCGAAGAACGGCCGCGAGCTCGCCCCGGGCGAGATTCTTGCCCCCGACCGCGACTCTAAAGGCGTGTGGAAGGATGTGCTTGGCCCCGGCAGGTATCGCCTCAACCCAGAGGGATACGATGTCAAGGTGATGAGCGCGATAAACATCCCGATCGGCTATGTCGGCGTCGTGACGAGCCAGACCGGAAAGCCCGCCGCGGCCGGCTCGTTCGCCGGTCCAGGCGAGAAGGGCGTAATGGAGAAGGTCCTGCAGCCGGGTCTTTACTATGTGAACCCTCGCGCCTACCAGGTTGATGTCGTCGAAATCGGCATGAATCAGGTGTCCATCGTCGGCAAGTCGGGAACGGTCGTTCTCACAAAGGCGCAGAGCCAGAGCGCGAACGGCCTCGACGAACTCCAGCGCATGACTCTTCAGAAGCAGGTGCAGAAGCGCGCGGAATACGTGACGCAGAACGCCGATCTCGGAATCGTCGACGAAGACAGCGCGCGCAACTTCTCCAACCTCTCGCTCAATTCCCTCTCTCGTGCGCCGGTCGTGCGCAAGGTGGCGAGCAGCAGGAGCGAGGGCAAGATGCGCGGCGCACCTGCCGCCGCCGCGTACGAAGCATCCGCGCCAGCTCCTGCGCGTGCCAACGCCAGCCAGTCGCAGCTTGCAAACGACTCGGTCGCGTTCGGCATGAACCAGTTCGTGCAGTTCCCGTCGTCCGACGGCTTCGCTATCATGCTCGACATGACGGTGGAGTTCGAGTTGATGCCCGAGAAGATTTCGAAGATCTTCATGCTCTACGGCGATCTTCCTGCCGTCGTCTCGAAGATCATCATGCCGCAGATTCTCTCGATCTCGCGCATGAAGGGCTCGGACTACAAGGCACGCGAGTTCATCGACGGCGAAGGCCGCCAGAAGTTCCAGGAGGAGATGACGGCCGAGCTCGTGCGCGTCCTTGGCGAGAAGCACATTCTCGTCCGGAACGCGATCGTCCGCCACGTCGAAGTTCCGGAGGAAATTCTCGCGCCGATCCAGTCCGCTGCCGTCGCGAAGGAACAGGACCTTACCAACAAGACTCAGCAGGACACTGAGAAGCGTCGCGCTGAGCTGAACACCGAAGTCGCCAAGGTCGACCAGCTCAAGCGCGAGGTCGAGCAGGAGACGGCAAAGCTCGTCGCGACAGTCGCCGCCGAAATGAAGAAGGACGTCGCCGAGATAAACGCCGAGACGAAACTCAAGGCGGCCGAGATCGACCTCGAGTGCGCGAAGATACAGGCGAAGATCACCGAGACGCGCGGCTCCGCAGAGGTCAAGGCGAAGTTCCTCGTCGAGAACGAGGAAGCGCTCGGCATCAAGCGCCGCGCCTCTGCGTTCAAGGATCCGTCGCTTTGGGCCGACCTCGTGTTTGCCGACGCGCTCAATCCCGCCGTCAACATCCGCGTGATCCACTCCGGCGAGGGCACGCTTTGGACGGACTTGAAGGGCGCATCCCTCGCTGTTCCGGCACAAGGCAAGAAGTAAGGATCTGGGGGGGGGGCTTTATGAAACGCTATTCTGCAAATGTCTGGGAAACGCTGATCGAAGCGCTTCACATCTACTGGCAGGTCATCAAGGAATGCTGCCCGTTGCTACTGGCTATCTTTGTTCCTTACCAGCTTGTGATGGCGCTCTATCGGTACGCTGTCGCGTCGAGCGGCGCGGAGAATCTCGTCAACATTAGGTTCGAGAACCTTGTCGCTACGGTGCTCGGCCTGACGCTCGGGCTCGTCGCAGTCGCGATTGTCGTAGACTGCGTGTTCCGAAAGTGCACCGGCCAGCGTCGCCCGTCCGGCGGCGGAATCGCCGCGGCTTGGGGGCGCATGATGGCGACG
>Ga0265299_10004641_pt1 | contig 12945 bp, 34 predicted proteins | sample AusTroGonzalo_MG_4_FD_193485 | JGI IMG/M metagenome (GOLD analysis project Ga0265299, IMG submission 193485) | Bovine rumen microbial communities from tropical cattle in Woodstock, Queensland, Australia - Gonzalo_02 | ecosystem: Host-associated > Mammals > Digestive system > Stomach > Rumen ...
TAATTATCTACTGTTAAACAAATTATATTTAGGGTCTCTATGACCACCTTCATTTCTTCTTTTCCAAGGTATTCTTGTACCACCTTCTTCAAGGGCAACAATATCATCACATTTTTTACAAAGACCATAGTGTGTTTTCCAAGGTATTCTTAATACCACACCACATCTTAAACAATGTTGATTCCAGTGACTTTCAAATCTTTTTTCTACATCAAAGATTTTACTTTTTTCTGTGTAATGTCTTCTTCTTCCAAAGATTCCTTCCCACCACATTAGATGATCATATTCATCTGGAGTCATCAGATGAAATTCATCCATAGGGATTTCAATAGGGGTGTCAAAGAAAATAAAGTTACCTCCACTAAAATCCCTATTCTCTGTGAGGTCAATGTTACTTGGAAGCATATATTATTTCTTGAATACACTTCTTACCTTTTGGAAGAATGAAGGTTTCTTTGGTTCTTCTCCACCTGTTGTAATATATGTTGAGACAGGAATCTGCTGACCTTCATTGAAGGCTACATAACTTGAACCTTTCTTCTCTTCAATCTTATATGAGTGAAGGATGCTGACAAGCTCTTCAGAGTTCTTTGGAATCTCTGAAGTTACAGTTGGGGTATGACCATTCTTCTCCTTATATTGTTCAATCATCTTGTCCAGGGTGAGGTCACAGTATTCATCCACCCAATCACCAAGGAAGTAGAAGCGGTCTGCCACATTGGTCTGGTTCTTGAACACACCAAACAGGATTGGATCCTTGTCTCTTCTTTCCTTCTCAACCTTTCTTTCTTCCTTACCAGTGTAGTCGGTGAAGACGACATAGAACTCATCAAAGAGTTCTTTTGTTTTCTCAATGGTTTCAATAAGTTCATCAGGGACTTCCCTCATATATCTGGAGAGTTCAACAATCTTCACAGTCTTGTCTGCCACATTTTCAATGTAGTCTTCAATGGTGTCCTTATAGACATAAGTGTTCACACCAAGTTCAATGAGTTTCTCTTCCTTTAAAAGTGTGTCTGCCAGGAAACAGAGTTTCTTGAGTGACTCAACCTGTCCAAGTCTATTATACTTCTCTGCCAGTTTCAAAAAGGCATCATAAGAACTCTTAAGTACCTCTGTTGTAATGACATTTTTTGCATCCTTGATAAAGTCAAAGTACTGACTTGGGGTGATTGTCTCTTTTTCTTTTGTTTCTTTTGCCATAGTTGTCTATTTTTCTTATACAAAGATAGTAATAATTTTTATAATTTCCAAATTTTAATTTCTTATTAGGAGTTTTATTGCTTTGTTTATGTCTCTTTTTGTAAGTCCTGTTTGTTGGTTTGTTTTGATGAAATGTTCTTTTTGTCCAAGAAGGAAGTCACAATCATCATCAAAGATAACATACTCATAATCAACATCCGTGTCTTTATAGTGTTTCCTGTAATATGGTTCACCGTCACCGTCATCGTAACCATATTTTGTTCCCATTCCACCAAGATTGTCATGTATCCATTTTTCTATCTCATTACCTCTACACAACCATTCTTCATAATAATGTTGTGTATAACCAATGATAGGAAGTGTAAGTCCACACTTCCTTAAAGAATCTTCTGTCCTACCATTGTCATATCCCCAGGATGAAGAGATTACTATTTCTGCACCAATACATTCCAATTGGTTTAGAAGTTTACATTTCTTTGGATCAATGAAACCCTTACCTGTACACAGATAAGGGATAGATGCCATAACACCATCAATATCCAGGAAAATTATTTTCTTATAGTTTCCCATCTTCATCTAAATCTGTATCAAACCAGTAATGGTTGAATTTTGTCTTCTTCAGTTTAAGTTCACCAACACTTAAATCACCAAAAAATATTCCTAATATTACAGCGATTGCTATAAAACTCATTCCAGGAATAAGTGATGCAAGCATAATGAGAAGGATGTGTCCTCTTGTTGGGAATTTGTTTTCATAACTCCACACACAAGAAGTCCTCCAATATAAGAGAATAAGGAAGTTTAATAATGCTACTGTATAGGAGAGTATAAATAAAATCATAATATTTTGTTAATTAAGAATTTCTAAATCATCACTACACCAGTTAAGAGCAGAGAGTCTATGTGTAAAGTAACATTCTTTTCCTCTGTCATCCTTTATGAACTCAAAAATGTCTCCATTTTTTCTTTTTCTAATCTTTGCTGTAAGGTGAAGTTCTACCTCTCCACCCATTCCCATTGCCCACCAGGTGAAATCAATGGGGGTGTTGTAAGGTACCATATTACCATTCCTGTCATGGATGTTTGTGTATTCAGTTTTCATCTTCATCTTCATCTCTCTTATATCCCTTCTCTTCTGCTAACTCTACAAGAGCATTGTTGATTGTGTCTTGATGGTAACCAGCAGCAAGAAGTGCTGCATATGCAAGGTCAAGGAGGTCTTCAAGTGGTGCTGAATCACTATATGGAGTCTCCACTATATATCTTTTGTCATAATGTTCTATCACTATTCTTGTTAGAACTTCCTCACCTTTTGCCATAAATCTTTCCATATGTTAATGCCAATTTATTTCTGATTGATCTGCCTCTTGACATGCATTGTTTATTGGGTTGTTTGCTTTACATTCTTTTTCTAAAGCACAGTGATCACACACATCAGATGCAATATACCAGGACCCATACATCCAGTCCCTTCCACTGTAGTCCTTCCGTGGGTAGTACCATTTACCCATATATTTGAAGGCAACAACCTTTCCATTCACAATTTTCTTTGTAACTTTCCAGGTGTGTTCCTTATTCCATTCTACTTTTAACATAGATTAATCAACATAAAATCCTTCCTTGTTTGCCCAGGGCTGTGTCCAGTAGTTGTCGAATCTTGGATTCCTTTCATACTTGTAGTATGTATATGTACCATCAATATTGTTATTTCTTGGATATTTTATCTCTGTAATCTCCTCACCTTCAAGAAGTTTGTGAAATATCATCAGCATAAGTTCAGTTGTCTCAATGAATTTACTGAGCTTAATTTTTATGTCACCTCCACTTTTCCAGATAGACTGAAGACTCCATCTGATTCCATTGAAGTCATGTACTGCATCATTGATGAGAGCAATGTTTGGGTTAGACCATACTTCAATACTTATCATTTCAGGTTTCTTTGACCAGGAGACATTACATAATTCTCTTTTCAGATTGCAGAATGCACCCTCATAGACCTTTTCACCATTTTCATTGGTGACAATATCTTTAACACTCCAACCATTAATAAGACCAACCATCTTATTATAGATGAGGTCTTCATACTCTTCCATAAGATACAGTTCTGGGCATTTACGGAAGTCATGGTTCTTAATCTTGTTATGTATTCCCCAACCTTTTATGATTTCTTCTTCAGTCAACTGTCTCATAGTTATTCTTTATTAAGGCATTTACAATTGGGGTCATGCACAACTGCTGGCACAGCCAGGTTGTCATAGAACACATACCAGGTGTGACCATCTGCCTCACCCTTATAGATGGTAACAGATGTACACTTCCTACCACTCATATCATACAGTTCCATAGTGTGTGCTTTGATTTTGGCATTGTAAGGTGACATCTGTGTTTGAGTTGGTGTCTGGGTATCATATCCATAACCCTGGTTGCTACCTTCACAACAAGATATAACAATGGTAGCAGCAATAATGATAAATACAATTAATGTACTAATCTTTTTCATTTATGCACTGTATTCAATTGTTTTTTCTTTTTTTGGTGTGACCTCATATACAACTTTACTGAAACAGTTGTATTTAGATTTTCCCTGAACAAGCATATCCAGTTCTTCTTTGGCTGCTTCAAATGTTTTGAATCTATATTCAGATTGTTCAAATGTTATTGAATTTGGAACCCTGAAATAGTAAGTGTCATACATAAAAAGTTTTTTGACTTCAATTTTATAATAGGAGCCAAAGTTAGGATCATTCTCAACATGTACAATCCTATAAGTCGGTTTTTTAAATTTCATTTTATTTAATAATTAAATCCTTGGTTCTCCAATGAGATCAAGGAATGTGTTGTATATTTCAAGGACAACAAGCTTATCATCTCTTGTAAGCTGTCTTGTGTTGTATATTTTAAAAAGAGTATCAATATGTTCTTTTTTAGGGAACCATTTATCTACTTTCTTTTCAATTGTTTCTTCATCTGGAAGTTTGTCGACAAGATCAATTATGTCATTAACAACATCAATTGGTTGAATGTCTGGGTTGTCCATACATTCTTTTGCCTTTTTTTTGAGTTCTTTAATGAGTAAATTTTTCATTTTAGTTAATTGTTTGTAATAATTTCTACTACAAAGATACAACAAATATTTTAAATATCCAAATTTTTAATATTAATATCCACAATGTCCCATCATTGGTGGAAGGTTGTCCTGGATAATGTCTTTACACTTTTCAAGTACATCCATCACCTTGTTGATGTCAAACCAGTCATCTGTTCTGACCCAAGATTCCATATCAATCCAGAAGTCACCAACTGTATTCATCTCCATCAGAAACCTTAACTTATCTTCAACATTGTCTGCATTGATACCGCCGGCATAACCAGTCTTATAGTCTGTGGCAATGATGTCAAGACCATCATCAACACCTCTACCACCAGATGGGTCAATCAACATAGTGACATTTGCATCTGGATTCTTTAACTCAAACCTGATGAAAGCATGTGTATCCTTTATTGATGGAGACCTCTGTTGGATGATGATCTCCTTGTCAATTGGTTCTTCAATGGTTTCAGCAGTCTCAAAGATGTTCTCATAAGGTGCAACATTGAGCTGTGTCCTCTTGAAGTCAGGGTGTGTGAAGATAGGATAGGTCTCAATCACATTGGTGAAGTTACCAGCATATGCATCCCGTGCGATAGATCCGCAGAGGTGTGCAGACAGATTGAGTCCCTGGTCTGTGAACCTGGATATAATCTCCGGGTCTGGATACCTGTTACCATTGGTCTGCCAGTTCTTGGACATTAGCACACCAAATTCCACAAAGGGAAATGCTTTCTGGATGATTTTGAGTTCTTTGACATTAGTCTTTTCATCCAATCCTGTGAATGTAATGTGTTTAAGCTTCATAATCATTATAAATGTCTAAAATGTTTCTATCATAGTTGTCACCATATGTACCAATCCACTTCTTGAAGTTATTGCTGTTTTGAATGTAGTGCCATATTGCAGTGGCTGTTGTTTCATCAACTTCATTTGTTTCTTCAAGTAAGAAGTTATAGTTGAATGCTTCATTTATTTCATTCAGTAATTCACCATTACTGAACCAGACTGTCCATTTGATATGGTCATACACACAACCATATTCTTTAACATAATGTGGGTGTAGTAAATGGGTTATCTGATAATCTAATATCATAGTTAAATAAATTGAACCACAATTGCATAATAGTACTTAAGGTCTTCCATATTCCCTGATTGGATTCTGATAGTTGAACACATCCCAGATGAATGCTTCCACTTCTTCCTGTGTGGCAAGTCTTACATCACCACCATACTGGAAGTTACCATATCCTGTGGATTTCCTGAGCTTCCCATCAGAGTCCCAACCAATGAGGACACCCCATCCATCAGCATTGAGTTGACCTGTGTAGATGAACACCCTGTGAGAGTCCTTTCTTTCATAAAGGTTGTCAAGTTCATATAGGAAGAATCCAGACTTGTATAAGTCTTTCTGATTCTTCTCATTCTTGGAAAGTTCTGCTACATCTTTCCAATAGTCTGTCATAATTTTAATATTCTTATCCATAATTAATCTACTCCCATCCAAAGTCCATACTTGTCACAGAAGGTTTTGAAGATAGTCTTTATCTCTTCTCCAAACTCATGATAGTGGAACTGGTCAGACTCTTTTGAATCCCTTGCTCTGTTGTCATGCTGCTCCCAAAGGAATCCTCTAATCTCCTGGATCTGGTTTCCATCTTCAATGAACTGTTTATAATCAAAGCCTGGTTCATTGAACTTATCTTTCAGGAACAGTGTCAGACCATCCACACAAGGAAGGCAATCAATCTCAGATACCCACTTACCAGGGTTACCATATGCTTCCTTCTTGTAGTATTCTATATCAAACATAACAACTCCCCTACTATTCTTTGGAGAATCTTTTGGTGTGTAACCTAAATAATAAGTCATAGTTTTAAAATCTTGCCCAAGTATATAAGTTAATTTTCAATTCTTCTTTGAGGAATTTGTTTAGTTTCTCCCAGCATTCAGGACAGATCTGGATATCTTCTCTCCAGGTTCTCTGACCAATACTTTCATCATTGTATTGTCCTTCAAAACTAATGAATGCCCTATCTCCACTATCATTATAGTCTGCTTCACCAAATTCTTTGTGACAGGAATCACATTCATAAATTATTCTTCTTCTACTCATTGCCTTTTAGTTTATAGATTGTAAATGTTATCCACTTGTTTTCAATGTCTTGCTTAACATACATTTCAGGGTGTTCATCTATGTACTCATAGTAGTCTGTCTCTGTGTCAACCCCATCTTTGTTGATGTAAGAACCATTTTTGTAATACTTCTCATAATCCATACTCATACCTCCAATGTTGACAAAGTAATTATTCTCTTCATCATCTACATATTTTTGGAGATACTTCACCAGTGATTCTTCTGTATCACAGTATCCATATATGAAACATTCTGATGTATGACAAACTTTCTTATACTCATTGAACACACCCATACTTACCCAGGTGTCATCGCAGGTATATAGTGGAATGTCACTGTTTGTAGCAAAGACAACATCACAATTTTCCTTCACCCATTCAATAGAATCTTCATTTCCTTCCCAGTTTTTAGTTACAGATTCTATATCTATTGTCAGTCTTGGTATCATTTTCTTGTTTTTGGTACTTTCCTTTGATTTGAGACACTTTAACAATTGAGATGATAAATGTGTCATCTTTTTATTTTAAATTGATTTTAGACCACTTTATGCAAATTTTATGGCCATCTCTCTTTCCAATCGTGGTCACCAAAGTCTTCCTGGTCAAATCTAATCTTACCATTTGCATCTCCCGCCAGGAATGTTGTCACATCTATTGGTGTCATTTTATAGACTGTCTTTGTTATGTAACAGGGGTAGATATGATAATAGACAACTCCATATCCATCTTCTTTGACTTTGAGTTTAATTCCATTCTTCTTGATTGACTCAACCCTGTTTTCAAATATCTCATAGTTTTCACCAACAGGATGATACTCATCACCTACTGTTATGGTTGCTGTGTATTTAACTACTGCATCTTCCATTACTCTTCAAACTTTAAGTTTCTCAAGATGTTGATGAGTTTTTGGAGTTCAAAGTTCCTGTATGCTGTCATAGCATAAGTGTGTGGGTCATTGTGGTTGTAACCATATTTTTCAATATAGTTTTTACATGCTCTCTTTGTGAGGAAGGCACCAGTATAAGGTGTTACCCTTTTCACTTTTTCAACATAGACAACACCATAGATGTGATTCCACCCAAGTTGATCTGTCATAAAATTACATACTTCTTCCGGGTCAGATTTATCAACATCTTCCCATTGGGCACGAATGTCATCATCATATTCTTCTGGTTCATTCTCAAAAGCATCCTCAATCTCCTTGACAGCTTCCTCAATGGACATCTTACCATCATCATAAGTAATGTAGGGATCTCCACCAAAATCACCATATTCACCTCTACATTCTTCAACAGTTTCTTCTACTCCCCAGAATACTGGTTGAGCATTACCATCTGTTGTCTGTGTATTGAGTTCATTCTGAAGGTCTTTCAGAAACTCATAATCTTCTTTTGAAATATCAATCTTCATTTTTTTCTTTTTTTAAAGCTCTTTTCATATGGTCAGGAATATACTTATGGAAACACATTTCACCATAATGTGCAAATATCATTGCATCTACTGGGTGTAACCAGAACCACCACCACTTCAGGTCTGATTCTGATACAACTATTTCATCACCTTTTTTATACATATTCAACAATTAAAAATCATCATCCCACTCAAGTGTCTCTTCTGCTTTTGTAATCTCTTTCCCATCAAACAATATATGGATGTTAAGTGAGTGCTGTGATCCATGCCAATTGTATGTTGTTTTGATTGTCAGGTTGTCTTTAAGAAGTTTGTATAACTCTTCTTTATTCATTTGTCCAGACTATTTTTATGTTTTTCTCATATGTGAGTTCCTTACTCACAATCTTAAGTGCCTCTTCAAAGGTTGCACACTCACCATCAGAATAAAGACCATCCTCATATGGATCATACCACCATAGGAATCCAAGGAATCTTTTCTGAATGAAGTACCTCTTCCTCTCATCCTTTGTTCCAGGATAATGGGTTACTTCTTTAATTCTCCAATTTGCCATAATTATTTGATTTTAAGTTTCTTAAGTTTTCTTTCCTGTAATCTTCTCAATCTTCTTTTCTGCTGCCCAGTCAAGTAGTTTTCTTCCATTGCCTGGTCCAGAGAAGTGGAAGTTGACTCTGAATAATCTTTCCAATCTCCACTCTGTTCTTTGTTTTCATCATCAGCAATCCTGATGAGATGTCTCATATCAAGTACATTATCATTTTCCATCTTTCAGTTCCTCCTCTCCATTTTGAGTTATCATAAACACTTTACCATCACTTTTTCTCTTCCACTTGATACCAAGTGTTTGATATGTTGGATGTTGTTGTACAGTTTTCTTTGCACAGTCTTCACACATAACAGTGTACCACCCATTCACCCTCATTCCAATATTATTCTTGGTTCCACACTCTTCACATGTTTCAGATGCTTCGATTTCTGCTTCCTTGATGAGATTTTCAATCTTATCAATAACTTCTTGTGGTACATTGTCATAGGTGACATAGATCCTGAGACCAGCAAACTTTTCCTTCACCTGGTCAATGTAAATCACACTATCCTCTGGTGAGTTATTGTTGTACTCAATTATTGCATTGACAACTTTCATTGCAATAGGTTTCCACCCATCACCCATTTCAAGTCCAAACATAGGGAATGGCATCTTTTCACTTGAATAAACTTTTTTATTCATTGTCTTCAAATGTTTCTTTCATTAGTTCATTAATATTCTGCATATCTTTCTGAATGGTGTTTCCACCACCACCCAGGTAGATAAATCCATTCATCTTTTTCTTTGAGAACAGAGAACATGCTGCACAGTAATTCCATCTCTTCCTCTTCACAACTTCACCATTCTTGTCTTTCTTTGCAAGACACCACCCCTTTGATTCAACAAGTACTCCATGTGTTCCAGTACCAGTTCCCCAGTATTCACCTGGTTCCCAGTACTCACATCCACCACATATTTTCTTTCTTTCCATATTATTGTTTTCCAAAATGTTCATCTTCAAATGCAAATAAATTGAATTCGGGGTTGTATTTCTGTAATTCCCTTGCAAGTAATGATACCATCCTGTTCTGTCTGTACAGATCTCTATGGAGTTGTTCCTTTGACTTCCTTTCCCTTTCAGATAACTCATAGTATGCCTCTTTACACCAATTAAGTTCATTCTCAAGGTCTTTGTATGCTCTGCCCTGTCCCTTATCTTCAAGTTCCTTTTCAAGTTTTTCTTTCCAGAAGTTCTTGTCATTCCAAGCTTTTTTACACTTATCTCTCCAACTCTCCATATTGTAGTAGAACTTCTCACCGAGATTGAGTTCACCATCTTTATATTTGTCCTTATGAAGTTGAGGTGCTTTCTTCTTGATGGTTAGTGTCTTTCTTTCATCAACATAAACAAGACCAGCATATTCAGGAATTTCATCAACACTAATCAAATTGGTTGGTACAACATAGTAGAAGTAGTTTGGTCTCTTATGTCCACCAACCAAATATCTTGGATTGTTTGCTGCTGACTTTAAGAAGTTTTCTTCACACCAACTACCATACTTCCTGTTTTCTTCCAGGAACTCATAATATTTTGGAAGATATTTGTCACCATATCTTTCTTCTCCGGCAAGGATGATGTGTTTATCCTTCTTGTGCTTGAAATCATTCTTGAAGTCTGCCCTGGAAATCTTTATTTCAAATTCATAGATATATCCAGATCTTGTTTCAAACAATTTGTCAGACTCCCATTCAAACACATATAGTCCATCAACATTATACTTGACAGAACTATATGCAAAGAATCCATTCAGAGCATTCTGTATGAATTCTTCGCTGAATTTGAAGTCATTCTTCTCCTTATTTTCTTTCCTTATTCCCATCCTTTTTCAATTTCCTTTCTGCCTGAATGTTTTTATACATATCTATCACATCAAGCATATCTTCAAGAATATCTATCTTTCCTGCTCTTCTTTCTGAATCACCAAATGGGTCAGGGTCATTTTCAATATTCTTTATTGCCTTGTCAATAACACATTTGTGAATGGTTATCTTATCACCTTTAACTTCACAAGAGTCAAAGTACATTGATTCCAAACCTCTCCTCATAAAACTTTTTTAATACCCTACAATTAATTTCATATGTTGGAACACCCCAGTCTGCATATCCAGGATTTTCCTTTTCAAGTTCACACTGTGCAATGTTAAAGAGTTCTCCAATCCTGTCAATGTCTTCAACAGTAAGAATAGCATCCTTGAATCCACCAATGTAACCAGTAACAAGGTCTCTGAAGTTGTGACCATCAGTTACCTTCTTTGAAAATTCTTCTGCTCTCTTTTGAATATCCATTAGTTTTCCTCCATATATTTGATTGCAAACTCTACTGCATCCTGTTCAGACTTATTGTTATACATCTTAATGTATCTCCAGTAGTCCAAGAGTTCTTTTAGTTCATCAATTGCTTCCTGTTTGGTCATAGTTATTTCCCTTTTGACTTTTCAATCTCCTCCAACATATCTTTTTTACCATTCTCATAATCCCGTTTCCTGATTGCTTCAAACTCATCAACAGACATATGAATTGGGTTGTATACCTGATTTTCTTTATCGGGTACAAACTGCATAGGGTTACATTGTTCCTTGTCATTGACACCTTGTAGATACCAGTACTTCTGGATTTCCTTGATATTCTTTGTGTCATATTTACCAAGGTTATAGAAATGCTCCACAAGCCTTATTATGGCCAGAGGAGTGAATGACATTGTGGTGTTACACTGTTCTGGTGTTTCTGTACCAGGCCAGTATTCACCAAAATATTCTTTTACTTTATCTTCAAACTTCATTATCACAAGGAGTTATAGGGTGTTCAGAAGAGAATACCCTGATCCAACATTTGTCAATAAAAAGATTGATGGTTTCATCCCTGTCATCATAGAAACAGTCAACACCATCAATAAATTGAACATCTCTGGCAACTTTACCATAGAGTTCTTCAATTACATTAAAAACCTTCTGACCTTTGCGCCAGTTCTTTGGACATTTATCAACTTCATTCCAAATGTTTGTAATAAAATCTCCGTATTTCATAATATTCTATGTCTCTATTACAAAGATAATGAAAATAAATCAAATATCCAAATTAACCATTTATGATATTGTAAATCTCCTTGATGACCAAAGCATCATAAAGTGAATTGTGCTTGTCACCATTTATTTTAATTTCATTCCTTGTAATGATTGATTCTCTTGATGCATCAAATGCTTCTTTCTGAGAACAATCAAGATAATCAGCAATGTCCTGGTTGATGTCATAACACACTGCACTTACATTACTTGGGATACTGAATGCATCACCAAAAATGTCAATGAACAGAACCATATCATAGTGACATACATCTGATACCAACTGTACCTCATCATATGAACTCAACCAGTTGGTCAGTTCTTCCTTAATCTTCCACTTCTCACCAATAACAATTGTCTTCTCACCAACAACAGTTGTACCATATACAAATCTGTTTTTGGATTTACTTGAAATAAGATGTTCAATGACATTCTCCAGGATCCAGTCATTTACCTGTGACCTATCATAGTCAGTGAACTCAGCATAAAATGTTCTTCCATTCTCATCAACAAGACCAATGGAAATGAGTGTGGTGTTCTTGTGTAAACCAGTAAACTCTGTGTCAAAATATATATTCATAATCTTATGATAACCAATGTTTTCTACATACAGACTTATATGTAACATTACCTGTCTCAATGGCAACAGATTTACCATCAAGTTCTCTTACACCATCAATATATCTGATGTGAGAAACTGCCTTACAACTACACCCATCAATCTCACAGGGGGTAGGAATTTCAATGATGTCATCTGCCAGGGCCAGAAGGTGTTTACTTCCTTCAAAAAGGTTTCCTGTCACATCTGTCTTTAATCCAAAGCAGAACACATCAATGTCTTTGTTGTCACATACATCACATAATGTGAGTACATCTTCCCTGGAAAGGAACTGTGCTTCATCAACAAAGAGAACACCAAATTCAAGACTTTCAAGTTCTGTCTTCAGGTCTTTGTAATAGTATGTTGGTTCTTCATTTTTCGTGATTCTCGATTTCGTGATTCCCCAACCAGTAAATACACCTTCTCTTACATCCATACAAGGTTTGATGATGACAGGTTTCTTCTTCCTTCTCTTATACTGGTCAAACATTGTCAGCATCTGTGTTGTTTTTCCAGCACCCATACAAGCATATGTGAATGTCAATTTACCCATTGTTATTTACCTCTATTTTAAAATAATATGTATAACCAAACTCATCAGCAATTACACTTGTGAGTTCATATCCACGACGACCAAACTCATTGAGTTTGACTTCACCCATATCTGTTTTTGTCTTTACAATTTTATACCTATAAGTCTTCATATTCATTCTTTTATTCCATTTATCAAATCCCAACTGTTAGCAAGTATGTGTTTAATGTCCCTGTCATCATCAACATTCTGCACCACCCAGTACCAGTCAAGCATAGCATCATCATCCTCAATGGCAATGACCTTGTATTCAACATATACATGAACA